>Ga0182024_10004416_pt1 | contig 32407 bp, 26 predicted proteins | sample P32metaG_FD_120480 | JGI IMG/M metagenome (GOLD analysis project Ga0182024, IMG submission 120480) | Permafrost microbial communities from Stordalen Mire, Sweden - P3-2 metaG (Illumina Assembly) | ecosystem: Environmental > Terrestrial > Soil > Wetlands > Permafrost | place: Sweden: Stordalen...
ATGGATCGTTGAGCGGCGACGTGACGGGAACGCAGGTCGCGACGGTTGTTTCGACTGTTGGCGGACAAACAGCCGCCAACGTGGCCAGCGGCGCAAGCGCGGCCAATGCGGCTACCAGCGCCAACACGCCCAGCACCATCGTTGAGCGAAACGCTTCGGGCAACTTCAGCGCGGGCACCATCACCGCCAGCCTTACAGGCAATGCCACCACCGCGACCACCGCCACCAGTTTCACCGGTGCGCTTGCCGGAAATGTCACCGGGACACAGGGCGCAACGGTGGTCGCGACCGTCGGTGGACAAACCGCGGCCAACGTGGCTAGCGCAACGACCGCCGCCAACGCCGCCACGAGCGCCAACACGGCGAGCACCATTGTGGAGCGCAATGCTTCGGGTAACTTCAGCGCGGGCACCATTACCGCCAGTCTGACTGGCAATGCCACTACCGCAACCACGGCCACGACGGCCACGAGTTTCAGCGGCGCGCTGGCCGGAAATGTCACCGGGACACAGGGTGCAACCGTGGTCGCGACCGTCGGTGGACAAACCGCGGCCAACGTGGCCAGCGCGACGACCGCCGCCAACGCGGCTACCAGCGCCAACACGGCCAGCACTATTGTGGAGCGCAACGCTTCGGGTAACTTCAGCGCGGGCACCATCACTGCCGCTCTGACCGGCAATGCCACCACCGCGACCACCGCCACCAGTTTCAGCGGTGCGCTGGCCGGAAATGTCACCGGAACACAGGGCGCAACCGTGGTCGCGACCGTCGGTGGACAAACCGCGGCCAACGTGGCCAGCGCCACGACCGCCGCCAACGCGGCTGCCAGCGCCAACACAGTCAGCACCATCGTCAAGCGCGATGCTTCGGGTAACTTCAGCGCGGGCACCATCACCGCCAGTCTGACTGGCAATGCCACTACCGCAACCACCGCCGCGACGGCCACGAGTTTCAGCGGTGCGCTGGCTGGTAATGTCACCGGGACACAGGGTGCAACCGTGGTCGCGACCGTCGGTGGACAAACTGCGGCCAACGTGGCCAGCGCAACGACCGCCGCCAACGCGGCCACCAGCGCCAACACCGTCAGCACCATCGTCAAGCGCGATGCTTCGGGCAACTTCAGTGCGGGCACCATCACCGCCAGTCTGACTGGCAATGCCACTACCGCAACCACCGCCGCGACGGCCACGACGGCCACGAGTTTCAGCGGTGCGCTGGCCGGTAATGTCACCGGGACACAGGGCGCGACCGTCGTCTCGACTGTCGGTGGACAAACCGCGGCCAACGTGGCCAGCGCGACGATCGCCGCCAACGCCGCCACCAGCGCCAACATTCCCAGCACCATTGTGCAGCGCGACGCTTCGGGCAATTTCTCCGCCGGTACGATCACGGTTGCGGGCAACATCGCTGTTGCCGGAACCAATTTTGCCAATTACCTGGTTGTAAGCAATCCGCCCATCTTTGATGGCAGCGCCCTCACCAACCTCAGTGCTTCGCAATTAATCAGCGGGACCATTTCGGAAGGACTCCTTTCGACGAACTTGCAGGAATTGAGCACCAATAACGGCGTTAACCTGACCAATATCCAAGCCGTCGCGCTACCGACCAACTTGCAATTCTTGAACAACTCACTTCTTGTCTCCACAAATCTGGCCATTGCGCAGTTGCCCCCCGATTTGGCAGCGTTGAACTCCAACAACGCCGCCAATCTGACAAACATCCCCGCGGGCCAGTTAACTGGCTCCGTTCCCAGCGCAACACTCCCGGCCAATTTGCAAATGCTCAGTACCAATAACGCGATAAACTTGACCAACCTTCAATCGTCAAATTTAAATATTATCAGTATCCAGCCAATCCTTATATCCCCAATGACAGGACTTTCCGCTTATGCAGAAGCTTCTGCTGTTGTGGCTGCGGCTAATAAAGTGTATGTGGTGCCTTTGGTGATTAGCTGGCCAACGTATGTTACCAACGCCTGCTTCACCATAGGCACGCTTAGCGCAGGCGGATTTGTGGGCATTTCCATTTATAATTCATCCGGGTCGATCGTTCTGGATACCGGGCCACAATCAACCACCGTCGCTGGAACGTTTCATCCTGTCATGACGAATACTTCAAATACAATCGGACAAACATTGCAACCCGGAACTTATTACGTTGGTTGGAATTGCAATAATGCGGTGGCCAAGTTTACCAGCATAGCCGGCACTGCCGCGCTGGAAGTTGCTGTCAATGGCAATAGCCCCATCATACTTGAAGGCACTTCGGGGACCGCGGCTGTAGCAGGTCAAAATCCAGCTTCCTTGGGGACATTGACTGCGGCAAATGTAGCCGAAATCTTATTTTGTGTTTTCCAATAATACAAACAGCCACCCGCGGAAGCATTTCAGCCTTCAAAATATGGAGGCGGAAATCTCGAAAGCGTATGTTTGACTGCAATTTTGAAGTCACCAGGAAAACCACGAATGCTGCCAACAAAAGCAGCGCATCGCCTCTGAGCACGTCACGCTTTCAATTTGCGCGTGTGACCGTGGCCTTTGCGCTGGGTGGCGCGCTCCTTCCTGCGCTCGGATACGGTCAGCCGTATTCGGTGGATCGCTACAAGCTTTCAGGCGGCGGCGGCACAAGCGCAGATTCCCGGTATTCCATTACTGGCAGCATCGGCCAGTTCGACGCCCAGCCAGCTCTCTTAGTCGGCGAACCTTACTCGGAAATCAGCGGTTATTGGAATCCGGACAGTTTTGCCTCCGGTCCAATCATCGCGCCCATTACCAACCAGACTATCCGCCCGGACACCGCGCTGGCCTTCAACGTCGAGGCCAGCGATCCCAACGCCGACCAGCTTACGTTTAGTCTTGATGCCGACGCGCCCGCCGGCGCGCAAATTAATCCAACCAACGGCTGCTTCTTTTGGTTTGCCAGCCTGGCGCAAGCCTCCAGCACCAATTCCATCACGGTTCGCATTACCGAGAACAGCTCACCCTTTTTGAGTTCCACGGCCACATTTGTCGTCATTGTCGAGGACTACCTGAAGTTAACGATTGGTTCGACCAACCTCATCAGCGGGCAAACGGCGTCGGTTCCTTTTACCCTCTCCTCCAGCGACGGCGTTACCAATGTGATCTTTACCGTCCAGGTGTCCGATACCATTCTTACCAATGCGTCGATTGTGGCTACCGCCCCTGAAGTCGGCTCGGCCAGCGTGACCGATCTGGGTGCAAGCCTTCTTGTCGCCATCCAGGCCAGCCCCGGCCAGGTGTTCCAAGGCACGGAACAACTGGCGCAATTGATTTTCGGGGCCGTTTCAAATCCGCCTTCCGCTTTTGTTCCTTTGCCCGTTGGGACCAGCAGCGCCGCTAAACCGGACGGCACCGCTTACATTAATTATATTACACAGAGCGGCACGGTAATTGTGGTCCAAAATATACCCGTGCTGACGGCGGCTGTAGGGACCGGTCTGCAACGCAGCTTGACGTCTTACGGCCTCATTGGAGCGAATTACCAGCTTCAGTACACCACCAACCTGGCTGTCGGCTGGACGCCCTTGCTCAACTATACTCAGACCAACGAGATCATCACGATCAACGTGGCAGCCACAAATGACATCATCTTCTACCGGCTGGTTGGCCAGTGACGGTGTTCGGAGCCGGGCTTTTAGACCAGCCGACTGCGCTCCAAAAAAAATACGGCCATGAAAAGGCGGTTTTTGAGGCAAGGGCAGGGCCGCGCGGGGACTTCCACGGATCGCATGGACTAGCCCGACTGGGTCCAATTGCAGGTTTCTGCTTCCAGGAATTAAATTTTTTTGGGCCTTTTTCTTCCTGAATTCTCGTTTGTCTGATAGGAATGACCAGATCGTAAAGCTATGCCCACCCAACCCAATCGGGAACGGGAGATATTTGATGCGGCCGTGGAATTGGCTTCGGTGGAAGTTCGGAACGACTACCTTGCCGGCGCTTGCGGCGGTGACACGAAATTGCGCGCGTGCGTCGAGGCGCTGCTCCACGCTCATGAGCAGGCGGGCGGTTTCCTGGCGATGGACGACGCAACGCAACCAGCCGCCGCGTCCGCCGATCCCTTTGCTGTGACGGCGGACCAGTTTCCGGTGACGGAAAAAGCCGGTGATCTCATTGGCCGCTACAAGCTGCGCGAGAGGATCGGCGAAGGTGGATGCGGCGTGGTATATATGGCCGAGCAAGTGGAACCGGTCCGACGCAAGGTCGCCCTAAAAGTCATCAAGCTGGGCATGGACACCGAGAGCGTCATCGCCCGCTTCGAGGCCGAGCGCCAAGCCCTGGCGCTGATGGACCACCCCAACATTGCCAAGGTCCTGGATGCCGGCGCGTCGAACAACGGCCGGCCGTTCTTCGTCATGGAACTGGTTCGCGGCGTCAAAATCACGGATTACTGCGACCAAAACCAACTGCTCACGCGCGAGCGGCTCGTTCTCTTCGTCCAAGTTTGCCAGGCCGTCCAGCACGCTCACCAAAAGGGTGTCATCCACCGCGACATCAAGCCCTCGAACATTTTGGTCACCGTCAACGACGGTGTGCCCGTTCCGAAGGTCATAGACTTCGGCATCGCCAAAGCCACGCAGGGACGGCTGACGGACCGAACTTTCTTTACTGCTTTCCAGCAATTCATCGGCACACCCGCCTATATGAGTCCCGAGCAGGCAGTCATGACCAGTCTGGACATCGATACGCGCAGCGACATTTACAGCCTGGGTGTTCTGCTTTACGAATTATTGACAGGCAGGACGCCTTTCGACACTCAAGAGCTTATGCGGGCGGGGCTGGACGAAATGCGCCGCACCATTCAGGAGAAGGAACCGCTCCGGCCTTCGACCCGGTTGAGCAGGATGCAGGACGCGGATTTGACGACAGTGGCCGACCGCCGTCAGACGAAGGCGCCCAAGCTCATCCATTCTCTTCGGGGGGATCTGGACTGGATCGTATTGAAGGCGTTGGAGAAGGACCGCTCCCGCCGCTACGAGACGGCCAACGGCTTGGCACGCGATGTCCAGCGATACCTGTCGGATGAGCCGGTTATGGCCCGTCCGCCAAGCAAGTTCTACCTTTTCCATAAACTGGTGCGGCGGAACAAAGTGGCCTTTTCCGCCGCTATGGTCGTCATCGCCTCACTCCTTCTTGGGTTGGGCGCTGTCGCCGTGGCAGCGTTCCGCATCCAACGCGACGACCAGCAGATCAGGAAGGCGAACGATGTGGCCACGGAAAAGTTGCGGACTTCCTACCTGGCGGAAGCTCGCGCGAGGAGATCAAGCGGCCAGGAAGGACAACGATTTGCAAGTTTAGAGAAGGTGAAGGAGGCGGCCGCGATTCGTCCTGACCTGGAAGCTCGAAACGAAGCGATCGCCAGCCTGGCGGTGTGCGATCTGCGGGTGTCGAAGCAGATCATTCTCAAAGGGCATGCCCGAAATGAACTGGCGCATATTGACCGGAATCTTGAACGGTATGCGATTGAGGATGAAAATGGGAGTATCGCGATCCGAACAGTTTCAAACGATTTCCCGGTGATGGTTTTGTCCGCCCCCGGTTTCAACCTGGAGGCCGTTATAGCATTTAGTCCAAACTCCAGGTATTTGAGCGCACGTTATTGGCATGAGCGTGACGGGGAGCGCGCTGCGGGGGAGAGCGTTTGGGTTTGGGATATGGAACGGCGAAAAGCGGTGGTCCAGGTCACACAACAAGAGGTCGGCCGCAATGACTTGACTTTCAGTTTGGCGGCCGACTTCAGTTCTGACAGCCGGTTTTTTACCAGTAGCAGTCCGGATGGGATGATTTCTATTTATGATCTTGCTTCGGGCCAGGAAATGAAACGGTTCTCCGCTGGACGGCGATCCGATCAACTGGTCCTGAATCCTGGAAACACGCGGCTGGCCTGTTCCAGCCAGCAGAATACCGAACTGGAAATCCGAGAAGTTGAATCGGGCCGGAAAATCCTTTCCTGGGCCTGCCCTTCGAACGCGCAAGCCATGGCCTGGAGTCCGGACGGCAAGCGACTGGCGACAGGGTGTAGTGATCTGAACATTTACCTCTGGGACGCCGAGAACGGCCAGCGCCTGGCGACTCTTGAGGGACCTTCCGCGCGCACCACGAGTTTAGTATTCAATCACGCGGGAAATTTTCTCGCCAGCGCATGCTTTGATGGCGTGGTTCGGTTATGGAACCCGGACAGTGGCCGGCTTGTTGCGAGTTATCCCGGAGGCAGTTGGCAACTGCAATTCAGCCCGGATGACCGGCGTTTATTGGGCTGGCAACAATTCGCCCGATTCGGCTCGCTGGAAGTGGCCTACAGCCAAGATTGTCACTTGCTGCGCGTCCGGCGCCACGGAGGTGACTTGTCAAACCCCGATTTCAGCGCCGACGGAAGCATCCTTGCTACCGGAACCGACGACCACGTGAGTTTTTGGGATGCGTTCTCAGGCAAGGAAATTGGCTCGTTCCCGGTGGACCGATGTGATACGCACATTTTTCATCCCGATGGACAGAGAGTGATCGTGATTGACAGGTTGGATGGTGTGTCCCTGCGCGCTTTGGAACGAAGCGGCGATGCGGGCTCGTTCGTTTACAGGCTGGGAAAGCCGCGCCGTTTGTTTGACGTTCCAAATCTTCGCGAAGGGTCTCTCAGTGGGGACGGCCGGCATCTGGCGGTGACGCATGAAGCCGAAGGAGAAGCCTTCGTGATTGATTTGCAGAATCCGTCCTCGACGCCGGTGGTTCTTAAGCCTCATCCGCAGGTGGATCGCATCGCCATCAGTCCGGATGGCCGCTGGGTCGCGACCGCTTCCTGGCTGAATTCCCTCGTGAAAGTCTGGGACGCCCAATCAGGCGATTTGGTGCGCAATTTGCCAGCACCGGGCAGGACCGTAGTCGCTTTTAGCCCGGACGGTCGCTGGCTGGCGACCAGTTCGAGCGAATATCAACTTTGGGAAGTTGGCTCCTGGCAACCTAAAGGTCCACCCGCGCCTGGTCACGAGCTTCCCGAATGGAACTTCACCGCCTTTAGCCGGGATGGCCGAATGATGGCCAGAACGATTGATGGGCACAGCATCCAATTGTTGGAGACTTCGACGGAGAAACCCCTGGCGACTTTGGAAGCGCCGGTTGCCAGCGGGGTGGCAAAATTTCAGTTTAGCCCGGACGGCAGCCAATTGGCCGCGGTGCAACATGACCAGCAAGTGCAACTTTGGGACTTGCGGCTGCTGCGGCAGGAATTGGCGAAAATGCACCTCGACTGGGACATGCCGCCCTTTCCTCCGGCCGAGAAAACGGCTGCCCTTGGGCCAGTCACTTTGGAAGTGGAAGCGGCCACCTCAAGCCCAGCGACAGACCAATAAGCGGAGGGGGAATTTTATCGCTCTGCCTCCTGTAGTTTTGTATCGTCTCCGTCATTAGCAGCGTAACCCACATCATTGAGGCAATTCAGGGCGGTGACGCCAAAGCCGCAGATGAGTTGCTGCCCCTGGTGTACGAGGAATTGCGCAAGCTGGCCGCTTTCAAGCTGGCGCAGCAATCACCGGATCAAACTCTCCAACCCACCGCGCTCGTCCACGAGGCTTACCTCAAATTGCTGGGGGATGGAAATCATTCGTGGCAGAACCGCCGTCATTTCTTCGCCGCGGCCGCCGAGGCCATGCGCCACATCCTTGTGGATCGCGCGCGGCGCAAAGCGTCGGTGCGCCACGGCGGCGGCTTGCAGCGAATTGACCTGGACAGTGTGGTCGTGGCTGCGGATACGACAGATGAAAACATTCTCCTCATCCATGAGGCGCTGGAGAAGCTGGCGGCCCACGACTCCGAGGCGGCCGAATTGGTCAAACTCCGTTTCTTCGCCGGCCTGACGTTTCCCCAGGCCGCAGAGGTTCTTGGGCAGTCCGAACGCTCGGCCAAGCGCACGTGGGCCTACGCGCGAGCGTGGCTCTTCAAGGAGATTCAAAGATTATAACCATTTCGTAATTGTCCTTGTCTTGCTGGGCAGCCGGCACGGGCCGGCACTTTCTCACGAAATTCCCTGTTAGCCAGAGCGGGTTACTCTCCACTGCCAAAATTTCTTGGCACGTTTCTTCGCAGTATCTCGTTTGTGTAGATGGAATGCACCTAAGCTCGATCATTAGATTCAAACGCTCCTGCGGACGATTGTGCCTGCCCCGGATAAAAGCACGCGCCGCTTCGTAAAAGTCTTCCATCCTATGAAAAACATTAAAAAATACGGTCATTGCATGTTCGTCGCGCTGACAGTTCTGACTGGCGTCCATCACGCCGCCGCGCAAGGCACGGCCTTTACATATCAAGGCCAGTTGAACAGCAGCGGCAGTCCCGCCAATGGCGACTACGACTTCGAGTTCACTTTGTACACGAATTCGGAAGGGACCGGCGCCAAGGTCGGCAGCACGATCACCGAAACGAACATTGGCGTGACCAACGGCCTGTTCACCATCGCCCTCGATTTTGGCGACGTCTTTACCGGAAACGACACCTGGCTGGCCATGAGTGTGCGCAGCAACGGTGTTGGCAGCTACACGCCCTTGACGCCGTTGCAGGAACTGACGCCCACGCCTTACGCCATGTTTGCCACTACGGCCAGCAACCTTTCCGGCACGATTACCCTTGCGCAATTGCCGGGCGCGGTGGTGACCAGTAATGAAACCAACGTGACCTTGTTCAGTTTGACCCTCAGTGGTGATTTGAGTCTGCCCTCACCAGCCACGATTGATTCCGGCGGCGACAGCCTTTTGCGCTTCGATAGCATGAACAACTTCTACGTCGGTCCGGGCGCGGGCAGTTTGAGCAATTCCAGCGCCGGCAACACCGGGATAGGCTATCAGTCGTTGCTGAACAACACGAACGGAGCGAACAACACAGCCATCGGGTACCAGGCGCTTGGCAACAACACCAACGGCACGGACAACACGGCTGCTGGGGAACGGGCCCTTTACGACAACCTCAGCGGCATTGACAACACCGCGAGCGGCCGTCACGCGCTGGAAAACAACACCAACGGCAGCCAAAACACGGCGGTGGGATCGTCCGCGCTTTCCGGCCTCAGGGGCGGCTCGAACAACATTGCGTTGGGGTACCAAGCTGGCAACAGCTTTGTGGCCAGCGAAAGCAGCAACATTGACATCGGCAACTTGGGCAAGGGGGGCGACAACAACATCATCCGCCTTGGCAACGGGCAGACCAGCACGTTCATCGCGGGCGTCATCAACGGCGACGGCAGCGGGTTGACTAATCTCAGCGCATCGCAACTAGCTAGCGGCACCATTCCGCTGGCGCAACTGCCGGCCGCAGTGGTGACCAACCATGATGCAGCCAGTGTCACTTTGAGCGGCACGTTCTCCGGCAATGGCGCTGGTTTGACCAATATCAACGTGGCCACGCTAGGCGGTTTGAGCAGCGCGCCCTTCTGGAAGACCAATGGCAATGCAGGCGCCAATCCTACCAACGGCGCGTTCCTGGGCACGACGGACAATTATCCGCTGGAAATCCATGTTAACGGGACGCGTGGTCTGCGGATAGAGCCGGATAGCCGCGGCGACGGCGTCCCCACCTTGATTGGCGGTTTCTCGGGCAACGCGATGCTCCAGCCCGGTTCAGGGGGCGACTTCATTGGCGGCGGAGGGTTTTCCGGTCTTCCCAACCTCATCTACTCCAATTCCAGCGGGGTATTTATCGGAGCGGGGTCGGGCAATCAGGTAGGGCCGAGTGTCAACGACACCGTGCTGGCCGGCGGCAACGGGAACTTCATCAAGGCCTCCGACTCGGTCGTGGGCGGCGGCGTCAACAATTCGGTGGCGGTCACGGCGCTATTCGCCGTTATCGGGGGCGGACAGAACAATACCAACACGGCTGTTGCGGGAGCGCTCGGCGGCGGCAGCTTTAATCTCGTCAAGGGCACGAACTCGACGGTAGGGGGCGGTTTTGCGAACAGCGCCGAAGGCAACTCCTACGGCTTCGCGACGGTGAGCGGCGGCAGCGGAAACACCAGCGGCAGTTACGCGACGGTGGCCGGTGGCTACGGGAACTTCGCCGGCGGCTTTGGCTCGTTCGTCGGCGGCGGCGGCTTTGACGGCGGTACGTACTTTGGGAACACCGTCAATGATGTCGCTGCGACGATTGGCGGCGGTCTGGGAAATTCCATTCCTTCGGGGGGGGCCTATTCTTTCCTCGGTGGTGGGTATTACAACACCGTCAATGGCAATTATACGGTGGTTGCCGGGGGATACGAAAACTCTGGGAACGCTTATTACGCAACGGTCGGCGGTGGCAGTGACAATAATGCCTTCGGTCCGGGATCGTTCATCGGCGGTGGTGGAACGGACGGGGTCACCTTTTCGGGCAATATTGCCAGCGGTGCGAGCGCTGTCATCGGTGGTGGTTTGGGCAATACCGCCAGTGGCGCATATCAACCGACGGTGGGAGGCGGTGCGGACAACCAAGCCGGCGGCACTTTAGCGACGATTGGCGGTGGCAGTTACAACATTGCCAGCGGTCCGGGATCTTTCATCGGCGGTGGTGGAACGGACGGGGTCACCTTCTCGGGCAATATTGCCAGCGGTGCGAGCGCTGCCATCGGTGGTGGTTATGGAAATACCGCCAGTGGCGCATATCAACCGACGGTGGGAGGCGGCGCGATCAATAGCGCCAGCGGCACTTTAGCAACAGTTGGCGGCGGCAGTTACAATACTGCCAGCGGCACCAACAGCACTGTCGGCGGCGGCTCTGGAAACGTAGCCAAAGGCACAAGTTACGGCTTTTCAACGGTTGGCGGCGGCCAAGACAATACTGCCGGCAGCTACGCCATAGTATCCGGCGGCTACGACAACCAGGCCACTGGTGAAGGCTCGGTCGTCGTCGGCGGCGGTTTTGACGGCAATAATTTCTCGGGGAACCAGGCTCTTGGCTCTGCCTCCGTGATTGGCGGTGGTCTGGGAAACGCTATTTCCACAAAGGGATACGGGTCCTTCATCGGCGGAGGTAATGACAATAAACTCGATTGCACAAACTGCACGATAGCTGGTGGCGAGAACAACAATGCCGACGGCGCGAGCTACGGCAATTCGACAATAGGCGGCGGATACTATAACACTGCCGGCAGCTTCGCAACAGTGGCGGGCGGATGGGACAATACCGCCTCGGGCTTCGGCTCCTTTATCGGTGGTGGTGGATTCCCTTCACTATTCGTCGTCGGGAATTACGCTAGCGGCGTAGATTCGACTGTTGGGGGTGGTCTCACCAACGACGCCACAGGCGACTACTCCTTCGTTGGCGGCGGTTTTTTCAACACCGCTAGCGGCCAGTACTCTGCGATAGCAGGCGGCCAGAACAACACTGCTAGTCGGACCCAGGCAACTGTTGGCGGTGGGGTGGACAATACAGCCAGCGGACTGACTTCGACGGTTTGCGGTGGCTATACCAATGAGGCCACCGGACAAAACGCCTTCGTTGGCGGTGGTGAGTTCAACATTGCCAGTGGTCATTTTTCCGCCGTGGCTGGCGGTGCCAATAACACCGCCGGAGGCGATTATTCGTTTGCCGGTGGACAATACGCCAACGCCAAAGATAAAGGTTCGTTCGTCTGGGCAGACGCTTTGAGTTCGACCCCCTTTGATTCCATAGACAACAATTCCTTCAACGTTCGGTGCGCTGGCGGCGTCGTATTCACCTCCGGCAGTGGGGGCGGAAATCAGGAGGTCTATTGGAACCCCGGCGACGCCAGTTGGAATTTCTCCAGCGACCGGAACTTGAAAGACCGATTTGCAGAGATCAACAAAAAAGAGATTCTGGAAAAGGTCACCGAGCTTCCCCTCGTCGAGTGGAGTTATAAGAACTATCCCCAACGTCATATCGGTACCATGGCGCAGGATTTCCATGCCCTTTTCCCGCTTAATACCAACGACAAAGTCCTAAATGAAGCGGACCTGACCGGTGTGACCCTGGCCGCGGTGCAGGGATTGAACCAAAAAGTGGATGAAAAAGAAACCAAGCTTCAGGAACAAGCCGCGGAAATCGAAAATCTCAAGCAGCAGAACGATTCGCTCGCGGCCCGCTTGAATGAATTGGAAGCGACGGTGAAAGCGCTCGCAGAAAGGAAATAAGCCGGTTATGAAAAAATTATTTCTTCTTTTTGGTTTGTTGATGGCCGGAGCCGGCCTTGCTCAGGAATATTCGATTGGCTGGTATAAAGTCGCCGGCGGCGGCGGCACCAGCACCGGCACGAACGGCGCCAGCGTCTATTCCGTCAGCGGCACCGTTGGCCAGCCCGACGCCAGCGGCGCGATGAGCGGAGGCAGTTATTCTGTGACCGGCGGCTTCTGGAGCTTGATTTCCGTGGTGGAAACATCGGGCTTGCCCAGCCTGACCATCGCCCATGCCGGAAACAGCGTCATTGTCTCCTGGCCAAATACCGGCAGCTACACCTTGCAACAGAACAGCAACCTCGCTGCATCGGCGGGCTGGACCACGAGCACTTATTCCATCACCACCAACGCCGGCACCAACAGCATCACGATCACGCCACCCACGAGGAATCTATTCTTCCGCTTGGCCAACCCCTGAACCGCCTGTTCGAAGTCAAATCGGAATTGTAATGCAATTGATACCGGGCTCCAGCTTTCGTAATCCAAATAATCACTGGCTCAACCGGTAGAACTGTTGTGCGCCGGTGGTGCGATTGGTCACTGTGTCGAAGATGACGGTGACCACCAGCAGCTCGATAAGAGTGCGAACTACCTGGCCGTTTCGCCCGCTGTTCTCGTGAAAGGGAGCATCCGTAAACGTCTATTGCTGGCTCAGGCGGAAGAATGAATTCCCCGTCGCCGGTATAATCGTGATAAAGTTATTGGTCCCGTCATTGGAAATAACACTGGTCGGCGTCTGCGTCCAATTGGCCGGCGTCAAGTCCGGATTTTGCTGCAAGGTCCAGCCCGTCAACGAATTGTTCCAGTACGGCCACGAAACTGTCAGAGCGGCGCCTGATAGCGCGGTTTGCAACTGCGGTAAGGGCGTGGCGAGAAATCCGTGATAGATGCCATTGCTATCTATGTAGGTTCCCACGATGGCGGCGCCTTCAATGCCAAAGGCATAAGTGCCTTGACCAGAGCCAGATCCGGCCAGCGGGTTGTCCAAGGTAGTCCAGGCGCCGCCGTTGTAAAGAAAGCCATGGTAAATACCGCTGCTATCTATGTAAAGCCCCACGATGTTGTCGCCAGAAACGTTAAAGGCAATAGTTCCGTAATCGGCCAGTGGAGCGTTCAATGTGGTCCATTTTTTGGTGACCATGTTGTAAAGAAAGCCATGGTAAATATCGCCGCTATCTATGTAAGTTCCAACGATGTTGGTACCTGAAATGCGCTCGGCTGAAGTCCCCTCGCCGGAGTCAGACCCGGCCAGCGGAGCATCCATCGGAGTCCAAGTCTGGGCGGCTGTGTTGTAAAGAAACCCGTGATCGACGCCGCCCGCGTCCGTGCAAAATCCCGAGATGTTGGCACCATCAATGCCTTGAGCATGAGTCCCGCCAGAGGGGCTAAGATCGGCTTGGGGATCGTCCAGCGTAGTCCAAGTGCTGCCGTTGTAAAGAAATCCATGGCTGATACTATTGCTATCAACGTACCATCCAACGACATTGGTGTCTGACATGCCGGTGGCATAGGTGCCTTCATAAGGGCCGGAGCCGGCTAGCGGATCGTTCAATGTGGTCCAATTGGTGCCATTGAGAAGAAAGCCGTGGATGACGCCGGCGGTTCCAAAAAAACCATAGCCCCCCACGATGTTCGTGCCGCAAAAGTTGTCGGTCAAAGTGTCTGGGCCGGTGCTATGCACTGCCAGCGGATCGCTCAACGTGGTGTAGATATATTGGGCTTGAGTGGTGAAGGCCGCCGTCATAGCCATCGCCAAAATGGCAACGCGGAAGAGTTTCATTTCTCTGGAATTCGTCTTGTAATTAGAATTCATCGCTCGCCTGCCGAACCAGAGGGCAAAGCCCTGTTTAAAAGGAAAATTGATTTTCATATTTAGGATACGGGTCATTATGATCGGGGCTCGGTACCAGGTTTCCGCGACTCTGATCGAACCCTCATTACTTAATGCCCGGTTTTCTGTTCAAAAAGATCACCGAAATTCATTTTTTTCTGTTTCCACGCTTTCAGTGAATATGGATGAGCGATGAATACTTCGAGGGAACGCGCCCGTCTCGGGCGCAGTGTTTGGCGTCCCGCCGAACACATCATGTGGAAAATAGAGGGGAAAGGACGGCGCGGGAGGCGCCGTCCGGCGACCGGGACGATCGCGGTCCCCAAGTATTGTCCGGCCCAGGGAATTGGAATCACCGTGACGCCTCTATTGTGGCCAGCAGCCAGGCGCGGGAGTACGACCAATATCGTTTGGCAGTGGGTTCAGAAATGCCGAGAATGGAGGCCGCTTCGGGAATGGTCAATCCAACAAAATAGAGGAGCTTAACCAGCTCGGCCTTGGTTTTGTTGTGGGTTGCCAACTTCTCCAGCGCCTCATCCACCGCCAGCATCTCATCGTCCTTGGAAGCTGTGGCGATTTCCAACTCCTGGATGTCCAACCGTTGCTGGCCGCCCCCGTGGCGAATGGCGCTCTTGCGCCGGGCATTGTTGATGAGGATGCGCCGCATGGCTTCGGCGGCAGCGGCGAAGAAATGAGCGCGGCCATTCCACTGGACGTTTTGATTTCCGATCAGGCGCATCCAAGCCTCATGGACCAGGGCCGTGGGCTGCAAAGTCTGCCCCGGGGCTTCATGGGCCAGCCGATGCGCGGCGAGGTGGCGCAGTTGCTCATAGACCAACGGAAGCAAGTCATCCGCAGCCTTGGGATCGCCAAGCTCGATGGCATTGAGGATGCGCGTGACGTCGCTCATTGGGTTGCCTGTATTTGTGCTGCCATCCAAATCATTTCTTGTCCGCGTCCAACCCGGCCAATTGCTTCTGGCACTCGGCTGCCTTGTCCGGGTGCTTCGTTTCTTCATAAAGCTGCGCCAGTCGCTGCAGGGCCTCCCTGAAATAAATCTTCTCATCGCCCGTTATCTGGTCTTCGTGTTGCTTCATTCCCACGTAAGCGGAAAGCAGCAAAGGCTCAGCCGCTTCGTATTTCCCTTGTCCCAAGAGGCTGCCGCCTAGGATGGAACGGGTGCTAAACGTCCAAAAGTCGCGAGGGCTTTCTGCCTCGTGAATGGCCAAGGACTCACGAGCAGTGGATTCAGCTTCGGCATACTTTCCCGCAAACAAATCTGCGTGTGCGCGCGCGTCCAACGGAGTGGGGTCCCGATACCGGGTATTCGTTTGATATAATTTCAGCCGGCCCTCGAAACCTGACCTCCAGCTCTCCGGGATGATCGGGAGGGTAAGGGCTTCCTGCTGAGTACGAACAGCGTTCGTAAACTGGCCTGCCGTTGCATAGGCCACGCCCAACGTGTCCAAGTAGTTGGCGTTCGTGTGGTCAGTCGCCGAAACAGCCGTTTGCGCCAACTCGATTGCCATGGCAGCATCCCGAATGGATGGGTTTTCGACATTGACGAGTCCCCAGGCAAGGTCGTTTAAGTACTCGGCGTTCTTTGCGTCGATGCGCGTATGCAATATCGTATCCACGGCTTGGCCATATAACGGCTCAGAGCTGGCGGAAATGCCACGGCTATTCAGTATGTGGGCAAGACGGCCAAGTGTGACGCATAAGGATTGGACGATGTCAGTGGGTCCTTTGTTGATTAATTGGCATTCCATCGTCATCGCTTCGCGATAATACTCTTCAGCTTCGGCCGACTTGCCTTGGTCGCTGAGTACGTTCGCCAAGCCCAACAACGGTTCTAAGAGACTCGGGTTTTCGGGTTCCACCCTTTTGCCCATTTCCAGTGCGTTGCGGAAGGCGGCCTCGGCCTCACCCAACTTGCCTTGAGCCTGCAGCATGAACCCCATTTGCCAATGGATCCCCACCACGACCGGATGCTCGTACACGTTCTGTTTGACGCAGATTGCCAGCGCTTGACGCAACGCGGCTTCGCATTCAGAATTCCTTCCGCGCAGCCGAAGGACCGCTCCCAGAAAGTTGAGGGTCTGAGCAACATCAAAACCTTCGTCACCGGATAGTCTCTTATGAAGCGCCAATGCCTGGTCGATAGTCGTTTCGCCGGCGGCATAGTTGCCTTGTCCAAGGAAAATAATGCCGAGGAGGTCGAGTGATTGGGCCACAGGCAAATTGGTCGGACCCAGCAGTTTTTGCTGCATGGCGAGGGCTTGGCGGGCGTAAGTTTCGGCCTCTGTCAGCCTGTTTAACTCATAGAGTGTATTGCCCATAGCAAGTAGAGAACTGGCCACGTCGGGATGATCCATGCCGTACAGTTTCTGGCGCAGTGCCAACGCCTTTCGATCCATCTCCAAGGCGTTGGTGAGGTCGCCAATCTCATGATAGGTGTTGCCCAATGTTGCCCGCATATCCGCTTCCACCGCTGGCTGACCTTTTAATTCGCTGCCGAGTCGCTGGGCGGTTTGATCCAGAATCTCCCGGAGCAATTTCGTGTCACGTCCGCGCGCCACTCTGGGTCCGACTTCTTTAAGCATGTCTTTGAGGAATTGGGCCACCTGTTGGCTGCGGGCTGCTTCGGTCTCTGCGGCGGCGCGAAGGCGGCTTTGCTCCCGTTCCGCTCGCGTGGCGCGAATCGCCTCCGACATGCTCGCCACGATGCCGATAATCAAAACGGCGGCGATGGCCACGGCCGCGGCGAAAGCAGTCTTGTTCCGTTGGACCGCTTTCCGCAGGCGGTAGAGCGTAGTGGGTGGGCAGGCGAACACCGGTTCGCTGTTCAGATGGCGCTGAATGTCCAGCGCCAGCCCGTTGGTTGTTTCGTAACGGCGCGTCCGGTCCTTTTCCAACGCCTTCATCACGATCCAATCCAGGTCGCTACGCACCTGATGGATGAGCTTGGGCGGCTCCGATGCGCGACGTCCAGCGGTCGTGGTCAACTCGCCTTCGAGCATCGTGCTCAACCTCGTCGAAGGGCGCATCGGTTCCTTTTCGCGAATCGTTCGGCGCAGCTCGTCCACGGCCAGTGCCATCAACTCTTTGGTGTCGAAGGGCGTGTGCCCGGTCAGAAGCTCGTAAAGCAAGACGCCCAGGCTGTAAATGTCGCTGCGCGTGTCAATGTCCAGACTCGTCATCGTCGCTTGCTCCGGACTCATATAAGCGGGCGTCCCGATGAACTGGTGCAGATCGGTATAGATCGTCATCTCCGTCAGTCTTCCCTCCGTCGCTTTGGCGATTCCGAAGTCAATCACCTTGGGCAGTGGCACGCCGTCGTTGACGGTGACGAGGATGTTCGAGGGCTTGAGGTCGCGGTGGATGATCCCCTTCTGGTGCGCGTGTTGGACGGCCTGGCAGACTTTGGTGAACAATTCCAGCCTCTCTCGCGTCGAAAGCTGGTTCTGGTCGCAGTATTCAGTAATCTTGGTGCCGCGCACCAATTCCATAACAAAGAATGGGCGACCAGTTACGGTGGCGCCGGCATCCAGCACTTTGGCGATGTTGGGATGATCCATCATGGCCAGCGCCTGGCGTTCGGCCTCGAAGCGGGCGACAACGTTCTTGGTGTCCATGCCCAGTTTGATGATTTTGAGGGCCACTTTCCGGCGGACGGGCGCCTCCTGCTCGGCCACATAGACCACGCCGCAGCCCCCTTCGCCGAGTTGCTGGAGCAGTTTGTAATGGCCAATATGGTCTCCGAGCCGTTCGCTCAAGGGAATGGGCAGATCTGCATGGCGCGGAACAGCCGGAGCGGCCGACTCGGCCATAAAACTGCTCGCCCGGTCATGCGCCCGGAGCAGAACTTCCAGACGCACGCGCAAGGCGGCATCGGCCCCACAAGCCTCGGCGAGGTAAACGCCACGCTTTTCCGCGGGCAATTGCGACACCGCTTCGAACAGCGTTTCTTCGCTAGCGTTGGAGTCGTTCATGCTGGAGAATTATAAGTCTTCTATCATATAGTGCCCGGTTTGGCGACGAAAAGGATCACCGAAAGCGATCTTAAAAAGTCGGCAGCGAGGGGTTGGAGCGTTTGTCAATAGTGACTTCCGCGTTGCCTTCTTTGCGGTGCTTCGGAAACTCAACGGGTTCTGTGGCCTTCGTTTTCATGCGCGAAGTTCCCCGTTGTTTTCCCGTTATCTCACGCCTTTTCTTAAAACGCTTGAAAAATATGGTGGTCCTCTCTGACAGAAACTCGACTTGTCCTTGAAGAAAATCCCCCCGATTAGGGTATCCCCACACCTATCCCCGCAGCGGGGATACCCTCTAATCGAAGAGCGCCCTTTGTTTACAAGGGTTTCATCGATGTTTGGTCGTCTTGTGACCCTCCCGACTTCGGTCGGTTTACGCCTGCTCACGCAGACTTCGGCTGCGCGCGGCCACGGAGGCCGTGCTCGCCGAAAACCTTCCTCATCGCTCACGCGAAAGACGGGTTCACCGACGGGACGAGTATAACGATAAAGGACACATTGACCTTGAGAAATACCGGACGGGTTGAAACCGGTATAACGGGTAGCGCCCGCTTTACGCTCGGATGCTTGCGGCTTACCGGTGCGTCCCCCTTTAACCCCCGCCCCGTTCGCCTTAGCGCATCCGAGACGGGCAGGCTCCAAGAATTCGCCTGCCCCCTGCCTCCACACGAGGCATGTGCAAAGCAGGCGCAGACGGGTTTGACTTGTATGCTCGTCACCGAGCCTGGAAAGTCGGGCATATGATCAATTTCGGGGAACCCAAGCGAAGCGGAAGCGCCAAAGCTTGGGCAGCACGTCCGGGCCGCAGACTCCGGGCTTGTTTGGTCCAGGCACCGACATGTCGCAGTTCCGGCTCGCCTGCCACCCGCACAAGGCAGAACACATGTTCATTTGGTTATAATCAGTATCATTTACGGGCATGTGGCACTTGGGGCAAAAAGCTAGCCATTTACCACCAGTGCGCGGACCACGGCGGAATTCAATTGTTCCATGAATGCGAACTTCTTCTTTTTGAAGCTCAGCCAACTGGTTCCTAAGGTCCGTATTTTCTTGCATCAGGCGGATATCACGATCCGCAATATCCGCGTGTTGTGATTGAAGCGAGCTTATTAAGGATTGAATGCGGTGAATCAGTTCAATATCACGCCTTTCTTTAGCGCGGCCTTCAAGCTCTTTGGCTAGGTCAACAATATCTTTAATGGCACCCATAGCATATGAAGTCACGCACAAACAAAGACGCATTGAAAGAGAAAACATGCCTGAATTCACACATTTCTTACTTGACCGCTCGTGTATATCTGGCATAATAATCGCATGAATTCGGCACCCGAAAAATTTTTGATTTACAGCCGCAAATCCAGCGAGGACGAAGACCGTCAAATCCTCTCGATTGACGCGCAGATTTCCGAATTGAACGCTATCGCTGTGCGGGAGAACTTGACTGTCTCGGGCACCCTCACGGAATGCCGGAGCGCCAAGGAGCCGGGTCGCCCGGTCTTCAATGACATGCTTCGCCGCATCGAGGCAGGCGAGGCCAGTGGCATTCTCACGTGGAAACTTGACCGTCTGGCCCGGAATTTCGATGACGGCGGCAGGATCATCGGTCTTCTCCAGCGGGGCGTCATTCGGGAAATCCGCGCGTTCGAGAAAACGTATCTTCCCTCAGACAACGTGCTCATGATCGCGGTTGAACTTGGCATGGCCAATCAATACGTCCGCGACCTTTCGACGAACATCAGGCGCGGCATCCGGGAGAAAATCCGCCGAGGGATATATTCGAGCAGGGCACCGATTGGATATATCAATGAACCGAGGCTCCGCACGATTGAGCCGCACCCCGAATTCTTTCCCAAGATCAAACAAGTAATGGAACGATTCGCGACAGGACAGTTTTCCCTTACCGCCATTCAGAAGCAGCTTGCCGACGTCGGTATCGTCGGGGTCCAGAGCAAAAAGCCCTTGCCGCTTTCCTCGATTGGCAACTTTCTCCGCAATCCGTTTTACTACGGGGTCTTCCTCCACAAAGGAGAAATGCACCAGGGCATACACGCGCCGATGATCTCCAAAAAGACGTTTGACGACATCCAGGCCGCGCTCGTTAAGCTCGGGAAGCCCCAGCACCGTAACAAACGCGGACACAAGGGATTTCTCTTTCTCAACTTCGCCACATGCGGCTCGTGCGGCCACTGCATCACCGCCGAGCGCCATATCAAGAAGAGCGGCCGCCGGTATCACTACTACCGTTGCACACACAAGAACAAAAAACAGCATTGCGACGACCGCAATTTCATCCGCGAGGAGCAATTCGCGGAGGAGGTCAAGCGAAACGTGTCCCTGGTGACGATTCCCGATGAGTGGAAAGAGAAATTCCTTGCCCAAATCGAACTGTGGCAAAACGACGAGGCGCAGATGCGGCAACAGCACGTTGACCGCGTCAACTCGGAGCTTGCGGCCCTGAAATCAAAAATCGACAGGCTCAATACCGCCTTTACAGAAGGCGGGCTTGAGCTTGCCGAGTTCAAAGAACTCAAGAACCCCTTGATCATCCAAAAGGCCGTTCTGGAGCAACAATTGGCTAAGGCCGAGAAAGGGCAGGCCAGTCGGCTCGAACCCTTGAAAAACTGGGTTTTAGAGGCAAATCAGGTCCAAAAATGGGCTTTGGAGAACAACTGGGTAGAAATGAAGTCATTCCTGCTAAAAGTCGGCTCGAACCGCCTTTTTCACTCTCCGACGCTCACCGTTTCTTTCAAAAAACCCTGGATTTCATTGGCGAAAAACACCGTCGCTGCGAAATCCGCAGCGTCCGAATCTGAACGATGTTCAATATGGTGGAGGCGGCGGGAGTTGAACCCGCGTCCCTGCCAAACAAACCAGCCGCGACTACATGCTTAGTCAGAAGAGAGTCTCAACTGCCGGATAACGTCCTGACGCGAATCCGACCGTCCAGCCTGCATGAATTTTTTTCAGCGAAACGCGCGCAGACTCCGCGCTCCACCTACCCTGCTGTGGCGTCCGTCCCTCGTAGCAGGTGTCCAAGGGCGGACGTCGCGACACGTTAGGCCGCGAGAGCTAATTCTTGGTTAGCACTTAATTTTTGGTCCGATTTTTTACGAGGCCAACGAACCATCCTCGGCATGCCGCCTCTGGCGCATCTCGCAGGTCGAAACCAGTACGCCCCCACTACGGCGCCTTTAATATCCAATGCGGGCCGCCCTCTGTCAAGGTTCATTGCCATCGTCCGCCACTCGGAATCCGCTCGTCCGGAACGGAGGTTGACGTCCCCGCGGTCGTCGTCCTGGCTAGCGGGCGTTGAAGCCGCGTTCCGAGACTTTTCTTTCCAGCGTGTCCAATCTTTCCTCAAGTTTTCGGATGTCCTTTTGGGCCTCCATGAGGGCCTTCTCCAATTGCGCGATTTTTTCTTCCTGTTCCATAGACATCAAACCAACACCCGATCAGGCGCCTCGTCAAGAGGGCCCTCCTGAAAAACGCAGTGGGCCGGCTTGGACACCAAAGTCTCGCTCCAACAAACATTCCATAGGTAGTTGACTATTTAGTCTGATTGAGTATTTTATATTGTAGAGCGGGCGCGAATACGCCAGGATTGAAAATGCATGAGTAAGATAAATATTTTATGGGCCGAGTAAGCAACGCCAAAGACCGATTGATGGAAGCCGTGCTGGAACTGATTTGGACCGGTTCCTATGGTTGCACCACGATTGATCACATTTGTGAAAAGGCGGGTGTTAAGAAGGGCAGCTTTTACTATTTTTTTAATTCCAAGGCGGACTTGGCGGCGACGGCCGTCGAGACCAATTGGCGTGTCAAACGTGCGGAACTGGATTCGATTTTTTCCGCGGCCGTGCCTCCGCTGGAAAGGCTGAAAAAGTATTGCGATTTTAGCTATCATTATCAAAGCGAAATGAAGGCCAAGTATGGCCGGGTGCTTGGCTGCCCGCTCTTTGCCCTGGGTTCGGAAGTCTGCACGAAGGAGGACCGGTTGCGCCGGAAAGTCCAGGAAATGCTGGCCGACAAGTGCAAGTATTTGGAATCGGCCATTCGCGATGCCCATGCCAGCGGCGTGATTCATGCGCCGGACGCGCAGGCCAAGGCCCGGATGATTCTGGCCTATTTCGAGGGCGTGCTGACGCAGGCCCGCATCCAGAACGACGTAAAGGTGTTACGCGAGACGCCGCGTGGAATTTTTGCCATGCTCGGCGTGAAGGGCAGGCAAACGGCGCTTGCGAAAGATTTTTCTTGAATTATTGAACAATATTTTCGACTAGATAGTCAACTAAAGGAGGATTTATGTTGAGAACGACATTTAAACGAAATCAAAGTCAAAAGCCGCGCAAAATTCAGCTTGGCGTCAAGAGACGGCTGAGGCGGCGGCAGCGTGATTTGCTGGCGCCTTCGCCAGACGCTACTCCTGAAGCTGTTACCGAAGACTCGCCCGCCGCACGGGATCCAGTCCCGGCGGAATACGGGCGGGGCGACACTTTACAGTTGTACCTGAACGAGATCGGGCAGGTGAAATTGCTCAATCGCGAAGAGGAAATTCAACTGGCCAAGCGCATTAAAAAGGGCGACAAGCGCGCCCGCGAAAAAATGATCACGGCCAATCTGAGGTTGGTGGTCAAGATCGCCCGCGATTACGAAAACTTGGGCCTCCCATTGTTGGACCTCATCAATGAGGGCAACATCGGTTTGATGAAGGGCGTCGAGCGTTTTGATCCGAACAAGGGCGCAAAGCTTTCAACCTACGCGGCCTGGTGGATCAAGCAGTCGATCATGGCGGCTTTGGCCAACCAAGCCAAGACCATCCGTCTGCCCGCCCACGTCATCGAGCGCGTCACCAAAATGCGCCGGGCGGAGATTGAGTTGCGCGAAACTTTTGATCGCGAACCGACAGATCAGGAGTTGGCCGACCATTTAGGACTCGACGCGCGCCGCATCCGGCAATATCGGCAGGCGGCGAAGGCTCCAGTTTCCCTGGACGCGCCTCTGGGTGAGAATGAACCGAACCACATTTCCGATGTGGTGGCGGACCCGAACGCGGCCGCGCCTTTCGACCGCATTGTGCAGGAAAACGACGCGGGCCTGGTGCGCGACGCCATGGCCGGCCTGAGTCAGCGCGAGACCGCCATTCTGGGGCTGCGATTTGGATTGGACGGCGCCAAGCCCAAGACCTTGGAAGAGATTGGCGCGCAATTTAAACTTTCGCGCGAGCGCATCCGCCAGATTCAGGACGAGGCGCTGGTGAAGATGCGGGCGCAGATCGAAGAGCGCGAACATCCGACCATCGAGGCAGACGCCTTGGCTGCTTAAAAACCGGCAAGATGGCAGGCGCGCTCTAACGGGATTTCTTGCGCGCGCAGGCGCCGAGGCGTTTAAGTTGATCGCAACTGCCGGTGATTTGGAGGCGGTGCGTTTTGACCGAGAATCCGAGCTTTCGGCACATTTCGCCCTCCAGCTTCTTAATCTGGTCGCTGTCGAACTCGACGATGGCGTGGCATTCCTGACAGATAATGTGGTTGTGGTTGGGGTGGTCGGCGTAATTGGGATCGTAGAAGGTATGATTGCGGCCGAAATCCATTTCCCGCACCAGACCGCTTTCGGTAAGCAGGGGCAGGGTCCGATACACGGTGGCGCGCGAGACTGATTTGTCGCGCCGGCGGGACCATTCCAGCAATTGCTCCGCGGAAAAGTGTTCCTCGGTATCGAAGGCGCTGTCGATAATGGCCCGACGCTGCGCCGTCACGCGCAATTTTTTTCGTTGCAGAAAATCAATAAATTTCTTTTTCGCGGCGCATCGTTCCACTGCCATGCCGAAAGGCTAATATCTAACGGTTGAAGTTAAAAGTGTGAAAGTGGAGGCAGGGGATCAGGATTGAGCCGTATCTATGCAGTTCAACTGTGTTGCCGCGCTCAGCTTGCATAGCTCCAACAGCGGTTGGCTTCGGCGACTCGTCATTGTTGCAGTGGCTTATAGGAATCATAGGTACTGTAATTGGCCTCAATCCAACTTCCGTCAGCATTATGTGACGGAAAATTGAAGATAATATCCGCATCGTCGCCCGAACCGCCGGGAACGCCATCTTTGCCCAGACTCTTCAACGTGACCGTGCCTGACGATTCAACCTCATAAATAAACCTCCTGTGCCAAGCATCTTCCAAGTAGTGATCGGCTTCAGGCTTTAGAGCCATTCGTGGAAGGGCTGCCAAATCTGGTGGCAACTGGCCGTGAACGTGCCCATACTCCAGAATGCGTACTCGATCAAAAGCCATGCGTTGACGTGTAATCTCCACTGGTGGAACCCTTCCAGGGAAAAAGGCCGGTAATAGGAATATGACGACGATAAGGAGGCTGCATATAATAATAATTCGTTTCATGGCGAACTCAGTCCCTTAACAAATATTCCGACCTGACCGTTCGCATCTTGCATCATGCAAATTCGTGATTCAATCATTTCGATACGTAAACTTGATAGCACTCACGCTCAACCTCAAGTGCCAGCCCACCAGAACGCTTCCGCCAAGACAACCAGGTTCAATCCTTCTTTACCTTCCCAACGAATCGTCATCCGGGCTCCTTCACCTCGCGCCAGTTCTACCGTGTGTCAATTCCGAATCCATTGGCCAGAGCCTTGGGCTTGCGCGGCGGCCTTGGACTTCGTTTAATCTCGGTCATGCGCATTTTATCCGGCATCCAACCCTCAGGCGCGCTGCATCTGGGGAATTATTTTGGCATGATGAAACCGGCCATCGAATTGCAGGAGCAAGGCGAGGCGTTCTATTTCATCGCCAATTATCATTCCATGACCTCGCTGTTGGATGCTGCCGAACGGCGTCGCAATACGATGGACGTGGCCCTGGATTTTCTGGCTTGCGGCCTCGACCCAAAAAAGGCCCTTCTGTTCCGCCAGTCCGATGTGCCGGAAGTGACGGAGCTGGCGTGGATGTTGACCACGCTCACGCCCATGGGGTTGCTGGAACGCTGCCACAGCTATAAGGACAAAATCGCGCACGGCATCTCGCCCAATCACGGCATATTCGCCTACCCGGTGTTGATGGCTGCGGACATTTTGATTTACGACTCGAACATCGTGCCGGTTGGCCGCGACCAGAAGCAGCACGTAGAAGTGACGCGCGACATCGCCATTAAGTTTAACGAGACTTACGGCCAGACGTTTGTCATCCCCGAGCCGCGCATCCGCGATGAAACGGCCTCGGTGCCTGGATCAGATGGCCAAAAAATGAGCAAGAGTTATGGCAACACCATTGAAATTTTTGGCGAAGAAAAAGCGCAGCGCAAAAAAGTCATGGGCCTGGTCATGGACAGCCGCACGCCGCAGGAACCGAAGCCCGATGCGGAGAAAAATACCGCCATCCAATTACTTCGCCTCGTTGCGCCGTCGGATGTGGCCAGGGATTATGAAAGCCGATTGCGCGCGGGCGGTTTGGGATACGGTGACTTGAAAAAGGCGTTGTTCGAATATTATTGGAACTACTTCGCCGCCGCGCGGGCCAAGCGAGGAGAGTTGGCGGCTAATTTGGATTTCGTGAATCGCGTCCTTGAGGACAGCGCAACCAAGGCTCGGGCATTGGCCCGCCAGGTCCTCAGCCGCGCCCGGTTGGCGTGCGGGTTGGATTAGCGCTGTTACGCGCCGAATTTGTCAAACATTCGGGCGTTGGCTTGCATCAGCCGGATCAAGTATTTGGACTCGAAAACACCGAGCGAGCCAAGGTTTGCGCCAGTTTCAGTGAACCGCTCCAATTTGTCCCAACCGCTGTAGGCCGAGACCAGAAGCACCGGCTGCGGATGCCACGAATGGCCTTTGAGGGCACAGGGGGTGGAGTGGTCGCCGGTGATGGCCAAAACGTCAGGGCGCTTCTGCAACAGAATCGGCAGCGCGGCGTCGAAATCCTCGATGGCCTTTTTCTTCCCTTCGAAATTGCCGTCTTCGCCGTGCATATCGGGGTATTTGAAATGAATGAAGAAGTAATCGAAGTTGTCGTATTCAGCCAGATAACGGCGGAACTGTTCCGCAATGGTCTGCGGCCCTTCCAGTTTTTTCATGCCGACCAATTGCGCCAGGCCTTTGTACATCGGATAAACTGCCAGGCACGCCGGGCGCAAACCATATCGCTCCTCCACCGTCGGAATATGAGGTTGATGCGCAATGCCGCGCATGAGGAAAGCATTAGCCGGCTTTTTATTGGCGATCATCGGCAGCGCCAGCTTGTAAAATTCCGCGATCAACCTCGCCGTTTTCTTTTGCTTCTCGGATGAGGGATCGGTCGGGTGGACGGTTGGAATGGGCAATCCTTCACGGTTCGGATCGGCGTCGGTCAGCGGCCCTTCCAATCCTTTGCCGCGGAAAATCACCACAAACCGGTGCCCTTTGCCCGGGCGAATAATGACTTCGGCGTCTTCGACCTTTTTGACTTTCTTGGAAAGCAATGCGCACAGATCCTCCGTCACCTCGGTGGCGATGCGTCCCGCCCGGCGGTCGGTCACGATGCCTTTGGCGTCGATTGTGCAAAAATTGGCGCGCGCGGCAATGTCGCCGCCTTTGAGTTCCACGCCGAGGCCAAGGGCTTCGATGACGCCGCGTCCAACTTGAAATTCAAGAGGGTCGTAGCCGAACAATCCCAGATGGCCCGGTCCGCTGCCGGGAGTGATGCCGGGCGCCACGGGAATCATTCTGCCTTGCGCGCCAAGTCTGGCCAGGGCATCCAAATTGGGCGTCGTGGCGGCTTCCAACGGCGTTAGAAAACCCTGTTCTTTGGTGGCCAGGTCCCCCAAGCCGTCCAGAACGACGAGCGCCAGTTTCGCGTTTGTTTTGATGGTAAGCTTCGAATAGAAATCATCAAGATTCATAAAATAAGGGCCTCCGCCCGAGCAACATCATGCCGACAAAAGACATGTTCCGTCAAGCCGCGCCGTCATTTGTTACAATCGTAAGTCAATCATAAATTATCGGCGCCAACGCATCCCCATGCAGCAGGGCAGACCCATCTAACAACGACGGAATCTGTCCTTGTCCGAGATTTCCCCTCAGCGTGGCAAACATACTGGTTTTGTTTTTCTCTTCGGCCTCTGCAATCTCCACGCGAGCTTTAGATCGGGTTTTTTAGTCCCGTCGGGCTTAAAACAGAAAATCCTCGCGCAGAGGAACAGAGGCCGCAGAGGAATTGAAAACCATCGCCTCAAAATAATCTTTGTCGAAGGAAATGCTAAACTTCGGATTCGGCAACGTCTTCACGGCCCACCACCGATGCGTTGCAGAAGGAGAATCGATTGCGGTCAATTTAGATGGGTTCACCCTAAAAAATTCTTCTGGTCTTGTCTAGCGGGACGGATCATATTGTCATCGCCGAATGAATTGACTACGCCGTGCAGGTTGATCTCGACAATGTTGTGCCAGCCGCCGATGCTTCGACGTCAAGAAACTCCCCCGCGTCTTTCCCGCCGCGATGCTGGTTGGAAGGTGGCGCGGCCATTCTTGATGGCTCCGGTCGCATAACCGCCATTAATGAGCCACTCTGCATCTGGCTGGAAAAATCAGCCGAGGCACTGGTGGGAAAATCCTTGTGGGATACGCTGGGCAGCCTTTCGGCCGACTGGCAAGATTCTTTGGCCCGCCTGCGCGAAAATTCGGCGCCGTTCGAGCGCTTAAACCTCAAACTTGCCTCCGATGCCACGCATCCTGCGCAATGGTTCACATTGGAAATGGCGCGCGGACCCCAGAATTGTTTTGCCCGGCTTAGCTCCATGTTGCCGCCCCTGGCCGATTTGGAGGAAGGAATTTGGGACGAGCACTTGCAGAACGATGCCGCCCGGCGCGAAATGTTCGTGCGCCTCCTCAGAGCGGAAGCGCGCCTGGAGGGCCTGACGCGCCGGTGGCCATGCGTCATTTTCAGCCAGCGACCCGATTTCAGTTTGCAATTTGTCAGCCCGAACATCAGAGAATTGACCGGCATGGACGCCGCCGAGTGGTCAAGTCCCAAGGCACATTTCTGGGACTTGGTCCATGAATCCGATGCGGCCGAATTGGAGCAACAGTTTAAGCGCGCCGCGCAGACCGGTGAACCTGTCACCAATACTTATCGTGTCCGTCACGCCGTCACGGGCCGCGTAGCCTACATTTTGGAACATCGCCAGCCGGCCATTTCGAAGAGCGGCCTTTTGCTTGGATACGAGGTCGTCTGGCTGGATGTGACCCGCCAAACCATCGCCGAAAAGCGCCTGCTCACGGCAGCCTGGAAAGAAACTTTGGCCGTGCTCACGCTGGGGATGGCGCACGATTTCACCAATATCATTGCGGGCATCCATTCTTTGAGCGAATCCTTTTTAAGTTCCCTCGAACCGCAACACCCCTTCCATGAAGGACTGTCGTTGATCAAGAAAAGTTCGTTGCAGGCCAGCCAACTGGTGCAGCGCATGATCAGCCTTCACCTGGGCCAGACTGGGGAACGCAATTACCATAATCTTAATGACATCGTGAATGATTTGGTCGAGTTGGTTAAGAAGATTCTTCCGCGCCGCATCGTGGTGGCCACGGAATTGGAGCCGGCCCAGCTTGCGGTTTATCTTGATGTCGTGGAATTCAGGCAGGTCGTCATCAATTTGATGCTCAATGCGGCCGACGCTATGCCGCAAGGGGGATGTTTAACTTTGCGGACAACGCGGCACGAGACTTTGCCAGCTCTGGAAAACGTCAAGGGCACTTTGCCACGCTTGCCAAGCATCTGCCTGACCATTGAGGACAGCGGCGTTGGCATTAAACAGCGGCATCTTGCTTCCATCTTCGACCCGTTTTTTACGACCAAATCAAAAGGCTCCGGCCTGGGGCTATACAATGCCCGCATTGCGATGGAAAAGCATCAGGGCGCGATTTCAGTGACTTCAAAGGAAGGAGCAGGCACCAGCTTCCAACTGTGGCTGCCGGAGGCTGATTTTTCCGAATCCGCCCGGGTTGAAGCCGAAGCCAAGCGGGCCCGGTTGGCCCGGCGCACTTTGTTGTTGATTGGACAGGCCGGCGAAGTCCTGGATAAGACGTCCGAATTGCTCCGTTCGCACAATTATCACATTGTCGTGGCCGCGGGCTCGGATAATCTGGGTGAATTCTTGCAGTCAAGCGATTACCAATTCGCGGGCGTTTTGCTTCTGGCCGGGCCAAACGATTCGACGCTCAATTCGTTGCCCGGCGAACTGCGGCAGCAGAAGAAAGACCTCAAAGTCGTGTTGAAATTAACCGGTTGCAGCCAGGACGATGTCGATGGGCAATTACTCAAAGGAATTGATTTGCTGCTAAACTCCGACTTGTCTGATGCCGATATGTTACTCAAGCTAAAATCGCTGTTTGATCAGAGAGCCTAAGTTGATGCAGCCCCTCCTGGAACAAGAAAACGGGCGTCCCATCCTGATTGTGGACGACGAAGAGATTGTGCTGGTGGCCTTGCGCGACACTTTGCTTCGCGAAGGCTACGATGTTGTCGCTTCCCCTCATGCCATCCACGCCTTGAGTGTATTGAAGCAACGGCAATTCTCAGTGGTCATTACTGACCAGCAGATGCCCATGGTGTCCGGCCTCGATTTCCTGGCCCAAGTGCGCGAAATTCAGCCTCATGCCACTCGCATCCTCATTACCGCCGTCCTGAGCCTGGGCACCGTCATTGATGCGATCAATAAAGGGGAAATTTACCGGTTCATCGTCAAACCATGGTTGCGCGAGGAATTGCTGGCGACTGTCAAGAATGCCGTGCAACGGCACGACTTGATTTCCAACAATGCCCGCCTGCAAGCCGAGACGCAGGAGATGAACCGGAAACTTCAGGAGCTAAACCAGGCCCTTGAAGCCCAGGTCGCGCGTGTGGCCGAGCAGAATACGCAATTGCTCGATTTCGCCCGCAGCCAGGAGGAAAATCTGCGCCTGTCGGCTGAATTGTGCGTCCAGACCATGCGCACGTTTTATCCGACACTCGGCAATCAGGCCCGGCGCGCGGCAGCCTTGTGCGAGGCGATGGCCGCCGGCGCGGAGTTGTCGCCGGCGCAGAAACAGACGCTGGAAATCAGCGCTTTGATTTACGACATCGGCCTGGTTGGCGTGCCGCGGCAATTGATCAAGCGATGGCAGGAGACGCCGGACCTGTTGAGCAAGCCCGAATGGGCTTTGATTCATCAGCATCCGATCCTGGGGCAGGAACTGGCGGCGTTCGTGCGTCACTTGACGGCCGTCGGGCCGACCATTCGCGGGCACCACGAACGTTTCGATGGCACAGGTTATCCGGACCAATTGGCAGGCGAGAACATTCCGTGGCTGGCCAGGATGTTGGCCGTGGCCGTGGCCCATGCCGAAAGCAACCTTGAGCCCAAGCTGGCCATCGAAATGATCGGCCAGGGCGCCGGCTCGGCTTTCGATCCCGATGCCGTGCGGATTTTTCTTCGTACCTTCCCCAAGGTGGCGGTGCCGGGCAAACAGCGCGTCGTGACCTTGAGAGATTTGCGGCCCGGCATGGTCCTGGCCGAGGGCATTTATAGCGAGAACGGGATGCTTCTGATTCCGGACGGCCAGCGATTAACCGCGACCTACATCGACAAGCTCCTGAACTTCAACCGCATCAACCCCATTTCCCAATCGCTGTTGGTGTATTGTTAGCATTTTGGGCATTCCTCCAGTTGGAGACGGCACATAGCTTGGAATACGAAAATGGTTTCTTGCTCACCGCCGAGGCAGGAGCTATCTTGGCCCCGTGAAAACAGCAACCGTTCAGCAAGCGCAAGAGCGATGGGCGGACATCATGAAATGGGTGGCGTCCGGGGAAGAAGTTCAAATGACAGACCACGACAAAGTGGTTGCCAAGATCGTGCCGGCTGGCGCATCGCAACCGGATTTCGTCGGGCGAGCCAAAGCGATTTGGGGTGAGAATCCTCCCGGCCAATTCTTGAGCGCAATCGTGGCTGAAGCGCGTGGGGGCGACCGGTGATATATTTGGATACCGGCTGCCTGGTAAAACTTTATTACCCTGAGCCGGAAAGCCATAAAGTCGCGTCCCTCGTCGCGGGCAAACCAATCTGTTTTAACCCTCTCCATGAGTTGGAATTCACAAATGCACTTCACCTGAAGTTATTTCATCGAGGCGCGACGCCGACCCAGGCACAAGCGGCGGCGGCGCTCGTAGAAGCAGACGTGAAATCCGGTGTCCTCCTCGCCACCGTGACAAATTGGGAAAAGATTTTTCGGACCGCCACGGATCTTGCGCGGCAGCACTCCGCCTCGTTTGGCTGCCGATCGCTGGATGTGCTTCACTGCGCGGCAGCCTTGGTTCTCGAAGCAGGGGAATTTCTCACCAATGATGCCCGACAGAAGCAGTTGGCTGTTGCCATCGGGTTGAAATTGGTCGCCTTATGACACCATCGCTCTTTAAAGAATACGGCGTGACCGCCGAGGAAGTCAAAAAGACTGCGGCGCGCGACCTGGCTGAAATACGGCGTGATCGCAAAGCCGGCAGGTTGAAAGCCTGGAAGCCATCACTGTGACCCTTCACGGGTTGACGTCTGCGGCGAGTGGAAATTTTTCCGGATTTTCGATGCGATCCAAATCCAAATCGACATCCAATTCCGGCCAATAGAGATGATAGCCGTGGGAAAACTCCACGTTAAACAAATGGTTTATGGATGCCTTCCGGAACCACGGGAAATGGTCGAATCCGAGAAAATATTCCTTATCGGCGACCAGAACCCAAAAGCCGTGGGGCGAGACATTGAGCACCTCAGCTTTTGAAGTGCCGTTGCCAGCTCCGGCGGATTTCATGTTGTCGTTCAAGCCTTGATAAAATTTATTGGGCAGCGCAGATCATCATCATGAGTAACAAGCAGATTGTCGAGGACTTGCTTCAGCGGATTCCCGACGACGCTTCCCTCCGCGACATTGTCCGCGAGATCGAGTTCGTTAACGCTGTGCGGGAAGGGCTTGCTGAGTTGGACCGTGGCGAGCGGATTCCAATCGAGGAGGTCGAGCGCGAGTTGCCATCATGGATTATCAAGTAAGTCTTTCGCTTTCGGCCCGTAAAGATCTACGCGATATTCACCGCTATATTTCTGTTGACGCGCCAGATCTGGCGCTCGATTTCGGCCGGTTTCTTGTCTCGCGCACCAAGACGCTAGCTCAATTGAATCATTCCAGAGTTTAACGATAAGGTTATTCGAGAGATCGTTGTTCGCTCCTACCGCGTCATCCATCAGACGCACAGACTGCCTAGAGCCTGTTCTTAACTTTTGGGGAACAAAGTCGCGAGCATAAGTGCGACGAAGGCCAGCCAGTGGTAACCTGCCAAAGTGGTGGAGAGCCTTTCATAATCGCGTGCCAGCCGGCGGAA
>Ga0182024_10004417_pt1 | contig 32402 bp, 32 predicted proteins | sample P32metaG_FD_120480 | JGI IMG/M metagenome (GOLD analysis project Ga0182024, IMG submission 120480) | Permafrost microbial communities from Stordalen Mire, Sweden - P3-2 metaG (Illumina Assembly) | ecosystem: Environmental > Terrestrial > Soil > Wetlands > Permafrost | place: Sweden: Stordalen...
GTGAAGTTCTTTGGCGCGCAGGCCACCGGGTGCTCGCCGATCTCGGCTGCAGTCAAAGCAGGGAACACCGAGATTGAACCGCAAAAACCCGCAACCATTGCGCGGTCGCTGGCCATTGGCAATCCCGCCGATGGACATTATGCGATCAAGGTCATCACCAAGACCGGCGGCTGGTCCGAGGATGTTTCCGATCCGCAGGTGGTGGAAGGCATCCAGTTGCTGGCGGAAACCGAGGGCGTGTTCACCGAAACGGCCGGCGGAGTGACCGTCGGTTGTGCACAAAAGCTTTACCAGCAGGGGCGCATTCGTCCCGATGAAACGACCGTGCTCTGCATCACCGGCAATGGGCTGAAGACCACGGAAGTTCTGGCAGGGAAGTACGAAGAGGAAGAAGCGATCTCACCCAAGCTCGCGGAGTTCAACAAGTATTTGGAACGCGCGCTGGATGTTCCGCAGACCGAGGTTGCCGAGGCGGTGGGAGCATGACCATCACAGTACAGATTCCAACTGCGTTGCGACGACATACTGCCGGTACCGCCAAGCTGGATTGTGGCGCGGCGAATTTGGATGAACTGTTTTCCGTGCTCGATCAGAAGTTCCCGGATTTAAAACCGCATCTGCGGGACGAGGCGGGACAGATTCGACGGTTTTTGAATGTGTACGTGAATGAAGAAGACATCCGCTTTTTGGGCGGGCCGGCCTATGCGTTTCAGGACGGGGATGAGGTTTTGTTGGTTCCGTCGATCGCGGGGGGATAAGCAGATTAGGCGCTCGGTCAGCCCCGGCCAGAATGATGAATGGCGAAGAGCAGCTCTTCGGGGCATTCTTTTGTCTTGCGAGAGCGACTCGCGGCGCTAAACCGCGTGATCACTTTTATCGCAGTGCTGAAGCACTGCTCCACCCCAAATCAGAGTCTTTTAGCCTCGTTTTGGAAAGCGCGCCCAAAGCAGATTCCTCACCGCTAAAGCAGGCTCGGAATGACAAGAGTGGGGATTTCGGACGGTTAGAAACAGCTTGCCTCTCGTCAGCTTGCATGCTACTATCTAACTAACCAGTTAATTAATAAAGTAAATGCAAACTATTATCTCTAAATCGCGCATGGGTTCTCGGGGACGTCCCGCGGAAAGCCGGGCTGCCATCCTGAAGGCGGCTGTTCGCGAGTTCGCCCAGGAGGGAATCGCGGGAGCGAGGATCGAAGCCATAGCCAAGGCCGCGCGGGTGAACAAAGCGCTGCTCTACTACTACTTTGACGATAAAGAGGCGCTCTACGGGGCGGTCCTCGATCAGGTGTTCGGCGGTTTGCTGGAGAGCGTCCTGCCGGTGTTTTCTCGTGATCTGACGCCGCAGGAGAAGATTCTTGCTTACGCGGGTGCGCACTTCGATTACATTGCCGGCAACCCGTCCTATCCGAGGGTGGTGCAAGGAGAGATGATGCGAGCGGGCCGCGGCAGCGGGACGCAATTCGTACGAATTGCGAAGCAATATTTTTTCCCGCTCTTCCGTCAGGTGGGAAATGTGTTGCAACAAGGCATCGCTTCCGGAGAATTTCGCACGGTGGATCCCCGGCAATTCGTACCGTCCATGATTTCGATTATCGTTTTTTACTTTAATACTGTCCCGGTCATGAAGTTGATTACCGGAGAAGACCCGATGTCCCCAGATCGCATTGCCGAACGCCGGGCCGCGGTTCTGGATTTCATTTCCGCCGCTTTGTTTCAGCGGCCGTGTCCTGGGACAAAGGTACAAGGAGCAAGAAAGTGAGCGCACGCAACCGAGTTTTCGTTCTACTTGCCATCGTCAGCGCCGCAGCGTTGGCGTACTACCTGCTTTCGACGCCCAGCAAGAAAGACTTGGTGCTGATCGGAACGGTGGATTCGAACCAGGTGATCGTGAGTCCGCAAGTTCAGGGCCGGATCACCAAGCTTCTGGTGGAAGAGGGAACGCAGGTGAAGCAGGGAGACCTGATCGCGGTGCTTGACCCGCAAGAACTGGAAGCTGAGGAACGCGCGGCCGCCGCCAACATCACCAGCTTGCGCCACAAGGTTTCTGAGATGCGATCGACGGAGCAAGCCACCTCTGGATCAACTTCAAGCAGCGTTGCGAATGCGCGCGCAAAATTGGAATCCAGCCGCTCGCAGTTGGCGCAGGCGCAGGCGACGCTGGTGCGCACGGAGAGCGACAGCCGCCGCACGATTGAACTGGCGAAACAGGGAGTGGCATCGGATCAGGACCGGGTGCAGGCGGAGAGCAACCTGACGGCGCAACAGGCCACGGTACAGTCGTTCAAAGACCAGGTTCGCGCCGCCGAGGCCGACCTGACCATGGCCATCGCCAATACCAACCAAGCGCCTGCGGCCCGGAGCACGGTGGAAGCCACGCAGGCCGATTTGGCCAATGCTGAAGAACAGCGCAAGCAATCTGAGGTCCGCCTGGGTTATACAAAAATTTATGCACCTGTGACTGGCACCGTCTCCGTGCGCGCTGCCCGCGAAGGGGAAGTACTGAGTGCAGGCCAGCCGATCGTCACTATTGTGGATTTGGGTGACACCTGGGTGCGCGCCGCGATTCCTGAAACCCAGGCCGACCATATTGGCCTGGGGGATACGCTGCGAGTGCGGCTTCCCGGAGGAACAATGACGTTCGGCAAAGTTTTCTTCAAATCGGCAGAAGCTGAGTTTGCCACGCAGCGGGATGTGAGCCGCACCAAGCGGGACATCAAGACGATTGTGCTTAAAGTCCGTCTCGATAATCCCAAAGGCGCTTATGTTCCGGGTATGACCGCGGAGGTGCTGGTTTCGCCGGATCAGTTGAAGGCAACGGCGACCAGCCAGAATACGTCGACGGTGCAGCAGTGACTGCCGATCTGCAAACGAAGAGCGGGCCGCAAAATGGCAAGGCTGCGTCCGATGTGGGCGTGGTCGTGCCGAATGCCATTGAAGTGGATCATATCGTCAAGAAGTATGGCGACTTCACGGCGGTCGATGATGTCTCCTTCAGCGTGAAGGAGGAAGAGATCTTCGGACTGCTGGGGCCGAATGGCGCGGGCAAGTCCACGCTGATTCGGATGATGACTACGCTCATTCCGATCACTTCAGGCTATGCGCGAATCGCGGGCCATGATGTTCAGAAAGATCCCGACGCCGCCCGGCGCGCGATTGGTGTGATTCCGCAAGCCCTGACCAGCGACATGGATTTAACGGTCCAGGAGAACATGAGCATCTACGCCAAGCTTTACGATGTGCCAGCGAAAAAACGTAAAGAGACGATTGATGAACTGCTGGAGCTGGTGGATTTAACCAAGTGGCGCGACGCACAAACCAAAACCCTTTCGGGTGGAATGCGGCGCCGGCTGGAGATTGCGCGTGGACTGGTGCATCGTCCACGCATCTTTTTTCTCGACGAACCCACCACCGGACTGGATCCGGTTTCGCGGGTGGCGGTCTGGGAAATGTTGACTAATATCAAGAGCCATCGTCAGTTGACGATCCTGATCACGACCCACTACATGGACGAAGCCGATCGCCTGTGCGACCGCATCGCGATCGTGGACCATGGCAAACTCGTTGCCCTGGATACGCCACCCGCACTGAAAGCCAGCGTGCCGGGGTCGAATGTCATCGAGGCACAATTTGAACATGCACCCGCCGATTGGGAACAGCGCCTGCACAAGCTGAGTGGCGTGACCTCGGTGCAACATCAGGGATCGGGCATGTACCGGGTACTGACCGGGGACGGTTCGCGCACCACTACGGAGCTCGTGGAAGCGGCGGTGCAAGCGGGAGCTACTGTGAAATCACTGTCCGTGCAAAACACCACACTGGACGACGTGTTCGTCCATTACACCGGGCGGCAATTGCGCGATGAGTTGGTCAAAGCATACGCGTTCGTCATGCCGCCCAGACCAGGAGCATAGCCATGAATCGGATGATGGCCATAATCGAGCGCGAGATGCGCAAATTCTTTCGTTCTCCAGCGCTGCTGATGGTGTCGCTGATTTTTCCGCTGGTGCAGCTCATCGTGTTGGGCAATGCGTTCGGCGGAAAGATCCGTGACGCGAAACTCGGGCTGGTGGACGAGGATGGCGGCACCCAGGCGTTGAAGATCCGCGAGGCCTTCGACTCTGTTCGCACCAACATGCGCACCTTTGAGCCTGTGTACTACAACGACGACAAGAAGGCGATGCAAGATGTGCGCAACGGTAAGATCGAGGGCGCGGTGATTATTCCGCCTCAGTATTCACGGCGCGTCTATGAACAAGACCAACCTCGCATCGCCCTGTTGGTCGATAACAGCGATAACTTCATGAGCGCCGCTCTGGAAGATGAGCTCACCCAGATCACCAGTGCCCTGAACAATCCCACGGTGGAACCACGCATCCTGCAACAAACCGTGTTGCAGATTGTCGAGCTGTATCCCTATATCGAATACATGAAATTCCTGCTGCCCGGGTCCATCACGCTGGCAATATTTATGTCCGTGATGATCGGCGGTGGAATGCTTTACATCGACGACAAAGCACGCGGTGTTCACGAGGGATATCTGGTTACGCCGATCACCAAGACTGAGCTTGTGCTTGGACTCAATGCATCGAGCGCCGTGAAGGCGGTGATGGTCGGGCTGGTCATCACCGTGATTGGGTCGCTGCTGGCGGGTGTGGGCACCTTGTTTAATTTCTCCACCGCGTTGGGATTGCTGGTCATGATCATATTGACCTCAGTGGCCTTGAATACCATGATGTTTCTGTTGGTGGTGCGGGTAGAAGATCCGCTGGTGCCGCGGGCCATTTTTGGCATCTTGAATACATTGTTATTTTTTCCCAGCGGCGCGGTCTATCCGATCCAGGCTTTTCCATGGTGGTTAAGGGTCATCGCCAAAGTGGACCCGTTCACCTTTGCGGTCCATGGATTCAAGTCGTTGTTGCTGAAGGAAACAGGGTTTGTGGCCATCTGGCCGGACATGCTGTATCTGTCACTGTTCGCGGCGATCACGCTGAGTATTGCTACGCCATTGTTCAAGAGAACGCTGTAAGCCGGTTCACCGCCGAGGTCGCAGAGAACGCCGAGAAAATCCTAGGCAAGGGGTTGGACATTTGGCGAAGTCCTCGGTGCTCTCTGCGTGCTCGGCGCTGAGATCATTTTTCTGGAACTTTCTGTTCGCCCCCGGTTTCCGTTATCCTTAGAAGAAGCTATGACATTGCTCGATGCCAAGCAGTACGATTTTTCCCGCGACCGGCGCCGCCGGAACCGGATCATCATCGCAGTGGTCGTCGTCATTGTGCTCGCCTGGGCGGCTTTTCACTATCGCGACTATCCCGAGCGGCGGGCGGGGGGAAAGTTCTTTGCGGCATTGCAAAAGCAGGACTATGCGGCCGCGTACGGAATCTGGTTCCACGATCCCGATTGGAAGCAGCACCCCGAGAAATACCCGGCGTACCCGTTTAATGACTTCCACACGGACTGGGGCCCCGGGGGCGAGTGGGGCGTGATTAAGAGCTATTCGGTGGATTGTTCGTTGAGCCCCGGCAGCGGCGTGATTGTGCAAATCACGGTGAACGGTCGGGCAGAACATGCGAATGTGTGGGTGGAAAAATCCAACATGACTCTATCTTTTTCGCCCAATGAGATCCAGTGTGGCAACTGGTGGGCCTGGCTCACGGAGTAGCGGATACGACGCACACGTAGGGGCGGGTGCCCTCACCCGCCCCCGGCTCCGCGGTCGGCGAGGGAACCTAGGTAGAGGTTTGGGTGGAGCAGCGCTTCCGGCGCTGCGTTTAAGTAGCGAGTTAGGAACGGCTTCAGCCACTGCGGTACATACGCGAGGGCAAAACGGGGCTGCGGGAAAACTTTTGGCAGAAACCCCAAGCGCCGAAGCGCGTACAGAAAACGAAAGCTCGACCGCAGCGCTTAAGCGCTGGTCCACCCAAAATCAGCAATTTTCAGTGCTCTCCTCAGCCCGCGAAATCACGAAGAGCTAAAGCCGTGCGCAGACCCTTCGACGTCGCTCAGGGCAGGCTCATGCGCGTCCGCGCCTACGTGATTTGTCTCAGGCGCTGACGCTGGCGAAGTGTTCCAGCGTTTTCTGCAAAGAGGCTTCGTCTCCGACATTGCGGCAGGTTTTCGAGCGGTCAATTTGACGCATCAGGCCCCACAGAACTTTGCCCGGCCCCACTTCGACGAAGGTCTGCACACTTTGCGCGATCAGCAGGCGTATGGATTGTTCCCACTTCACCGAGCCCGTAACTTGCCGGATGAGAGCATCGCGGCTGCGTTCTGCACCCTGGATCGACGTCGCATCTACATTGCATACGACTGGAATGCTGGGATTCTGGAATTGGAGCACCTCCAGATCGGCTGCCAGCCGGTCCTGCGCCGGTTTCATGAGAGAACAATGGAAAGGTGCGCTCACTGCGAGCAGCACGGCTTTCTTGGCGCCGCGTTCTTCCGTCAGGTTGAGGGCGCGCCCGACGGCGGCTGCATTCCCGGAAATCACGACCTGCTCCGGCGAGTTGATGTTGGCCGGTTCGCAAACTTGGCCCTGGGCGGCATCGTTGCACACCGCAGCGACCTTCTCGAGGTCCATGCCAAGAATCGCGGCCATCGCGCCCACGCCAACCGGTACGGCTTCCTGCATGTACTTGCCACGGTTACGCACGGTGCGGACGGCGTCGGCAAAGCCGAACGTTCCGGCCGCGACATGGGCGCAGTATTCACCAAGACTGTGTCCGGCAACAAAATTAGGTTTTAGACCCTTCTCACTCAAAACTCGATAAGCCGCCACGGATGCGGTCAGGACCGCCGGCTGCGTGATCTCGGTCAGACGGATTTGATCTTCTGGGCCGTCAAAGCAAAGCTGCGACAGTTTGTACCCGAGAGCTGCGTCGGCTTCTTCGAACGTCTGTCGGGCAGTGGGATATTTTTCGGCAAGCTCTTTGCCCATGCCGACGAATTGCGAGCCTTGGCCGGGGAAAAGGAACGCAATGTTCGATGTTGAAAGCGTCATGTACTTGCCACCGCTACTGCCCTGATCTTTGCCAGCTCTTTCTCGATCTCAAGGTTGATGCTGCGCTCGGCGAAATCCGCGGCCACGCGGACCGCATTCTTGATGGCATTTGCGTTCGACGATCCGTGGGTGATGAAGCAGACGCCCTTGATTCCCAGCAGCGGCGCGCCGCCGTACTCGGTGTGATCGAGACGCTTTTTGAAATCGGAAAAAGCGCTCCGCGAGAGCAAATATCCGACCTGACGGGTGATGGTGGCGCGCAGAGTTTCTTTCAGTGTGTTGCGTACCAGGTGGGCGACGCCTTCGGAAATTTTCAGCGCAACATTCCCCACGAATCCGTCGGCGACAATGACGTCGACAGCACCGTTGTACAGATCGCGTCCTTCCACGTTGCCCACAAAATTTAGGGGAAGGCGCTTCAGAAGCTGGAAGGCTTCGCGCGTCAGTTCGTTTCCCTTGGTTTCTTCTTCGCCGATGGAAAGCAATCCCACGCGCGGACGCCGCGTGCCGAACATGCTGCGGTAGTAAATTTCGCCCATCACGGCGAACTGTTCGAGATTGTGCGGTTTGCAATCCACATTGGCGCCTACGTCGAGCAACTCAGCCGCAGTGCCAATTGCAGTAGGGAACACCGCTGCCAGCGCCGGGCGATCGACGCCCGGAATCGCTCCCAGCACCATTTTCGCGGTGGCCATGGCAGCGCCCGTGTTGCCGGCTGTGACGAATCCCAGGGCGCGGCCTTCGCGCACCAGCCGAAGTCCAACGCGCATGGTGGAGTCCCGCTTGGCCCGTACTGCCTGCACAGCTTTGTCATCCATGGTGATCACTTCACTGGCGTGCACAATGTGAATGGGCAGGTCGGCCGCCGCGGAATAGCGTGCCAATTCGGCCCGGAGCATTTCTTCAGGGCCGACCAAAATGACATGGACACCGTGGTGCCGGGCCGCCTGGATCGCACCTTCAATCTCAGGCTTCGGCGCACGGTCAGAACCCATCGCGTCCAAGGCTATGACGCTAGGCATGGGAGGTGGAGGCTAGCTGGCTTCCTTGACATCGAGGACTTCACGCCCCTTGTAGTGCCCGCACTTTGGGCAAACGCGATGCGGCAGTTTCCGCTCATGGCAGTTGGGGCACTCGGAGAGCGAAGGTGCGATGAGAAAATCATGCGCGCGCCGGGTGCTGGTGCGCTTTTTGGAGTGCCGCCGTTTTGGATTAGGCATGTAAAATTCCTTTCGTAAATCAGCTTCTAACTATTGGCTCCTAGCTAGGGCTTCTCGATCCAGCAGCTAAGAGCTAGAAGCTTCAATTCTGCAACTTGCTGCGAAGATCTTTCAGCGCCGACCAGCGCGGGTCTGGCACCGCGTCAGCGCACGAGCATTGTTCCAGGTTCAAATTCTTACCGCAGTGCGGACAAAGCCCTCTGCAATCCTCACGGCAAATGGCCTTCAAGGGCGCCGCCAACAACACCTGCTCGCGAAGCACGTCTTCCAGCAGCAGGCCTTCCCCTTGATAATAACTGACCTCGGCCTCAGCGGCGGTAATGGAAAGCTCTTCCCGTCCGGCATCGGTGCCCAGCGGCCGGTAAAGCAGATCATACTGCCGCTCAACCTTCTGGACGACTGGATCCAGACAACGTGCGCAGGCCATCTCTAGGCTCGTCTCCAGGCTGCCTGCTACGCGGATGTCTCTTACTATCTGACTCTTCCCGTGGTGCTCCTCGACCAACTGGGCGCGTCCGGCAGCATGCAGCGGCGCGCGCTGCGTAAGATCCGGCCCCAAGTCAATCAGGCCGGGAGCAAACTCCTCCTCATAATCGATGGGGTGAAGTTCTAACTCTTGTATTTCGATGAACATCGAGACCCCCGCGCCCCCATCCCTGGATGCCGCGTAGGCCGCGGAAGCCTGCACAGGGGCGTAAGTCTCCGGGAGCAAAGTTCAAGGATAAAGGGGCTGGCAGGGGGTGTCAAGGAAGGTGGCATCTGAAATTTTGTGGTGAAACCAAGAAGCGTCGTAGAGACGTAACCTTGTTACGTCTTGCCCGTCCACGCAACCGAGCCCCACCGAAGCCGAGACGCCGCAGGCAGAGCGTAGCGAGCTACGTCTCTACGGTTCCCCGAATCGCCACAGGCATTTGACGCATCTTAAGGCGAGCGCTTATGATTTTCGTTTGGCCTGAGCGCCAGGAGGATTCAGGGGAAGCGGCCCGCGGGGCTGGAATTCAATCCCAAAAACCTAATTCGATGGACAAGAAAAAGCTGGAATCTTTCAAAAAGAGACTGGAAACACGGCAGCAGGATCTGCGCCGCATGGTCTCGCGAACCGAAGCGGACGGCCGCTCCATGGACGAAAGTTCGGCGCAGGACATCGCCGACAAGGCCGCCAGCTCGTATACCAAGGAATTCCTCTTTCACCAGAGCAACAACGACCGCCAACTGCTGCAGATGGTGGAGAACGCCCTCTCGCGCATCCGGGAAGGCACGTTCGGCGAGTGCATCTCGTGCGGCACCGAGATCAATGCCAAGCGTCTGGAAGCGGTGCCGTGGACGCGGCATTGCATCGAGTGTCAGGAGAAGTTGGAGCAGGGACTGCTCGAAGAAACACAAAAGTAATTGGAATTATCTGTAGGTTCTGAAATAGCCATGGCCGCCGTGAGCTGGCGGCCTTTGCCTTTCTGGCTGGCGGGAATTGTCATGAATCCGGCCAATAAGCGCCGATTACTAAGTACGAAAACGCTGGTTTTCAATCGATTGCGTTGACAATGCTCTGCACCCTACGTTATCTTAAAGACTTTGGAAGTCCTGCGGTTGCCCGCCTGGTCGCCCTGCGCCTTCGGCGCATTTGAGTGAGGGACTCAGCGGTCTTCTTTGCGTTTTTATTTTCTTTGGAGATTCGTGAATGTCTACCTATTTCCCCAAAGCTGGGGATATTGTGCGCAAGTGGTACGTCGTGGATGCCGATGGGCAGACACTCGGCCGTTTGGCCTCACAGGTTGCCCGCGTTTTGATGGGCAAGGAGAATCCGAAATACACGCCGTTCCTCGATACTGGCGATCATGTGATTGTGATCAATGCCGAGAAGGTAAAGACGACCGGCATGAAGTCCGAGCAGAAGACCTATCATCATTACACCGGATATCCGGGCGGATTGCGATCGGAGGATTTCCGCAAGCGTTTTGCGCGGAAGCCGGAGTTGATTATTGAAGACGCCGTGTTGCGCATGCTTCCGAAAAGCAAACTTGGCCGACAGATGATCAGCAAGCTGAACGTCTATCGCGGCGACAAACATCCGCACGAGGCGCAGAAGCCGGAAGCCAAGGCGCTGGAAGTCAGGGCGTAGCAGGTTTCGAGTTTCTGGTTTCGAGTTTCGAGTACGAGCAGGTTGGAATTCTTTGAAAGGTTGAGCACCGGTTGGCGGGATGCTGACGGCTGAGTGCTGAGAGCTAAATGGCAGAGCTGGTTCAATATTACGGAACGGGACGCCGCAAGTCGGCGATCGCGCGGGTTTATCTTCGTCCGGGCAGCGGCGAGGTCAAGATCAACGGACGTGCGTTTGAGGAATATTTTGTCACTCCATCGCAGCGTTCGGCGGCCAAGATGCCGTTACTCTCCACCGATACCGCAGCCACATTCAATGTGGTCGCCCGCGTTTCCGGCGGCGGAGTGAATGGGCAGGCGGATGCGGTGAAGCTGGGCATTGCCCGCGCACTGATGGTCTTCAACATCGAGTTTCGCAAGAAGCTTAAAGCGGACGGCCTGGTTACCCGCGACTCGCGCGGGAAAGAGCGCAAGAAGTACGGACAAAAGGGCGCTCGCAAGCGGTTCCAGTACTCGAAGCGGTAAAGCAGATTCCTCCGCTGCGTTGCCGCCTTCGCGGCAACCTCGGTCGGAATGATGAAGGTTTTGGCTTGGAGCTGAAAGATAGTGGTTGTTTAGCTGAAAGCTAGAAGCTAATAGCTAGCAGCTGTTTATAGGTGTTCAATTCATCCCGTGCCTTGGTACGGGGCGGGAATGGCAATCTGGAGCGGCCGCAAGGCACGCGAAAGATGCAGACCAAATGAGGAGGTTGATTGGCTAACATCACCATGAAGGAGTTGCTCGAAGCGGGTGTTCACTTCGGGCATCAGACGAAGCGCTGGAACCCCAGGATGAAGGAGTACATCTTCGGAGAGCGCAACGGGATTTACATCATCGATTTGCAAAAGACGCTGAAGATGTTCAAGGAAGCGTCCAAGTTTGTGCAAGAGCTGGCCGCCCAGGGGAAGATTGTTCTCTTTGTGGGCACCAAGCGGCAGGCGCAGGACGCTATTGCCGAAGAGGCAACGCGTTGCGGAGGCTATTACATTAACCAGCGCTGGCTGGGTGGCCTGCTCACCAACTGGGTGACGGTGCAGAAATCGGTGAAGCGTCTCAAGGAAATTGATGAAATGGCCACGGATGGGCGCTACGAGTTGCTGCCCAAAAAAGAAGTGATCAAGCTGGAGCGAGAGCGCAAGCACCTGCAGGCGAACCTTGCCGGCATCAAGACCATGAGCCGTCTACCCGACGCGATCTTTGTCATCGACTCGAACAAGGAGCAGATCGCTGTGCGCGAGGCGCGCAAGCTGGGCATTCCGGTGGTCGCCGTAGTGGACACGAACTGCGATCCCAGCGAAGTGGATTACGTGATTCCGGGCAATGACGATGCGCTGCGGGCGATTCGCCTGTTCGCGTCGAAGATCGCCGACTCGGTGGCTGAAGGCGCACAGCTCATGACGGATAAGCAGGTTGCCGATATGGCAGCTGCGGCGGGAGTAGCGCAGCAGCGGGCCGAGCAGGCTGCGACGGACGCTGCACAGCGCGGGTCTGATATTCCTCCCGACGAGGGGGCGACGGAGGACATCAGCATGGAAGACGTCCTGGGCGACGCAAGGCGCAAGCAGCCTGCGGCAGTCAAGGAATCCGCGGACGAGGCACCGGCAGTCGAAACTCCGACGTACTAAAACGGTCGTTCGTGGTTGGTCGTTCGCCAATCGGAACGATCTCGAAAAAGGGTTTGTGGAAGGGCATGGCTTCAGCCATGCCGTAAAGAGCAAGGCAAAATCCGGGCTTTAGCCCCTGAGGGCAATGTGACCCGCGCGGGTCGTCCGGCGCGGGTCAAAGTTTGTAAGGACCAAGAAGGAAGATTATTAGCAATGAGCACAACTACCGTGAATATTTCCGCAAATCAAGTGAAAGAGCTCCGGGAAAAGACCGGGGCGCCGATGATGGATTGCAAGCAGGCCCTCACCGAGGCCAAGGGTGACATGGAGCAGGCAGTTGTCGTGCTGCGCAAGAAGGGCGTTTCCGTCGCCGCCAAGAAAGCAACCCGTGTGACCAGTGAAGGATCCGTGACCAGCTACATTCATGCTGGCGGGAAGATTGGCGTGCTGGTGGAAGTGAACTGCGAAAGCGATTTCGTGGCCCGCACCGAGGACTTCAAGGAGTTGGTGCACGATATCGCCATGCACATCGCAGCCAGCGACCCCAAGTTTGTCCACAAGCAAGACGTCACGCCCCAAGCTTTCGAGCGCGAGAAGGACATCTATCGCACACAGGCCGCCGCGACCGGCAAACCGCCACAAGTGGTGGAGAAGATTGTCGAAGGCAAGATGAGCAAGTTCTACGAGGAAGTCTGCCTGTTAGAGCAGCCTTTCATCAAGGATCAGACCATCTCTATCTCGCAGCTTATTGCCACCAAGATCGGCAAACTGGGCGAGAACATCGCGGTGCGCCGTTTCGCCCGATTCAAAGTAGGCGACGCAGGCGAGACCATCGCCATCACCAAGCCGGACCAAAAGCCGGAGTAACTGAAGGGCGCCCTTGGCGCCCTTTTTTTGATGCTTGTTTTTAATGTTCAACCCGAAATCTGCTCCACTCGAAGTACAATGCTGAAAACTGAATGACAACTCCGACCTTCAAACGCATCCTGCTCAAGCTCTCCGGTGAGGCCCTGGCCGCGACCCAGGGTTTTGGCGTCGATCCTTTCCGAATCCACGAAATTGCCGCCGAATTGGCGGACGTGAGAACCTTGGGCGTGCAGATCGCCATTGTCGTTGGCGGAGGAAACTTTTTCCGGGGAGTGGCGGAGCAAGCCAAGGAAATGGACCGGGTCTCAGCGGATCAAATGGGCATGCTGGCTACGGTCATCAATGCCTTGGCCTTGCAGGACGCGCTGGAGAAGCAGGGCGTCTATACACGCGTGATGTCGGCGATCGAAATGAACCAGGTGGCCGAGCCTTTCATTCGCCGGCGCGCCATGCGCCATCTCGAAAAAGGCCGCGTGGTGATTTTCGCCGGCGGCACGGGCAATCCCTATTTCTCGACCGACACGGCTGCCTCCCTCCGCGCCATGGAGATTAAAGCGGATGTGATCCTAAAGGCCACAAAAGTCGATGGCATTTACGACGCCGACCCCATGCTGGTCAAAGATGCCAAGAGGTTTACCGAGATCAGCTATATGGATGTGTTGAAAAAGGGACTTAAAGTCATGGATTTGACCGCGATCTCCCTATGCAAGGACAACAACCTGCCCATCATCATCTTCGACCTGAACCAGCGGGGCAACATCAAGAAAGTTGTGGCTGGTGAGAAAATCGGATCGCTGGTGAGCGCGTAGAGGCTGGCCACGGATTTTCGCGGATTTCCACGGATAGCTCCTTCTGAACGGCAGGTCGTTTCTAAGGTTTATAATCTAAAGTTTTGATCTTGATTCTGAGGGGAGCTGACAATGGCTCAAGCTGGTATGGCCGCAATTCCGGGCCTTAAAGACACTTACAGTCAGCTCAAGACTCGCATGGATAAAGCAGTCGATGACTTCCGCAAGGCACTTGCCGCCACACGCACCGGGCGTGCCTCGGTGCAGATGCTGGACTCGGTAAGGGTTGAGTACTATGGCGAACACATGCCACTGAATCAAGTGGCCACAGTGCATGCGCCGGAGCCACAGCTCATCACCATACAGCCATTCGATCCCACCGTTTTGCCGGCCATCGAAAAGTCCATTCGCTCCGCGGAACTCGGTTTGAATCCCATGAATGATGGCAAGATCGTGCGCGTCCCCGTGCCGCCGCTTACGGAAGAGCGCCGCAAGGACATGGTCAAGCACCTCCACAAAGTGCTGGAAGAACATCGCACCGCGGTTCGGAACATCCGTCGCGATGGCAATGACTCCATCAAAAAGGCGATGAAGGACAAGAAAATCAGCGAGGACGAAGAAAAGCGGGCGATGGACGAAACCCAGAAGCTTACGGATGATGAAATCAAAAAGATGGAAGAGATGAGCAAGGTGAAAGAGAAAGAAGTGATGGAGATAAAATAGTCGCTGGCCGATCGCTCGTCGTCAGCGCTGCAAGGCCAGTCCATTTGATTACGTGAGTGCAAGTCCGAATTCCATTTCGGGCACGAGACTAAAACGGCCAACGTCCCTTCTTCTTTGGTTGCCGCACTTTCCAGTAAGACTCAATCCAGCCCAAGCCACAGTCCAGCCAACGAGTACTTACGTAACCTGTCAGAAGGTTGCGAAACTTCCATAAACTGATTGGGTTCCCACTCGCGTACCCAGTGATTTCGTTCGCTTGCCAGAATCCGGTGCCAGGAGTTTTTCATGAAACGGCTTTTATCAATTTCGGTATTACTTGCGCTTACAGCGCTGACCTTGGTCGCTTGTGGCGGCGGATCTAATAGTGGGTTTGGCGGCGGTGGTAGCAACCCGTCTGCAGTTTTCGTTACCGGTGAAGACGCGCCGTTGCCCTCTGTGCTGTCCTTCAACATCACGATAAACAGCATCGCTCTGAACGGCACGGGCAGCAGCCCAGTGCAGGTCTTGAGTGCTCCCACAACCGTGGATTTCGCGCGCTTTGTCGGACTGCGCTCTTTGCTCGGATTCAATGCGGTTCCAGCTGACACTTACAGCAGCGCCGTTATAACGTTCGCGAATAGTCCGGTGATCACCTATCTGAATACCGCGACGACTCCGCCTACAGCCGTCCCGCTGACCGGGACGCTGACTACCACGACCGTGACGGTGAACTTTCCACCGATGGTTGTAACCACCAATGGCCTGGCGGGGCTCCACATGGATTTTGATCTGCGCCAATCGCTGGCAACATCCGCTGGGCAGATCACAGGCCTCGTGAATCCAACCATCTTTATTCAGGCGGTCAGTGCTTCCGACGAGGAAGGCCAAATCACGGATTTCACCGGGGGACTGGTTTCGGTAAATTCAAGCAAGAGTTCGTTCGTGATGCAAGGCCCGTTCGGTTTTCAGGAAACAGTGGACGTCAACTCGCAAACGCAATTTAACCCGAACTGGAGTTTGAACGCCATGGCCGCGCCGGAGTTTGTTTCCGTCGAAGGCACGGTGCAAGGTGATGGCAGCATTCTGGCCAACAACGTGGAGGTCATTTCCACGAATGCGGCCTTCATTTCAGGGCGAATCCTCGCCGTGAATCCGACGAGCGGTCCGGTGCAAACCCTGACTCTTTACATTGGGAAAGAACTGCCGGCACTCACTGGCTCCTACGCTGTCGGCTCGGTCGTGACCCTCGATGTCAGCGCAGTTACTCAGTACGACATCTGCTTCTTCGACAACGTGTTCACCAACCTGGTTTTCAGCAATAGTTCGATGGTCACGGGCCAAAGGATATTCATCGGAGGCAGTTGGGACAGCTCGACCCAAGTCTTTACTCCGTCGATGATCTCGTTACGCCGCCAAGGCGTGGTGGGCGACCTAACGGGGAGTGTGAACATCACCAGCGGCAACCAGGGCAACTTCCAACTCGACAACAGCAACCTGCTGGGCTACCTGCTGGGTGGGCCACTTAGGGTAAATACCGGCAACGCAACTCTATTCATCGGAGTGGACGGATTGACCGGACTGCAGTCCTCAGGCGGCACAAACCTGGTGGCGCGTGGGCTTATCTTCAAGGACTCCAGTGGAAATCCAGAGTTGTGGGCTCATCGGGTGCGAGTGCTGCCGTAATTCAGGCATCTTTTTATTTTGGGCGGCCCACAGGGCCGCCCGTTCCTTTTGCGGTGAGTTTGAACTCTGGAGCAAGTTTCTGCGTAGTAATGCCCAGAGGGATACGTCCGCCTTATGTGGAGCACTCACTTTTTCGTCTTCTTGGTGCTGATGGCCAGTGTTTCGTTTGGACAAGCGACTGATCCCCAACCGCTGACGGCAGACGCGATTATGGCCCGGGTCGCCGCCAACCAGGACAAGTCCGAAACGCTGCGCAAACAATACATCTATAAGCAGCACATCCATATTGTTACCCGGAAAACCAACGCTACACTTATGCGCGAAGAGACCACGGACTACCGTGTGGTTCCGACGCCGGACGGCACCCAAAAAGAGCTTCAGCTTTTGAAGGGCCGCTACTGGCATCAGAAGCAATATCTGGATTTCACTGGTGAACCTGTACCCGAGCCAGACAGTCTGGACGCGAGTCTGGTACAGCAGTTCCGAGACGATCTTGCGAACACTGACTCGAAAGATGGTCTGGGCCGCGATTTATTCCCCCTCACCACTGAACAGCAGGAGAAATATCAGTTTCGGCTGATCGGGCAGGAAACACAGCAAGGACGAAACCTCTACCACGTTGGTTTTTCCCCAAAGGACAAAGAAGAACATGCCTGGGCGGGCGAAGCGTTTATTGACGCGACCGACTTCCAGCCGGTCAGGGTTTTTACCAAGTTGTCGCGCCGCATTCCGTTCGTGGTCCGGACGATGTTGGGTACCGACCTCGCTGGAATCGGGTTCAACGTGGACTACAAGCGCCAGGAAGATGGAGTGTGGTTTCCAACCAGCTTCGGAACTGAATTTCGCTTGCATGTGCTTTTCTTCCTGAACCGCGATATCTCGGTTTCTTTGGAGAACACGACGTTTGAGCATACCCATGTGAAAAGCAAGATTGAAGTTCTGGGGCCGAAACAGTAGTTGCGACTTCGCGAGTCTCGGGCTGGGCAAGATCGTAGTCGCGACCAGATTTCTGCGGGACCACGATGAAAGTATAATTGCTGGGCATGAAGCATTTGGTTCACGCCGCTTGTCCGCATGATTGCCCCGATGCCTGCGGGGTGTTGATCACCGTGGAGGACGGGCGCGCCACCAGAATCCAGGGGGATCCCGCGCACCCCATGACACGCGGTTTTCTGTGCGCCAAAGTGGCCAAGTATCTTGACCGCGTGTACTCGCCGGATCGTGGGTTGTATCCCATGAGGCGAGTGAGGCCGAAGGGTTGGGTCGCGGGCGAGGGCGCCCGCGCCACTCAGGAATCTTTCGAGCGTATTACCTGGGACGAAGCTCTCGACGAAATCACTGATCGCTTCAAGCAGACCATTGCGGAATTCGGACCCGAAGCCATTCTCCCGTATTCCTATGGAGGCACGCTGGGTGCGCTGAACGGCGCATCCATGGACCGTCGCTTTTTCCATCGGATGGGTGCCTCGCAGCTGGAGCGCGCCATATGCTCCGCGGCGGGTGAAGCGGGGCTGACTTCGGTGCTCGGTGTGAAGCTGGGAACGGAGCCTGAGCAATTCCGTGACTCCCGCTACATCATTGCGTGGGGCGCAAACATTCACGGCAATAATGTGCACTTATGGCCTTTCATTACGGAGGCACGACGCAAGGGTGCGAAGCTCGTCGTCATTGATCCCTATCGAACGCGCACGGCGGCATGCGCGGATTGGCACCTGCCAATCAATCCCGGCACCGATGCTGCGCTGGCGCTGGGCATGATGCACGTCATCATCAACGAGAACCTCCACGATTCCGATTACGTTACCCGCTACACCGTGGGGTTCGATCAACTACGCGAGAAAGTGCAACACTATCCGCCTGACCGTGTGGCGAAGTGGACGGGGATTTCAGCCGCCGACATCGTAGAGTTGGCGCGCGAGTATGCGACGATTCGGCCTGCCGTCATCCGAATGAACTACGGCGTGCAACGCTCGGAAGGCGGTGGCATGGCGACTCGTGCGATCACCATGCTTCCCTGCATCACCGGCTCCTGGAAAGAAGTCGGTGGCGGACTGCAGCTTTCCACGAGCGAAGCTTTCGCATTGAACAGCGATGCGCTAAAACGTCCCGACCTCATGGTAAAAACGCTGGGCCGCGAGGCCCGGACAGTGAACATGGTGGAACTGGGCAAGGCCCTGAATTCACTAGATAATCCACCGATCAAAGCAATATTTGTTTACAGTTGCAATCCTGCTGCGGTTTGTCCCAACCATAACGAAGTAATTCGTGGACTGTTGCGCCCGGATCTATTCACCGTTGTCCACGAGCAATTCTTTACCGACACCACCGACTACGCGGACATCGTTCTGCCAGCAACCACATTTTTCGAGCATAAAGATTTGCAGACCGCCTACGGCCACTACTATTTGCAGATGTCACATCAGGCGATCGAGCCCCTGGGCGAATGCCGCTCCAACCTGGAAGTCTTCCGCTCATTGGCGGAACGCATGGGATTTGAGGATGAGTGCTTTCGCGAGTCCGCGGACCAGATGATGGATGCGGCACTCAAGTCGGACAATCCCTGGCTGAAAGGAATAGACCGGGAGCGGTTGGAGCGGGAAGGGCATGTGCGGCTGAATTTTCCCCCGCAGGTGTCAGATGATGGGTCGCAGGTCTCCAAACCTTTTCTTCCATTCGCGCAAGGGAATTTCAGGACTTGCAGCGGCAAGGCTGAACTTTACAGCGAATCGCTCAAGGTTCTGAGACTCGATCCGGTGGTGGAGTTTATTCCTCCTACGGAATCGCGGCACAGTGACCAGGCGAAGGTCTTCCCGCTGGAGCTGTTGGCACGCAAAGCGGACAACTTCCTCAACACGACCTTCTCTAACCTGCCGACGGTGCAGCAGATGGAGGAATTGGGGTTACTCGAAATGAGCGCTGCTGATGCTCGCGCTCGCGGCATCACTGAGGGCGACTTAGTTCGCGTGTTCAATGGCCGGGGAGAGATCCGGTTGAAGGCAAGAGTGGACGGTAAAGTTCAGCCGGGAGTGGTTTCTGCCAGCCTGTTTTGGGCGAAGCTCACACCGGGGAGCCGAAATATCAATGTCCTTACGTCAGAAAAACTTACCGACCTAGGCAACTCCGCCACGTTTTATTCCGTCTTGGTTGAGGTGGAGCTTTTCCGGCCAGCGTAAGAGGTTATAAGCTAGAATGAGATGCCAGACCTTGGACGGTCTCCACTGCTCTACCGTATAATTGCCGTTTTCCATACTCCAGTGAGCCGAGGTAGTAGCGATTCTTCGCTTTCATCAGGATAGCCCTGCCCTAATCAAGGGTACGCGCGGCATGCAGTTCATCCCGGTTCACTCTTGGGGTCCATCTCCCTCATTTGTAAAGTCTTGTCTTCGCACAGGGCGCTACCTCGCCAGTCTCTTGCTGACCGTTTTCATGTTCTGCTCGCTCGGCACCGGGCAGCAAGACGTGATCACGGAAATTGACATTCATGGCAACCGGCGCATTCCGGCGGAAACGGTTCGCGCCCGAATCTTCAGCCGTGCCGGGGACGTATACGATCAGGCGGCCATTGAGCGGGACTTCAACTCGCTGTGGAATACGGGCTACTTCGAAGACATCCGCTTCGAGCGCGAGCAGACGCCCAAGGGATGGAAGCTTCATATCTACGTGAAGGAACGCCCCACCATTCGGGAAATCGACTATGTCGGGCTGAATTCAGTCTCAAAGAGCGACGTCCTTGATCGCTTTAAGGAAGCCAAGGTGGGCCTTTCTCCCGAGAGCCAGTACGATCCCACCAAGGTAAAGAAGGCGGAGGTCACGATTAAAGGCCTGCTGGCTGAGCATGGCAGGCAGTTCGCAACCGTCCGCACGGAGATTCGCCCCATCCCTCCGGCAGCTGTGAGCCTGACTTTCGTTGTCAAGGAAGGCCCCAAGGTCAAGGTTGGAAACATCGTCTTCCAAGGCAATAAAAATGTGAACGGCCGGATCTTGCGCAGCGCCATGAAGAACTTGAGGCCTATCGGGATCCCCCACTCCATCTTCCTGGAGAATCTCTTCTCGAAGACCTATGACGCCACCAAGCTCGATGAGGACACGGAGCGCGTGCGGGCAGAATTCCAGAATCGCGGTTATTTCAAAGTTGTGGTGCAAGATCCCAAGACAAAGATCCACGATTCGGGGCACACGGGTTTCCATGTTCCCTTGATCCAAGCTGGACCGGGCAAGGCGGTGGACATCACCATGGCGATCGAGGAAGGGGATCGCTACAACTTGGGCGGGATCACCTTCAAGAACAACAAGGCTTTCAACAACTTGAAAGCCCTCCGCAGCGTTTTTCCCATCAAGGACGGTGACGTTTTTGACCGCGACAAAGTCGCCAAAGGGTTGGAAAATCTCCGCAAAGCCTACGGTGGAGAGGGCTATATCAACTTCACCTCCATCCCGGATACGACTTTTGACGAGCAAAAGAAGTTAGTCTTCCTCGAGATTGACGTGGACGAAGGCAAGAAGTTCTCGGTTCGGCGAATCGAATTCTCGGGAAATACTACGACGCGGGACAAGGTGATCCGTCGCGAGATCGTCCTCGAAGAGGGCCAGTCTTATAACCAGCGGCTCTGGGAAATTAGCCTGCAACGCCTGAACCAACTGGGATATTTCGAGCAGTTGAAGCCGGATGATCCGAACGTCACTGATCGTCACTTGGATGAAAAAGAAGGTACCGTCGATCTGACGCTCAAAGTGCACGAAAAGGGCAAAAACAGCATCGGTTTGACGGGCGGAGTGAGTGGACTGGCGGGCGCTTTCATCGGCCTGAGCTACAGTACCAACAATTTCCTCGGTCTGGGCGAGACCCTGACGGCGCAGGCCAATATCGGCAATCTGCAGCGGGACTTGGTGTTCGGTTTCACCGAGCCCTACTTGCATGACCGTCCACTGCAGCTCGGGTTTCAGGTTTACGTGCGCAAGTCCACTTACGATCAGGCGCGGCAGGAAGCGATCTTGACCGGGCAGCAGGTGAATTTGCCTGCGGAAGTTCTGCAAAACCTGCAGAACTATACGCAGTCCAGCAAAGGGTTCAGCACATCTCTCGCGTACCCACTCCACCGGTCATTCAAGCGCTTGGGCCTCAGCTACTCGTACGATGTCTCGTCGCTGGTCGCGCTCACTACCGCTTCGAAGTCGCTGTTTAATTATCTGGCGTTTAGCGGGATCAGCGGTCCGAGCGCCCTTGACGGGATCATCACCAGCAAGATTGTCCCCAGCTACTCCAAGAACACCTTAGACGCCGCCATTTCCCCTCACAGTGGAAGCAGCTACTACATGGGAGGCGAGTTATCCGGTTTGGGAGGAACGGTCAAGACGATTCGTCCCGTCCTGCAATACAAGCGTTTCATCCCCGTCCAGAAGCGCCGCAACACCATCGGATTCAATGTTCAAGCCTCTTTCCTCACCGGCTTTGACGGACGGGTCGCGCCGCCGTTCCAACGTTCTTACATGGGTGGTGAAAACGACTTGCGAGGATTCGACATCCGCTCGGTATCGCCGGTCGCCTTTCTGCCAGCTACCGCCAATGTGATTCTGCGCAATCCCGATGGGTCCACTGTGCCCAAGGACCCCAACAACCTTGCGCGCGGGGCTTACACCATTCCAGTACCGGTGGACCAGATCGTATTCCCGGGGGGCGATGCCAGCCTGGTGACCAATCTGGAGTACCGGATCACCATCGCTGGGCCGGTGGCGCTGGCCCCGTTTATGGACGTGGGTGTCGACCCAATTCTCCGGAATTCGCAGTTACGCATCAACACATCGGAACTGAGTACGCTGAACGGCACCGTTTTCGGGTGCCCGAGCGAGGATCCTATTAGCTACAACTGCCTGGGAGGTCAAACCCCCGGTAGCTCGAAGAATTTCCCTCTCTTCTCGCAGAACTTAACGACTTTAGGCACCACCAACTGGGTCCCCAGGATGTCTACGGGATTGGAACTACAGGTGTTCTTACCAGTGGTGAATGCGCCCTTCCGCATTTACTGGGCCTATAACCCGTTGCGATTAGACACGATAACATCATCCCCGGTTCCTATCACAACTGGTTTATTCCCATTTAGGCTTTATCCGACCGCGTCGGCTTACACCTATCAGTTGACTAAGAATACGTACTCTCCGCAATACCTCCTGCGCGAGCCGCGGAAGACGTTTCGTTTCTCGGTAGCGACTACGTTCTAATAGCAGGCTTCAGGAAGGAACGGAAAAAGCCAATGAACCGCGAAGGACACAAAGTGTCACGAAGGTCGTGTTTCAGCGGTTTTTTTGGTGTGACTTCGTGCCCTTTGTGATGAGTGGCACGTTTGACGTTGGGGGGAAGCAGCCCCTATAATGTTGTGTCCACACCCTACAGACGGCATTAGGATGGTGTGGTCAGCGTGCCTCCAGGTTCGCGCAAATTCGTACGCGACAGGACAGTCAAATCAGGAAGGGGCACCTTATCCGGCGATGTCAGCATGTTCGCGCTTGCCTTAGGGCGCGGCCCAGGATTGGCAGTTAAGAGAATCTAAGAAAATTCCAGCACAATTCTCCAAGGAGTTCAAAGTAATCCCATGACAAAGCTTCTGCGATTTTTCACGGCCACTGCATTCGCCTTCTCGGCAGCGGCCCTGGCCCAAACCGACGGCAATGCCGCCGCATTGCCTTCCGCTCCCAGTTCCGCCAGTTCCCCAGTTGTGGCTCCGGCAGGCGGCAGCAAGATTGCGACAGTTAACATCGAGGGGGCCATCTTTGCCAGCAACGAAGGTCAGCGTGATTTCGAGGCCCTCAGCAAGAAACTAGAACCCAAGGAAGCCGAGCTCAAGGGTCAGAAGGACGAGATTGACAGCTTGAAGAAGCAGCTCGATACCCAAGGCACAAAGCTCAATGATGACGCTCGTGGCAATCTGGTAAAGCAGATTGAGGACAAGCAAAAGAGATTCGAACGTTCCGCCCAGGATGCCCGCGAGGATGCGCAGAATCAGCAAAATGAAATTGCCCAACGCATCCTGCAAAAGATGGCCCCGATGATGGTGAAATACGTCAGCGACAACGGGTACGGTTTGCTCCTGGACACTTCCAGCCCTTGGCCGAACGGCCCCGTGGTTTGGAATAACGTGGACATCACCAAGACGATTGTGGATGCCTATAACGCGCAATCCGGCGTTCCCGCGCCCGCCAGGCCTGCCGCCACCAAGTCAGGCACCACAGGCAGCGGTGCCGCCGCCAAACCGGCAGCTCCGGCCACCAAGCCGCAAACCACCACTCCACCTGCGAAGTAGCCGGGACACCTCGGGCTGTAGAAAAGTTCCATGAAAGCCGCGTTTCGACGCGGCTTTTTTCTTTGGATTTTGTCGCACGGAACGGGTCCGGAAAAGATCGCTTTGGTGTCCTTACTGATATCCATCTCAGGAGGACACCATGTTTGCTGATTCGTTTTGTGACTCCCTCTGGGACCGTCGTTCGGGGCTGGGCTGGACCACGCTGGCCTCGTTTGCTTTGCAAGCTCTCGCGGTTGGCGGATTGCTGACGTTGCCGTTCCTTTCCACTCAAAGCTTGCAGGAGTTGCCGTTTGTGACGCACTTGATGGTTCCTGTCTCACAGGCCACCACGCATGTGCAAATGCGGGAAGCCCAAGGCCCCGGTACTGTTTCGATCGATCCCGTCTTTATTGTTCCTCCCAGACACACCCCGATCGGCCTATGCAAGCCGGATGAGGGTGAAGCGGCGCTCCCGAACCTACCGATCGGGCATGGCAATGCCGATGCGACGGGTATTGGCGATCCGGCGGGAGTGATCGGTTCAATCGGAGAAACTCTGCCTGTGCTCAAGCCTGCTCCGGCCGTCCGTCCAGCGCGTGTTTCCGTCATGATGGAAGGGAACCTGATCCATCGCGTACAGCCGCAATACCCGCCGATAGCGATTCAGACTCATACCCGGGGATCCGTAGTACTCCGTGCGGTGATCAGCCGCGAGGGAAACATCGAAAATCTGCAATCGCTCAGCGGCCATCCCATGCTGGTGAAGGCCGCCATGGATGCGGTGCGTCAGTGGCACTACCAGCCGTACTATCTCAATCACGAACCGGTGGAAGTGGAGACGCAGATTACAGTGAACTTCGTGCTTGGCGGCAGATAGCGGTCGCCCAATGGGTTCATCCTCTGGGCGCGTAGGAGTAGCCCTGCGGTAACCTGAGGAGAGCAGAAGCGGCCCCTATAATCAAATGGAAGTGGCTACTGTCGAAATCGCGAAACGTACCGCGACACGTCCTACTTGGGCCGAGGTCTCGCTCGGGAACCTGCGGCACAATTTCCGCGTTGTGCAGCAGCACCTCAAGGATGGAGTGGTGGTGTGCGCCGTCGTAAAGGCTGATGCTTACGGTCACGGCGCCGTGGAGTGTGCGCGGGCCTTGCAAGAGGAGGGGGCACGCTGGCTGGGCGTGACCTCGCTCGACGAAGCTATTCCATTGCGCGAAGCCGATGTTCAGACCCGAATCCTGTTGATGACCGGTTTCTGGCGTGGCGAGGAAGAGGAAATTGTCGGGCTCGGCTTGACGCCCACTGTCTGGGAGCCGGGACAGATCGAATTACTCGAGAAAGCCGCGGTCCGCCTCGGTGTTTCCCAACATTCTGTCCACTTGAAAGTGGACACCGGGATGGGACGGCTGGGTGTCGCTCCCGAAGATTTGACGCAGATCTATTCCGCACTGAAATCTTCGCCTCATCTTGTGTTGGAAGGGCTCTCCACGCATCTGGCGTCGTCGGAAGTTCTCGATGCTCCATCCGTCGACGAACAGCTGAAACGTTTCGAAGAAGTCCGGCGTGGATTGCGAAGCGAAGGATTTGCCCCGCCCTTGGTTCATGCCGCGAACACGAATGCAGCCATTTCCCGGCCCGAAGCCTTGTACTCCATGGTGCGGCCCGGCCTCGCACTCTACGGTTACTATTTGTCTTTTGAAAGAGCAGGAAGGGAAGTCAGCGGCGGCAAGCTGCGTTTGGCGATCAAGCCGGCGCTGACCTGGAAGACGCGCATACTGTCGCTGCGGAACATGCGCGCAAACCAGGCCCTCGGATACGGCGGCACCTATGTCACCAAGGCGCCCGCAAGAATTGCCGTCCTTCCGGTAGGCTATGCCGATGGATTCAACCGGCAGCTCTTTTCTGGTGGCCGGGTTATCGTGCGCGAAAACTACGCGCCGATCGTCGGCCGCATTTCCATGGACCTGACCCTGGTGGACGTCACAGGAATCTCCGGGGTGACCGTGGGAGACGAAGTCGTTTTGTTGGGATCCATCGATGGACTCAACGTCGATGCCCGGGAACACGCCCGGCTGGCCAACACCAATCCTTACGAAATTCTTTGCGGTATCTCGAAGAGGGTGCCAAGGAAGTACAGCACTTAGCATTCTGCACTTGGCCACAACCTCGCCTTTGTTTGTGACTTTTGCGCCACCTTGGCGACTTTTGCGGTTAAAGGGTCTCATTCTTAACCGCAAAGTACGCAAAGAACGGTCGCCAGGGATGCTAAGAAACCCACCTAGGAACGTGCCCTTCGCTGGCCAAATGCCAGCTGCTAAGCGCCAATTACCACCACTGAATGCTGACTGCTGAGTGCTGAATGCCGTTTTTGTTATCCTCAATACACATGCCCTCACGCTTCGAACAATGGATGTACGATTGGGAGACCCGTCTCACCTCGGTGGACAACAACCGGGTGGTGCGGCCGCTGGAGTGGGGCGTCGAGTGGGCGCGGGACTGGCCCTGCCGCAATGGCCATGCGCCAGGATACGTTCCTGAAGATGGCGAAAAATTTCTGCGCGAGTTCAATCAACGCATCGTCGAGGACAGCGACGAGTTCTTTTCCTACAAGAAACCGGCAGACTTTCGCCTGGAGCGCCGCGAAGTTCAGGTCTTCAGCACCCGCGAGATACCAGACCCGAAGCTGGAACAAAAAGTCCGTGGCACTCACGCGGAATTCCTGCGCTTTACTTCGCCGGTACGGACGCCCTTTCCGGAAAACAATCTGGTCAACGCGCGTTGGTTCCCCGCGCAGGGAAACCGGGCTGTCGTCCTTTTGCCGCACTGGAACGCCGATGCGCTTGCTTACAATTCACTATGCCGCGTGCTGAACTGGCTGGGAATTGCGGTTTTGCGTCTGAGCCTGCCGTATCACGACATTCGCAGGCCAGCCGAGATTCAGCGGGCCGACTATGCGGTTTCTGCCAATATCGGGCGCACGCTCGATGCTTGCCGGCAGGGCGTGATCGACGCCCGCGGCTGTCTGGACTGGCTCGAATCGCAAGGCTACAACCAGCTGGGGATCATGGGGACAAGCCTGGGTTCTTGTTATTCTTTTCTCGCCGCCGCGCATGATCAACGCATTCGGGTCGCAGCCTTTAATCACGCTTCCACTTACGTCGCCGACGTTGTTTGGCATGGACAATCCACCCGCCATATTCGGGAAGGGCTCGAATCGCAGATCGACATCGACCGGCTGCGCGGGCTTTGGAGCGCGGTCAGCCCCATGTCGTACTTCAAGCAATTCGCGCGCTGGCCAAGGAAATCTATGATTATCTACGCCAAATATGACCTGACGTTTCTGCCGGAATTTTCCCGCGATACCGTCGCCCAATTCGAGAAGTACCGTCTGGACCACAGAGTCGTGGTGCTGCCTTGTGGCCACTACACCACGGGAGAAGCGCCGTACAAATACATGGACGGCTGGCAGCTGGCAAAGTTTTTCCGTACCGCATTTGAAAGGTAGAAAGTTTCTGGAAGGTCATGCCACGCCCCTCGAACGAATCCGCGCACTCGAAGGAATATCGGAAGAATGGTTTCGTGATAAGCGCGGATCGTGAGCGTCTGGATTTGGAAGTCATCCACGAGTTTCTGAGCGAGTGTTATTGGTGCAAAGGCATTCCGCGGGAATGCTGTGGCCCGCTCCATCGAGAATGCATTTTGCTTTGGGCTCTACGCGGACCGAAAGCAGATTGACTTCGCCCGGGTGATTAGCGATTACGCCACCTACGCCGGTATTGGCGATGGGTTTGTACTGGAAGCCCATCGTGGGCAGGGGCTGGCGAAATGGCTGATGGAGTGCATTATGCAGTATCCGCAGCTGCAGGGTTTGCGACGATGGAGCTTGGTCACTGGGGACGCTCACGGCTTATATTCGCAATTCGGATTTACGCCGCTGCAAGCGCCCGAACGGTGGATGGAAATTCATCAGCGAGACGTGTACGCTAAAGTTCCCTGAAAAGTGATCCTATGAAAAATACTTCCATGTCCCGCCCTTTATACGAAGCCGATCCCCAGATATCCGCTGCCATCGACGACGAAGCACGCCGCCAGCACGAAGGCCTGGAGCTGATTGCCTCCGAAAACTTTGTCAGCGAAGCCGTACTCGAAGCTGCCGGTTCGGTGTTTACCAACAAGTATGCGGAAGGCTATCCCGGCAAACGCTATTACGGCGGATGCGAGTTTGCCGATGTGGTGGAAGATCTGGCGCGCGACCGTGCAAAGCAACTCTTTGGCGCCGAGCACGCCAACGTACAGCCACACGCCGGTTCGCAGGCGAACATGGAAGCCTATGCCGCGGTGATTCAGCCGGGGAACACAATTCTCGGCCTGAACCTGGCGCACGGCGGGCACCTGACCCACGGTTTCCATCTGAATTTTTCTGGTAAGACTTATCGCGTTGTTCCTTATGGTGTGACCAAGGAATCCGAGACCATTGATTACGACGATCTGGAAAAGCTCGCCGAGAAAGAACACCCCAAGCTACTCATCGGCGGGGGCAGCGCTTATCCGCGCATCATTGACTTCGCTCGCATGCGCCAGATCGCGGACAAAGTTGGCGCACTTTATCTCGTCGACATGGCCCACTTTGCCGGACTGGTCGCAGGTGGGGCTCATCCATCGCCAGTGCCCCACGCTCACATCGTGACTTCGACCACGCACAAAACGCTGCGCGGGCCGCGGGCCGGCATGATTCTCTGCAAGCAGGAATTCGCCGCTGCCGTGGACAAGGTAGTGTTTCCGGGGATGCAAGGTGGGCCGCTGATGCACATAATCGCAGCCAAAGCCGTTTGCTTCCTTGAAGCCATGCAGCCCAACTTCCGCGACTATGCGCGACAGGTTGTGACCAATGCGAAGGTATTGGCCGAAACCCTTGCCGGAGAGGGTTTCCGTATCATTTCTGGTGGCACCGATACTCATCTCATGCTGGTGGATGTTTTCTCCAAGGGCATGTTCGGCAGCGAAGCGGAGAAGGCGCTCGGCGAGGCGGGAATCACCGTTAACAAGAATGCGATTCCTTTCGACACGAATCCACCGATGAAGCCTAGCGGCATCCGCATTGGGTCGCCGGCCTTGACCACTCGCGGCATGAAGGAAGCTGAGATGCGCCAGGTGGGACGTTGGATCTCCGAGGTGCTGCAGCATCGCACCGATGCGGCGGTCCTCGCGAAAATTCGCAAGCAAGTGGTGGAATTCGCTGAGGCCTTTCCGCTGTATCCCGAACGCAGGGCAAAGGCGCAGGCGGAGCTTCGGGCTTAATTCCAGATTCAACCGCCGAGCACGCCGAGATCGCAGAGAAACGTCTAAATTTTTTTAGTCTCTCAGTGCCTCTGTGGTTAAATTCTTCCAATGAAGATTGCCATTGATATCCGGCGCATGACTGAGTTTGGCGTCGGCACTTACACGCGCAACGTCGTACGAGCGCTCTCCCGGCTGGACCACGAGAACGAGTATTTTCTGATCGGCTCTCCGGAGAAAGTTGCGGAAATCAGTTCACTCTCGCCCAACTTCCAGACCGTCCCTCTGTTAGAGACGGACACCACAGCCAAGGGTTACCTCGAGTGCCGTGCCATCCTTAAGCGTCTCAACTGTGACCTGGTGCATATCCCGCACCTGTTCTGGTTTCCGCGCAACCTGCCTTGTCCTTACGTCATGACCGTCCATGATCTGCTGGAACACATGTACGGCGCTCGCGGAAGTTCTGGCCTGAAGCGGTCTTTACACTTTCAACTGACGCGGCGGGTGTTGCGAGGAGCGGAGAGGATTCTGGCAGTTTCCAACTTCACAAAAAATGAAATCGAAAAAGTTTTTGGGATTCCATCCAATCGCCTGGAAGTGATCCACAACGCGATTGACCCGCGCTTCCTCCACGGACACGCTACGGAAGCCGATCGTCAGTTTCTCGCCGAGCGCTACCAGATCACTCATCCTTTTCTGCTCTATGCCGGGCGCATCAGCCCGCACAAAAACCTGGTTCGTATTATCGAGGCATTCTCGGCGCTGAAAGCTGAACTCGAGAAAGAAGAGATGTACCCCGACTTAAAGCTCATCATCATCGGGGACGAGCTTTCCAAGCATCCCGATCTGCGCCGTACGGTGGTCCGTGGCGGGGTGCAGAACGACGTGCGTTTCCTGGGATTTGTTCCCATCGAAGTGTTGCGGATTTTTTACGACGCCGCCAAGGTTTTCGTCTTCCCCTCGCTCTATGAGGGATTCGGACTGCCTCCGCTAGAGGCCATGGCGCACGGCACGCCAGTGCTGATCTCGAATGCTTCCTCACTCCCGGAAGTGGTGGGCAACGCCGCAGTGATGGTGAATCCGGAGAACGTCTTCGAAATCATGCGGGGATTGCACCGGGTGCTGCTCGACCAGGCGCTACGGGAGAAGCTCAAGCAACGTGGCTATGAGCAGGTAAAGAAGTTTTCCTGGGATGACTCCGCCCGAAAGATATTGAGAGTGTACGAGGAAGTTGCCGATGGGCGCCGAAAGCCCGGGACGCCGTCGGGGGAAGAGAAGATTCGCCAGCCAACCGAGACGCTCAGGTAGCGACAGCCGCCTCGGGTGTCGGTTGTCACCAGCCTTGATTTCTATAACGTGCGATAGCCGCTCCCGCACCATGCAGTTGAGTGTTGCGAATCTGTTGATTACTTTTTGTCGAGCTCTGAATATCCCAGCGCACTATGCGACTGGATATCAGGGGGACATTGGCGTTCCTGTCGATGCCAATCCGATGGACTTTAGTGCATGGATCGAAGTTTATTTAGACGGTCGTTGGTGGACACTTGATGCGAGGCATGACATTCCGCGCATCGGTCGAGTGCTGATGGCGACCGGCCGCGACGCTACCGACTGTGCAATCACAACTTCATTTGGACAGGCACGATTAGCTAGTAGTGCTAACACCGAGGACAAACCAGCTTCGCAGGGTGAGGTCGTGTTGGCCGACCTTCGGCCTGAAAAAGCTGCGTGAATAGATGTGACAGGTTGGAGTAGTTGTGTGGCGACAGTGCGGGCAAATTGTTTGAGCTCTGCTAAACCTAGAATTCCTTTCTCAGCAGCAAACGCCAAACCCGCCTGTGCATCTAACCAAATGCAATGAAGAAAGAAAACCTCACTCGCGGCTCCGACGATGAAATCGAGCGACTGCGCGCGATGTTTGCGGGTGTGAACCAATCGGCCCCACCTAAGGGAATCAGAAAGTTCTTTCATAATCTCGCCGAACGGTTTGCCACACCACAAAAGAAACTGATCATGAAACGTGTGCGAGATGCGGAACCTGTGAAGAAAGACGCCGCTTAGCGAAGGGATGCATTTTCAGTTCGCAGAGAGGGGAACGTCAATGCGGTTCAAGCAAATCGAAAAGCAACCTCGAACCCGTCTTTTGAACGCACTATTCGACTTGTCGAAAACGTTCGAGATGCAACCGTCTGAGGTGCTCAAGTTTGTGGAAAGAACGGATGACTGTTCGTCGATAAGTGGCCTGTTAGTCGAGAGTCGAATAAGGGACTTCACAAAGCACTGTACTCCTGCCCGAACAAACATGCTGTAGCTTTCATACCGAACAGCGCACAAGATATTTAAGATGAGAGAAGTTACCTAGAAGTCAATTAGTTAGGTGCGCCATCTGTCGGCGGTTTCGACCTGCAACGTCTTGAGCACCACCAATGTGAGATCGTTAGCGCCCAACCTTCCAGTTCATTAAGGCGTCCACAGCAAACTGCGGCGATCCATTGCTAATTCCCGCTGCACGCCGTGCGGCCTGAAAGCCACATAAGTAAACGCCTTCTAGGAACCGTACTTTGTCGGTAAAAGTTCAAGCCCGCCCTCACCCGAAGACCGGGATGCCCAGCGGCCCACTTTCCGAATCTGCCCATTCCCGTCAATCTTTGTTACTTGCAGGCGCTTGTATGGGTCCCGTACCTGCCACCTGACTATGTTCAGAATTTCGTCCATGTGGCGCAGAGATTTATGTAGCGCTCGCCTCGGACGCGTATTTAGACGGGTTGTCCGGCGTAGACAAGGCTACATAACTTGACTCGCGAATGCGCAGTCTGTGGATGCCTAGATGCTCAACGTGGATTTGCTGTCATGGAGGCGCGATGTCCCGTTGTCGTCGCCCAGTAGTCGATCCACTGCTGCCGAATGCCGTTGGCTCGTTCGAGGAGTTCGTGGCTCGGGCTATGCCCGTGTTCGACCGCAACGACGATCTCAGTGTTGAACTTTCTTTGGGAGTGATCAACATCGGGTGACCTCTGCCCTTCTACTGCGATCACGTTTTGAATTGTCACCTTTGTTCGTTCAGCCTTGAATATAGGGTGTCCGTTTGCGTCCTTACCGACTGGCGCAAGGTTCTTTAAGGTGAAGAAGTCCGGCACCTCTGCGGCAGAGATCAAGCCCATCAAGTACAAGTCAAGGTAGGAATAACCCGTCGCTGGCACGAAGTAGCCGTCATGGAGTTGCGCGTACGTTCCATCGAAATTGTCTTGCCAGACACCCCCTCCCAAGGTGGATGCCTCCGTCGGCCACGAATGGGGGAATACAACCGGGGCCTGCAATCCTCGCGCCCAGGGCGGCCAAGGGCCGAGGGAAATTATCTCTCCATTCACTTTCGCGGAGACATAGGCGGACCAGCGGTGGCCCACTTCGTGCCCGAGGTGCCCGATCGCGTAGTTGTAGGGAATGGGCTTTCCGTCCGGTGAACCTTCCGCAAGTTGGTGCGAGTAGAAAGCTATGTCGTGACTGCTGCCGACGGTGCTCCTTCCGGAGGCCTTTCTTGCATTTCGTTCGAGCCAACAAACACAGGCTGCGCGAATCCCAATTGGAATCTACCTTGGGTGCAGCGGCTCTCGAGGACCTGTCGCGATTGGTCGTGCTGTGTTTGCCCGATCCCTGTGACGTTGCCACCCACCGGACCATCACTCGGGCTGCTGGCTTCCTGGTTATCGACGCGAAAGTCGGAGTAGTAGGCGAGAAAGTCAAACTTGTCACCGAGAGCCTTGTTGATTGTGCAGGAGAGATCCTTGCCGCCTCGGATTCGCCATGTCTGGACGTAAACGGAGAGTCCCGCGTGAGGAACCCGCTGCGGAAAATCTCCAC
>Ga0182024_10004418_pt1 | contig 32391 bp, 33 predicted proteins | sample P32metaG_FD_120480 | JGI IMG/M metagenome (GOLD analysis project Ga0182024, IMG submission 120480) | Permafrost microbial communities from Stordalen Mire, Sweden - P3-2 metaG (Illumina Assembly) | ecosystem: Environmental > Terrestrial > Soil > Wetlands > Permafrost | place: Sweden: Stordalen...
CCCTGCGCAGGGCCGCCTCGATCTGGAGCGCCGTCAGCGCGCACGTCTCGTCCTCGAGCAACTCCAGCACCGCGCGCCGGGCCCCCCCTCGCTTGCGTCCGGCCGCGGCAAGAGTCGCCTCGGCGCGCTCCACCCACGTGCCCGTCCTCATGCCACGACGCTCGCGGCACAGTAGATGCCGACCGCTATCACCACGATCGCCGTGCTCGGCGGCAGCGAGGGCACGGCGTAGGAGAGCGCGAGCCCTCCCCACATGGCCCCGACCGCGAACAGTCCGGCGAGCGCGACTCCCGCATACGGAGCCCTGGCGATCCGGTGAGCGGCGGCAGCCGGGGCGGCCAGCAGCCCGAGCAGCAAGAGCGCGCCGACGGCCTGCGTCGCCTCGGCGGCGACGACGCCCAGCAGGACGGCGAAGCCGACGGCGAGCAATCGTGTGGGCACGCCGCGCGCGGCGGCGACGTCGGGGGCGACCGAGGCGAACAGCAGCGGGCGGGCGATCGTCGCCGTGAGGAGCGTCGCCGCGAGAGCGATCGCGGCGGCGAGGCGCGCTTCGCCCGCGCCGAGGCCGAAGATCGAGCCGAACAACGTGTGCGCGCCCTGGATCCCCGAGCCCCCGGCCGGGCTCATGCTGAGGCGCGTCAGGAAGAAGACGCCCAGGCCGAGGATGAACGTGAAAGCCGTTCCGATCGCGGTGTCCTCAGAAGGAGACGCTCCAAGCGTTCGACCGCCCCCGGTGATGACGCCGCGACCGAGCGCGCCGATCCCGGCTCCGACGGCGATCGTCGCCGCGAACAGGCCGACCCGCTCGTCGACCCCAGCCGCCGCGGCCGCCAGTGCGCCCGGAAACGCCACATGGCTGAGCGCGTCACCGGCGAACATCTGCCCGCGCAGCACGACGAACCAGCCGCTGACCCCGCACGCCAGCGCGATGAACGTGCCCGCGAGCAGCGCGTTGCGCATGAATTCCTGGCCGAGCATCAGGCGATGACGCCTCCCTGCGGCGCAGGCGACGGTGCCAGCGGGCGATCGGGGCCCCGCCCAGGCAGCACGAGCACGAGCAGCCGCGCGCCGAGGTAGAGCGCGAACGAGATCGCCGTGATGAAGAATCCCGCCGGGTATATCGAGAAATAGGCGATGCCCAGGCCGAGCCACACGATGAGCAGTCCCAGGACGACGGTGAGCGCGAGGCTGAGAGCGGGCCGCGCCGTGACCGTCTGCGCCGTCGCCGCAGGCGCGACGAGCAGCGCGAACACGAGCAGGACGCCCGTGATCTGACTCGTCGCCGCCACCGCCAGGCCAAGCAACAGCAGGAACGCGGTCGAGAGCGCACCCACCGGCACGCCCCGGGCGCGGGCGACATCGGCGTCGACCGACGCGAACAAAAGTGGCCGCGCCAGCACGCCGAGGACCGCCACCACGGCTGCCGCGACCGCGAGCAGCAGGAGCACCTGACCATCGGAGACTCCGAGGAGGTTGCCGAACAGCAGGTTCTCGAGGTCGCCGAGAACGCCGCCATAGAGGCTCACGAACAGAAAGCCTGCGGCAAGCGCCACGGCCTGCACGATCGCCGTGCTCGCGGACTGCTCGCTCCACGAACGCCGCTCAGAGCCTGAGAAACGGCCGATCGCCAGCGCGCCAGCGCCGCAGGACAGGAAGTAGCCCCACGCGGCCGGCACGCCGATCAGCGCGGCTCCGCTCGCCCCCGGGAAGGCCATCATCGAGAGCGTGTGCCCTGCGAACGTCGCCCGGCGCAACACCATCAGCCAGCCGACAAGCCCCGCCATCACCGCCACGATGCTTCCCGCGAGCAGCGCGTTGACCATGAAGTGGTATTCGAGCACCTCGCTGACGTCTCGCGCCACGTTCCAGCTGAGGCTCGGGCTGCTCAGATCAGCCGGCATGCTCATGACCGTGGTGGGCGTGGCGGTCGTGGTGGTGCGCCGGCGCCTCCGGCTGGCCGACGACGACCAGGCGCCCGTCTGAGGCCCGCAGGACCTCGACCGGAAGCCCATACAGCTCGGTCAGCGTCGGGCCGGTTATCACCTGCTCCACCGACCCCTGCACGGCACGCCCGCCGGCCAGGTAGACAACACCGTCGAGATACGCCAGCAGCGGGTTGATGTCGTGGGCCACGAGCAGCACGGCAACGCCCTCCTCGCGGCAGATCTCGCCGACGAGCGCCGCCACCGCGGCCTGATTGGGCAGGTCGAGGCTGTCGAGCGGCTCATCCAGCAACAGCAGCTCGGGACGTCGCACGAGCGCCTGCGCGATCAGCAGTCGCTGCTGCTCTCCGCCCGAGAGCTCGCCGATCGGCCGCTCGGCGTAGGCGGCCGCGCCAACCATTTCGATGACCTCCTCGATCCGCCCGCGAGCCGTGCGTCGGCGGGCGCCCTGCCGGCCCCACGGGAGTGGCAGCGGCATGCCCCAGCGATCGCCGTCCAGCCCGAGCCGCACGATGTCGCTGCCGCGCAAGCGCGTGCTCTCGTCAAACGACCGTCGCTGGGGCAGATAGCCGATCGCGCTGCTCGCCGCTCCCGGCTCCCGCCCGAGCACGCTGATCCTCCCCGCGGCGAGCGGGAGCGCGCCGAGCAGCGCCTTCAGCAGCGTCGACTTGCCAGATCCGTTCGCGCCCAGAAGCCCCACGAACTCGCCGCCGTCCATCCTCATCGACAGCTCACTCCAGATAGTGCGGCTCCCGATCCGCACCGCCGCGCGATCGAGCTCGATCGCCGCTTCCGCGCCACCCCGGCCCGGACGCTGCTGCGAATAGGCACGTCTGCTGGAGCGGGAGCTCCTCACCCGGCGTAGCGTCCTCATTCTCCGCGGCAACATATCATAAGACTGAGTCTCGTTCTCAGCTTCTCGGTCAGACCTCTAGCGCCGTGCGCACCTGCTCGCGGGTGAGGCCCTCCACGCGCACGAGCTTCTCGCGCGCGCCGGCGCCACGAACCACCGAGACGCGCCGGCTGCCGACGTGCAGCCGCTTCGCGATCAGTCGGCAAAGCGCCTCGTTCGCGCGTCCATCCACCGGAGCCGCGGTCACCCGCACCACGAGCATGCCCTCGCGCTCGCCTACGATTTCGTTCGCCCGCGCCCGCGGCTGCAAGCGCACGACGATGTCAGCGCCATCCACAACCGAGCATGATCCATCTCCGCCGCGATCGCCGCGATCATCTGACCGCGCCACGATCGCTCTGCCGCCTACGCCGCGCGCGTGTCCCGCCACACCTACCCGAGGAGGCCTTCCATGAAGAAGCTGACACTCGACTCCGACGCAGTCCAGACGCCCACGTTCGCGGCGCGCTGCTTCTCCGAGGAGGTGCCGAAGTTCCGGCTGCCCTCAGAGGGCATCGACGCCCAGGCCGCGTATCAGCTCGTGCACGATGAGCTCGCGTTGGACGGCAATCCGGTGCTCAACCTCGCCTCGTTCGTCACCAGCTGGATGGAGCCCGAGGCCGACAAGCTCTCGGTCGAGACGCAATCGAAGAACCTGATCGACGAGGACGAGTACCCCCAGACCGACGCGATCCACCGGCGCGTCGTGTCGATGATCGGCGGACTGTTCCACGCGCCCTCGGGCGGCGAGCCCGTCGGCACGGCGACGATCGGCTCCTCCGAGGCGATCATGCTCGGGATGCTCGCCCACAAGCGCTGCTGGCAGCACCGCCGCCAGGCCGCCGGCGAGTCGACCGAGCGGCCGAACATGGTCATGGGCGGCGACGTCCACACGTGCTGGGAGAAGTTCGCACGCTACTTCGAGGTCGAACCACGAATCGTCCCGATGGAAGACGGGCGCTACACGCTCGCCGCCGAGCACGTCGAGCCCCATCTCGACGAGCGCACGATCGGCGTCGCCGGCGTGCTCGGCACGACGTTCACCGGGGAAATGGACGATCTGCAGTCGATCAACGGCCTGCTCGCACGCGTGGAGCAGGAGCGCGGCCTACGCATCCCGATGCACGTCGACGCCGCGACAGGCGGCTTCATCATCCCCTTCTCCCAGCCCGAGCACAAGTGGGACTTCCGCCTCTCACACGTGCGTTCCATCAACGTCTCAAACCACAAGTTCGGGCTCGTCTATCCGGGTATGGGAACTGTCATCTTCCGCGAGGCGTCAGATCTTCCCGAGGAACTCGTGTTTCACATCAATTACCTCGGCGGCGACATGCCGAACTACTCGCTCAACTTCTCCCGGGCCAGCAACACCGTCGTGCTTCAGTACTTCAACTTCCTGCGCCTCGGTCGAGCCGGCTATGAGCGGATCATCGCGGGCGCGCTTGCCAACGCCCAGGCCCTCGCCCACGCGCTGGCCGGAATCGACGGCCTGCAGCTACTCAACGACGGCAGCGTCTTCCCGATCGTCGTCCTGCGCGCAGTCGACCCCGAGGCCACCGACCTGGTCACGCTCTCCCACCGGCTGCGCGAGCGCGGCTGGATCGTCCCGGCCTACACGCTCCCCCCGAACGCCGAGCACATAACCGTGCTGCGGATGGTCGTCAAGGAGAACTTCTCACGCGACATGGTCGACCTGCTCGCGCACGACGTGGCGCTCTCGATGGACGTGCTTGCGCAGCAAGCGAGCGTCCACCCGCGCCGCCCGCGCCGCCGCCCGGCCTGCTGAGCTCGAGACCTCCTCACCCCATGCGTGCCCGTCGTGCGTGCGTGCGTGTGTGTGGAGATCCAACAGCGACCGAACAGCGACCGACGAGTTCAATCGTCGCGGAATTTGCGGCGGCGGTCGATCAGCACGACGGCGCCGACCACTACGACCACGACGATCGCGATCCCGCCGGCGATGTAGCGAAGTTTGTGTTTGACGGGTTTTTTCTTCGCTTCCTTGACCGCTTGGGCTTTGCTCAGCACAGACACCGGCACGCCCTTGGCTTTGAGCTCCGCGAGCACCTTTGGCTCTTCGTGGGCCTGATACTTAGCCAGCAGGTGTTGCCCGTCTTTCAGGGTCAGACGCACGCTACGAACGCGCTTGTTGATCGTCGCTTCGTGGATCTGACCGCTACTCAGCTGCTGTTCGAAGGCGGTCAGGCTCTCAGACTGGTAGGCGACGGTGCCTTCGGCGGCACCCGCGAGCGGGGGCAGCAGGGCCAGCGCCAAGCAGACGGCGAGGGAGACAAGGGCGCTGATAGGTGCTCTCGGGGGTCTGTTCATCGGCGGTACCCTAATGCCTACATCCGTCCTGTGTCTCGCCGGTAGGCGCGGATGGCTAGCAGGCTCAGAACGGTCGTCCAGGCGGCGATCACGATCCACGCCATGGCCGGCCACGGACGGCCTCCCAGCGCCACGTGGCTGGCCTGCACGAGCCAGTAGGACGGCAGGTACTGCGCGAGGTCGTGGATGAAGCCGTGGTTGCCGAGCGGAAACCAGGTGCCGCCGAGAAAGGCAAGCAGCGAGACGCCGCCACCGATCGCGGGGCCGATCGAGTCCGGGGTCAGCAGGTGGCCGACCCAGATGCCCAGTGCCGCGAACGGGACGAGACCGACCAGCATCAGTCCCGCCATCTTCAGCCACTGACCCGCCGGCAAGCTGACCCCGAGCGACGCGCCGGCGGCGAACAGCGCGAGGACGCTGACGATTGCCATCGCGTACGCCGTGAGCACCTTCGCGCGAAAGTACGTTCGTGGCGACAGCGGCGTGATCCGCAGCTGCCTGTTCCAGCCGGCGGCGCGCTCAGTCGCGATCCTCGCGCCGCACGACAGCATCGAGCTCATCATCCCGAACGACGCCAGGCCGACCATGAAGTACAGGGGCGCCGAGATGCCACTGCCTGAGAGGTCGTGGACGTTGCGGTTCGGTCCGGCGATCAGGAAGTAGAGGACCAGCGGAAAGCCGAACGAGAGCACGAAGAAACGCCGGTTGCGAAAAGTCCGCAGCAGCTCATACCGGGTGTACGCGAGCGCGCTCATCGCTGCGCCGTCGGCGCGCTGCCCGCAAGTGAGGCCTCGTCCTCATCACCCGTCAAGAGCAGGAACGCCTCCTCCAACCCCGCCGAGGAGATCTCGACGTCACGCGCATCGGGGTGGGCCGCGAGCAGGGCCCGAATTGCCGCGTCGGAGTCCGAGCACGCCAGCACGATCGCCTCGCCACGGCGCTCGGCGCTCGCGACGCCCGGCAGGGCGGCGAGCTTGTCGGCGTCCACGTCGGGCAGCGTCGCGCGGATCGTGCGCAGGCCGACCATCGCCTTGATCTCCGTCGTCGGCCCGTCGGCGACGATCCTTCCGTTCGCCATCAGCACGGCGCGGTCGGCGTAGACGTCAGCCTCCTCGAGGTAGTGGGTCGCGAACAAGATCGTCCGGCCGCGGGCCGCGAAGTCGCGCATCGTCGTCCAGAACGCGCGCCGTCCCTCCACGTCCATCGCGACCGTCGGCTCGTCGAGCACGAGCAGCTCCGGGTTGCTCACGAGCGCCACCGCGAAGCGCACGCGCTGGGTCTGACCGCCGGACAGCTTTTGCGTGCGCTGCGCCGCGAACTCGCCCGCGCCGGTGAGCTCGAGCACCTCTTCGACGCCGAGCGGCGCCGGATACAGCGCCGCCATCATCGTGATCAGCTCGCGAACCGACAGATCGCGAATCAGATCTCCCGTCTGCAACATCGCGCCGACCGCCCCATCCGCGATCGCCTGCGACGGCGAGCGGCCAAAGATCGAGACCGTGCCGTCGTCGGGCGCCAGCAGGCCGAGCAGCATGTCGATCGTCGTCGACTTGCCGGCGCCGTTCGGACCGAGCAGCGCCACGGTCTGGCTCCGAGCGATATCGACATCGATGCCACGCACGGCCTGGATCGGACCGTGCGGGCCACGGAAGGACTTGAAGAGACCGCGAAGCTGGATCTCGGATACGCCGCCCGTCACCCCGAGCTCGATCGCGCTCACTTGCGCAGCAGCCTCGCCGTCTTGAGGCGATTCACCTTTCCCAGCACGACCTTGCGCATCCGCACGGACGAGGGTGTCACCTCGACCGCCTCGTCCTCGCGCACGAACTCGAGCGCCTCGTCGAGCGTCAGTTTGCGGTGGGCGTCAAGGCGCACGAGCACGTCGGAGGTGGAGGAACGCATGTTGGTGAGGTGCTTCTCCTTGACGGGGTTCACGTCGAGATCCTCCGAGCGGGTGTTCTCGCCGACGATCATCCCCTCATATACCTCCTCGCCGGGCCCGACAAACAACACGCCGCGCTCCTGCAAGGTCATCAGCGAGTAGCTCACCGTCACGCCGCGCCGGTCGGCCACCAGGACTCCGGAGGTGCGTGTGAGCAGCTCTCCCGCCCATGGCTCCCAGCGGTCGAAGACGTGGTGCATGATCCCGGTGCCGCGCGTCTCGGTCAGGAACTCGGTGCGGAACCCGATCAGCCCGCGCGCGGGGACGAGATAGTCCATTCGCACCCAGCCCGTGCCGTGGTTGGTCATGTGGTCCATCCGCCCCTTGCGCGCCGCCAGCAGCTGGGTCACCGTCCCGACGTGCTCCTCGGGCACGTCGACCGACAGGCGCTCGACGGGCTCGTGGCGCTCGCCTTCGATCTCGCGCTCGACCACATGCGGCTGTCCGACGGTCAGCTCGAAGCCCTCCCGGCGCATCATCTCCACTAGCACCGCCAGCTGCAGCTCGCCGCGGCCCTGCACCTCGTAGGTATCCGGACGCTCGGTCTCCTGCACGCGCAGCGATACATTTCCGACAAGCTCTTGGTCCAGGCGCGCCTCGATCTGCCTGGCGGTCAGCTTCGCCCCGCCCTTGCCCGCGAGCGGCGACGTGTTGACCCCGATCGTGATCGACATCGCCGGCTCGTCGACCGTGATCACCGGCAGCGGCCGCGGGTCCTCCAGGGCGGCGAGCGTCTCGCCGATCGTCACCTCGGCGATCCCGGCCACCGCGATGATCTCTCCCGGACCCGCCTGCGCCGCATCGACGCGGTCCAGCGCATCGGTGACGTAGAGCTCGGCCACCTGCGCGCGCTCGATCGAGCCGTCGGCGCGACACCATGCGATCTGCTGGCCCTTGCTGATCTGCCCGTGGCGAACGCGGCAGATCGCCAGCCGTCCGACGTAAGGGGACGCGTCGAGGTTCGTCACGAGCGCCTGCAGGGGATGCTCGGGGTCGTACGTCGGCGCTGGGATGCGCTCGAGCAGGAGGTCCAACAGCGGCGCAAGGTCGCGCTCCTCGATCGGATGCCCCGGGTCGTACTTCAGCGACGCCCGCCCGGCCTTGGCGTTGCAGTAGACGATCGGAAAGTCGATCTGCTTCTCGTCCGCGTCGAGGTCGAGGAACAGCTCGTAGACCTCGTCGACGACCTCGGCCACGCGCGCGTCGGGCCTGTCCACCTTGTTGACAACGAGGATCACGGGCAGGTGGGCCTCCAGGGCCTTGCGCAGCACAAACCGTGTCTGCGGCAGCGGCCCCTCGGAGGCGTCGACGAGCAGGAGCACCCCGTCGACCATCGTCAGCCCACGCTCGACCTCCCCTCCGAAGTCGGCGTGCCCGGGAGTGTCGATGATGTTCAGCTTGACGTCCCTGTAGCGCAACGAGGTGTTCTTGGCGAGGATCGTGATCCCCTTCTCGCGCTCCAAGTCCATCGAATCGAGCACGCGCGTCGCGACATCCTGGCCGACGCGAAAGGCGCCCGACTGCCACAGCATCGCGTCGACGAGCGTCGTCTTGCCGTGGTCGACGTGCGCGACTATCGCGACGTTGCGGATGTCATCTCTGGGGACGAGCACGGCTCCCCAGGCTAGCGACGTATCCCCGCGGCTCTCAAACCCGTGCGCAAGCCGAAGCGCGCCAACGCCGACGGGTAGCGCTCGGCGGCTGCGATCGTCTCCTCCAGGGCCGCGGCGAAGCGCCGGACCTCCTCCTCCTCGATCGTCAGCGCGGGCAGCGCCTTGATCGTGTTCATGCGGTGGCCAGCTACCTGACAGAGGATCTTGTGCTCGTGAAACAGCGGCACCGTGATCAGCTGCGAGAACAGCCCGGCCTGCCGGCGCTCGACCGCGTCCCACAGCGAACGCCTCGCGCGTCCGGCCGGGGGACCCAGCTCGATCGCCCACATCAAGCCGAGGCCGCGGACCTCGTGCACGACCTCGTAGCGCTCGACGAGCGGCTCGGTCAGCTCGAGCAGAAGCCCCCCCAAGCGCGCGGCGCGGGCCGTCAGGCCCTCCTGGTCCAGCACGCGCAGCGTGGCAAGGCCAGCGGCGGCCGCGAGGTCATTGCCGCCGAACGTCGATCCGTGCCGAACGGCTCGCTCCATGCCGTCGAACACCTTCTCGAACGCCGCGCGCGAGACCAACACCGCGCCGATCGGCACAAGCCCGCCCGACAGCGCCTTGGCGAGACAGATCATGTCCGGCTGCAGATCCCAATGCTCCAGCGCGAGAAAGCGCCCGCTGCGCCCGATCCCCGTCTGCACCTCATCGCAGACGAACAGCGCCCCCGCCTCGCGGCACTGCGCCTGGGCGCCCGCCAGATATCCCTCGGGAGGCAGGTTCACGCCCTTGCCCTGCACCGGCTCGACGACGAACGCGGCGACGTCCCCCCGGTCAAGCTCACGCTCCACGGCGCCCAGGTCGCCGAACGGGACTGGATCGCAGCCTCCCAGCAAGGGCTCAAAGCCATCGCGAAACTCGGAGTTCCCGTTCAGCGAAAGGGCGCCCAGAGTCAGCCCGTGGAAGGCGTGCTCGGCATACAGCACGCGCGCACGCCCGGTGGCGGCGCGTGCGATCTTCATCGCCGCCTCGACCGCCTCGGTGCCGCTGTTGGCCGGGACCATCGCGCCGACGCTGGCGGGCGCCCGGCCGAGCAGCTGCTCTGCGAGGACTCCCGACAGCAGCGTCACGCCGAGTTGCGGCAGGTTGCCCGTGCGCGCCGCCATCACCTCCTCGATCGCCGCGATCGCCTCGGGGTGGTTGCGCCCGATCGCGAACACGCCGTAGCCGCCGAACAGATCGAGGTAGCGCTCGCCATCGGAGTCGATCAGGTGAGCCCCCTCCCCGCCGCGCCACACCTTGTCGAATCCGAGCGTGCGTAGGATCCGCCCCATCTGGGGGTTCAGAAAGCGATCATTGAGCGCCATCTCCTCGCCGGTCCTGCTGCTGAGGATCTCGCGCGTCGGTGGCGGGGTCGAGCTGTACATACGCTAAGCGTACGCAGCACCGCGATCGCCGTCGTGGCGATGGACTTCGAGAGCGGCTTTGCCCGACGCCTTCTGCTGGCGGCTCCCAGGCGCGGTGGAATAGTCGTCGGCTACGCGCTGGCCGCGCTCACCCGGGCACTTCTCACCTGGGCCCTGCTCACCGTCGTGGCGTTGGTCGCGGGCATGCACATCGACGGCGACGGCGTCGATGTGTTCGGGCTATTCGGGCTCGCCCTGATCGTGAACGTCACCGCCACGCTGTGGGCAACCGGCGTGGCGATGCGGATCAGATCGATCCAGGGCGGCCCGCTGATGCAGATCCCGGTGTTCCTGATCCTGTTCCTTGCGCCCGTCTACGTGCCGCTCAGGCTGCTGACCGGCTGGATCCACGGCGTAGCATCGATCAATCCAGCGACTGCGCTGCGCGAGGCGGGCCGCGGTTTCATCTCCGGCGATCCGACGGTCGTCGCGCTCGCGTTCGCCGTTGCGCTCGGGCTCGTCGTGCTGTTCGCCCTGTGGGCCAGGGGCGGCCTGCGCAGCGCCGAGTCCTCGCCGTAGCGCGAGGCCGTATCCAGGCCACCAAGCGTGAACCGCTCGGCTCTGGATGCTCAGATCATCGTCTAGTGGCAAACAAGGGACGAGGCGTAGGATGGCGCTCCCTGCCGAGCCAACGAACCGGAGGACGAGGATGGCCGAGATCCCGACGCTTTTCGTTTGCCACGGCGATGACGGCGGCCCGCGGATACATCCGTGTCGTCGCGTGCAGGAGGCGCTCCACGTCGCCGGTATCGAGTACGACAAGGTGATCGCCGCCCACGGCAGTCCGTTCCCCTTCCTGCGCAAAGGCTCGCGTGACGAGCTACGCGATGCGACCGGAGCGACGAGGCTGCCCGCGCTCAAGTTGCCCGACGGGACGATCATCACCCACTCGCGCGCCATCTTCTCGTGGATCGGACAGCGGAACTGAAGTGTTGACCGCTACGTGCGATCGGTTCAAGTTTCCGTCAACACGGGCTCTTTGACACCGGTCATCGCCGCTCCGGTGCCCGCCCGGGCGGCTGGCTGGGGGTCTCGCGCGCGGCTGGCGGAGGGATCGGGCGAGTCAGCGGTCGTTGCGCGTCGACCGTCGCCCTCTTGCCATGATGGACGATCTCTAGGGATGAGCCCTGGAGCAGCGAGTAGGTCGCCTGCTTGTGTTCGACTTTCACCAGCAGCCTTTGCCCACGGAAGCAAAGGCGGAACGTGAGCCGGGCGAGCGCCTGGGGCAGGCGGGGCGTGAAGCTCAGGATCCCGTCGTGGTCGCGCATTCCTCCAAACCCAGCCACGGCGCCGACCCACGTCCCCGCCAGCGACGCGATGTGGAGGCCGTCGCGCGTGTTGTGCTGGAGATCGTCAAGATCGATCAGCGCGGCCTCGCAGAGGTAGTCGTAGGCCAGCTCGAGGTGGCCAACCTCCGCGGCGATGACCGCCTGCGTGCAGGCCGACAGTGAGGAGTCCCGAACTGTCAGGCGCTCGTAGTAGGCGAAGTTGCGCGCCTTCTCCTCGTCGCTGAAGACGTCACCGCGCAGGTGCAGCGCGAGCACGAGATCGGCCTGCTTGACGACCTGCTTGCGATACAGATCGAAGTACGGGAAGTGCAGCAGCAGCGGATACTGCTCGGGGGCGGTGGCGTCGAAGTCCCAGACCTCATGCTCTGTGAACGTCTCCGCCTGGGGGTGTGCTCCCAGCTCTTCGTCATAGGGAATGAGCATCGCCTGAGCGGCGTCGCGCCAGCCCGCGGCCTCCTCGTCGTCGACTCCGAGCTCGGCGGCGCGTTGGGGGTGGCGTTGGGCGGCGTCGAAAGCCGCGCGAAGGTTCCGCTCGGCCATGAGGTTGGTGTACACGTTGTTGTCGGCGATCGCGCTGTACTCGTCGGGACCGGTCACGCCGTCGATCCGGAAGCGGCCAGCGGTGTCGTGGTGCCCCAACGAGCGCCACAGCCGCGCCGTCTCGACGAGCAGCTCGATGCCGACGCCGCTCGCGAACGCCTCGTCGTCGTCGCTCGCGGCCTGGTAGCGGACGACTGCATCGGCGATATCGGCATTGACGTGGAACGCCGCGGTCCCTGCCGGCCAGTAGCCCGAGCACTCCTGTCCGCGGATCGTCCGCCACGCAAACGCGGCGCCGTTCAGGCCGAGCGATGTCGCACGCTCTCGTGCGAGCTCGAGCGTCAAATGGCGCCACTGGAGCGCGTCGCGAGCGGCATGCGGAGCCGTGTACGTCAGCACCGGCAAGACAAAGGTCTCCGTGTCCCAGAACGCATGTCCGTCGTAGCCCGGTCCGGTCAGTCCCTTGGCAGCGATCGCTCGCCGCTCGGCCCTGGCGCCGGCTTGGAGCGTGTGGAAGAGGCCGAAGCGAACGGCCAGTTGCAGCTCGGAGTCACCGTCGATCTCGACGTCGGCGTGATCCCAGAATTCGTCGAGGTACGCGCGTTGGTCGGCGACGAGGCCATCCCAGCCGTGGTGTCGGGCCTCCGCAAGGGCCGCCGCAGCCTGGTCCATAACCGCCGGCAGAGAGCGCTGACTCGACCACCCGTAGGCGAGGAACTTGACGAGCCGAAGGGGCTCTCCGGGCACCAGGTCCGCGCTCACGAGCAGGCGACCGAGGTCCTCGAAGCTCTCCGCGGTCGCCTCGGTGCGGGGTGGCCCCTCGATGACGTGATCCATCGCGGCGACCATCCTCAGCCCGCTCGCGCGGGTTGAGTGCGCGAGCATCACGCGCGTGTCGTGCTCGCGAAAGAGCTCGGAGCGCAATGGTGAGGTAAGTGCGTCGGCGGCGCGTGGATCGCCCTCGGTGACGGGCAGCGCCTCGTTGGCGACGAGCTCGGACTGGACGACGACGGGCGTCTTGCCGTCGAGCGCCTCGACCTCGTAGTGGATCGCCGCGACTGCCCGCTGCACGAACGAGACCAGGCGCGTCGAGGCAATCCGTACGGAGCGCCCCGCCGGAGACACCCACTCGAGCGTGCGGCGCAGCACTCCAGCGCGAAGATCGAGGACCCGCTCGTGGCGGCGCAGATCGCCGTAGCGGATGTCAAGCGGCTCGTCCTCCACGAGCAGCCGAACGAGCTTGCCGTTGGTCACGTTGATGATGATCTGCCCGGCCTCGGGATTGCTATAGCCGGGCTCCGCAGAAGGCAGCGGTCGCACCTCGTAGAAGCCGGCCATGTAGGTGCCCGGCAATCCGAATGGCTCGCCCTCGTCGAGATTCCCGCGTAGGCCGATGTGCCCGTTGGCCAACGCGAACACCGACTCTGTCTGCGCGAGTTTGTCGAGGTCAACCTCGGTCTCGCGCACGACCCAGGGCTCGACGGGGAAGGCCGGATCTTGGATCACGGCGCCTCGAGCAGCTCGGCCAGATCGCTCACGACGAGGTCGGCGCCGTGTACTCGCAACGCCTCGGCCTGGCCGACTCGATCGACGCCGACGACGAAGCCGAAGCGGCCCGCTCGGCCCGCCTCGACACCCGCGAGCGCGTCCTCGAACACGGCCGCCCGAGCGGGCTCGACGCCCAACGCCCGCGCCCCCGCGAGAAAGGTGTCCGGCGCCGGCTTGCCCTGCAGGTGCTCGCGCTCGGCGACGACGCCGTCGATGATCTCCTCGAACAGCTCCCGGATGCCTGCGGCGGCGAGAACGTCGCGGCAGTTGGTGCTCGACGAGACGACCGCGCGACGCAGCCCCGCCGCCCGGACGGCCTTCACGTAGCTAACCGAGCCCTCGTAGGGCTGCACGCCCTGCTCGCGGATCAGCTCGAGCACGATCTCGTTCTTACGATCGCCAAGCCCGTGGATCGTCTCCGCGCCGGGCTGATCCTCGCGGCCGCCCTCCGGTAGCTCGACCCCGCGCGAGGCCAGAAACGACCGCACGCCCTCGTAACGAGGCTTGCCGTCGACGTATTCGTCGTAGTCGCGGACGGCATCGAACTGGACGAGTGCCTCGCCCGTCTGGGCAGCACGCCGGCGCAGGTAGTCATCGAACATCTGCTTCCACGCGGCAGCGTGGACCTTGGCTGTTTGCGTCAGCACCCCGTCGAGGTCGAACAGGCAGGCGGTCACACCAGTCGGTAAGCCAAGCATCGGTCAGAGCTAATCAGCTCGGGGCGTCAACTACCTGAGGCGCTGGCTGGGTCCCGTCCGGCGGCAAGCTGCTGAACACGCGTCTCGGAGAAAAAGACCGCTTGGCGCTAGGGTCGGCTCATGGCCTACCAGCCAAGGCTCATCATCCAGCTGCCGCGCGGCGGCGCGGTCGACCGGCAGCTCAGCGCGCGAGCGCTGCCGAGCGTCGCCAACGGTGAGGTAGTGGTCGAGGTCGGCCCGACTGACGCCGAGGGCCACCTCGAGGCGACCGCCGCGGGTCAGGTGGTGCTGTCCCTCCCCTCCCCCGAGGCTCTGGAGCGCGAGGCCGGCGAGGTTCGCCGCGTGATTGGGCAGGCCGGCACGGGCGTCGAACCGCTTGTCGTCGTGGTGGAGGCCGCAGAGGAGCTGCGCGAGGACGAGCTGGCTGCAGTCCTCGACGCGGCGAGCCACACTTCGCGCGCGGTCATCTTGCGCATTGTCCGCGATGCCTGATCGGTACCCACGCCGGCGGGCTCAGGCCGGGTCCTGCGAGCTATAGGGATCGTCCTCGCCGCGCAGGTCGCGGTAGCGGCGCTCGAAGAGCTCGAGAACGGCGGTCACGTCCGCTGGCCCGTGAACGCCGTGGCTGACCACGTCGGAATCCGGCATCGAATCGGCCGGCTCGGCATCCCCGTGCTCGACGAGCTCGTCGTGCTCGGGACGCGAGAAGCGCAGCTCCACCACGGCACGGTCGCGATCGAGGACGCCGAGCTCGAGATGCTCATAGCGCACGAGGGCGGCACCGTCCGAACGCTGCTCGATGCTGACACCGGGCCAGCTGTCAAGCTCGTTGGCGATCTCATCGACGAGCTCGGTGCGGGACACGCGGCCGATCGTACCTGCTCCTGATCGCCGGACTCGGCCGACCGCCACTCACGCTCTCGATACGCGCGAGCTGGAGCAGCACCGCCGCCAGCCGAGCACCCGGTGGCTCGAGGGCTAGCGCATGCTGAGCGCGAAGGTTCTGTCAAGGACACTTGCCCAAACCGGACCTCGTGCGAGCCATGCCTACCATTCAAGGATCTTGCGGTCCTCGATCAGAGCACTAAAGGAGCAACCATGAATGACGAAGGCGTCCTGAACAAGATCGAGCAGCTGGTCGAGGAGGAGCATGCGCTCCTGGGGCTCGATGATGAGTCTCGACCGCCCGACAACCATGAGCGCTTGACGGCCATCGAGGTGGAGCTGGACCGCTGCTGGGATCTCCTGCGCCAGCGCCGGGCCCGCCGTGAGTTTCGCCAGAACCCGGACGACGCCTCGGTACGCGATGAAGGAACAGTGGAGGGCTACCTGCAATGACTCATCAGATCTCCTCCGACAGGCCGAGCGAGCCCGCGGACTGTCGGGCAAGTCACGACTCGCCGCGCGGGGGCTGGTGCTACCCCGTTGGCTCGGCGAGGAATTGGTCGATTTGCTCGTTGAGGGCTTGGGGACGCTCGAGCATATTGAGGTGACCCGAGTCTTCGAGGAGTAGGGTCCTCGCTGTTGGGGCGAGGCCCGGCGGCGGTCGATCAGCGTGTCGCATTCGTGGGCGCTCCAGTCGATTGTTAGGCCTGCCGGATTCGCCGGACGGCCGTAGTCGCCGTTCGCGGGGATCCGGATCATGACTCCTGGCCGGAGTCTGGTATGGCGAGCAGGCCAAGTGCGAAGACTTCCCGTGCCCTGTCCAGCACCGCCTCGAACTCCGCGTCGGTGAGGCCCATGTTGCTCGGTCCCACGTGGCTGCAGATCACGCCGTCCCACGCCGCCCACAGGAACCTCGCGGTGCTCTCGGCGTCCACCGGACGTGCGATGCCTTCGTCGATCATCAGCTGGATCTCGCCCGCCATGCGCTTGGTCTCATCCTTGATGCGCTGCCCCACCCTGGCGGTCGCCGTCGGCGTCAGCTCGGCACCGGGGCGGTCCGGTGGCGGAAAGCGAAACAGCTGGAAGTAGCCCGGATGCTGGCGGGCGAAGCGCAGGTAGCCCTCGGCCAAGCCGAACAGCCGTTCAGCGGGGAAGTCGCCCGAGTAAAAGCCCTCGTCGCAATACTGCTTGTCCAACTCCAGCGCCCGCTCGATCAGGGCGCCATACACGCCCTCCTTGCTACCGAAGTGCGCGTAGATCGAGCCGACCGCCACGTCTGCCTCCTCGGCCAGATCCTCCATCGTCGTCGCGGAATACCCGCGGCTGATGAAGAGTCGCTCACCGGCGTCCCTGATCGCGGTTGCAGTGCGCGCCTTATGGCGCTCTGAGCGCGAGCCCTGGCGGTCCTTCGCTCTGCCCAATGTCTCGTCGGCGAGAGCCACTCATAACATTCTAGCATTAGTGTAGTCTAGTACTAGTTCTGTAATCATATTTTAGAACAAGGGGTGGGGCCGGTGGCATTGCTTGTCAAGCTGGGCATCTGTGAGCTCGCCGTCGCCGCGCTCTCGGGCTGGGCGATGGTCGCGATCGTCGAATGGCCCGAGGCGCTCAAGCGTGCCGGGTTCCGCCATCTCAGTCGCATCCGGCAGGCTCACCTCGATCTGCTTTTCATGGGCACGATCGTCACCGTCGTCGGCCTGGCCGTGAACCCCGTTCCCACCTGGGTTGCAGCGCTACTGGTGTTCGGGGCGTTCCTTCAGCCCCTGATGTTCCTTCCCCTCGGCGTGCGCCCCGAGCTGGCGCAGAAGCTTGCCTATCGCGGGTTCACCGGCCTGCTGTTCAGCGCCTCATCGGTTGCGTGGGTCTCGCTCGCAATCATCGCGCTTTCGCGATGAACGCTCTCAGTGGCGAGGACAGGCCACCGGCAGGTTTTTCGGGCTCGTTCGCCCGTGAGGCGAGCGCTTGCAAGCATCTCATCGAACGAGTGGCAATATTGGCTGATGTGGAACCTCTCCCCGCGACTAGCCGGCACGATCGTGGTGCTCGAGCCGTTGGCGCCCGCGCACTACGAAGGGCTCTTCGCTGCTGCTTCTCATCCGGAGATCTGGGAGTGGTGGCCGATCAATCCCGGCGTTGACGAGGAGAGCTTTCGCACATGGTTCGAGGGTGCGCTGCGGGCGGGCCAAGACGGGCAGAGCTCGCACTTCGCCACGCTCGACGCGGTCCTGGGTGAGCCGATCGGCAGCACGAGCTTCTGCACTCCCCGGCCCGCGCATCGCGGCGTCGAGATCGGCTGGACATGGCTGACGCCGAGGGCGTGGCGCACGGGCGCCAACACCGAGGCGAAGCTCCTGCAGCTTGGACATGCTTTCGAGCAGCTCGGCTGCATACGCGTCGAATTCGAAACCGACGAGCAGAACAGGCGTTCGCGGCGCGCCTTGGAGGCACTGCCAGCGCGCTTCGAGGGGGTCCTGCGCGACTGGAGGCTCGTGGACAACGAGCGTCGGCGCAGCTCTGCGTTCTACTCGATCCTCGATCGCGAATGGCCTGCAGTGGCAAAGAACCTCAGCGCTCGCATCCATGCAGCTGCCGGCGGTGGGCCGGAGCGAGAGCGCCCACGTGCGGCGGAGCAGAGCGCGCCCCAGTAAACGTCTTCCAGACATTTCGGGTGCGCCGCAAGCGTTCTGCAAACGCGCGACCACCGAGCAGCCGCGAAGACGAACAAAAACCGGTCTCGCCGGGCTCAGCGCATCTCGCTCTTCAGCAGTTGACATGCAGCGCTGGAAGACGACCGGGGCTGATCCCTTCTTCTATGCACGCTAGGTATGCGATACCGCGATGTATCCCGTCAATGACGAGCAAGGTATCGTCAAACACGCCTATCCGTATGACCACATCAGCCTTCCACCTGTTGCTCGCCATATCATGCATAAAGCGGTCAACTCGCAGGTCGTCCGCCTGGTCCTCAGCCGCGTGGAGCACCTTGCTGCGTTCCCGATATATCGCTAGCAACTGGCCGAACGTTTTGTGGCTTCTGTCCATATAGCCCATGAAGTTGGCGAACAGCGTCGGCGTGTCAGCCAGTTCTTTCGCCGATAAGGGCTTGAGAGCCATCCCGAGTATCGTCGCTCGCGGGCGGGCGTGGCCATATGGTCCGCCGGCCAAGGATGTCGAGTCCAAGTTGTTACAAACGTTGGCCAAACACGAGCGCGGCCCAGGTTTTCGCAGACGGCTTGGTGCGACAGCCACCGAGAAAGGCAGGCACCGTGCACTGCTTCCTGAGCGGCTCGCCGCTCTGGCGGAACGGTCTCCGCGTCCGATTGACGCGTCAAGGAGCGCGTGCTACCTTCCCTGAACCGGCAAGGTCTGAGGAGTCTTCGTGGCGCCCCAGACCTGGCCGAGTAGCATAGACAGCGGACGAAGTGGCCTCGCTGGCCACGACGGGAGCTGCGCAAGGTGGAAGCGTCACAGGCCGATAGGAAACCGCACCTCGTAGGCGGGTATCTGCTCGCGGCGATCTCGACCAGCATCGTTCGCATCCTGCGCGATCACTATGGGCGCGGCCCGATGAAGGCCAAGACCTACGCGCTCGACGACATCATCATCGTCGTCATGCGCGGCAGCGGCTTCACGCCACTTGAGCAGACGATTATGGACAGCGGCGAGCCCGACCACGTCGTCGCCATGCGTGAGGACTTCCAGCGCGTCATGGCCGATCGGTACAAAGAGACGATCGAGGAGCTCACCGGCCGCAAGGTGCTCGCGTTCCTCAGCCAAGCCCACGTCGAGCCGGACATCACGATGGAGATCTTCTTCGTCGATGCCCCACTCGACGGCTTCGGAGCGCTCGAGATCGTCGATCCCGAATAGCAACAGCCACGGCCACGCGGCGGCCGGTGCGCTCGCCCGTCAACCTGCCCAGCAGCCGCGCGGCGTCCGCGCCCGGCGCGTTCCGGGGAGTCCGGTTTGCGGAGCGCGCGATGATGGCCCTCACCGCCGCCTGCAACGCGACGAACCCCGCCACGAACCTCAGGCGGCGCGACGATATGTACCGCTCTTAGCGGGAAATCCGTTCCTACTTTCTCCACGCCGACCTGCGCTGACATAACGTCGCGCGCGCGAGGGCGAATCGCCAGCCATGTGCGGGCGAACACCGCCAGCCATGCAAGCTAAGGGAGTCTCATGCCACGAATCATCGTGACTACAGCCAATGATGTGGGCAAGCCGCGTATCGGCGGGCCAATCCTCCTAGACGAGGAGCTTGACCTGATACAGCTGAACAGTCCGCACCACGCGAATCAGTTCCTCGAGCGCATGGCGATGGCGCTCGAGGGCGCAAACCGAGCGGAGGCGCGGTTGGCGCGATTCAGGAAGCGGGCTGAGAGTACCGAGTCCTACCTGAAGGTTCAGGCCAGCTAACAGTGCTCTGTTAGACGGCGCCAAGCGCCGTCGCAAGCCGTGACCGCGATGTCCGACCAGGTCGCGCAGCGGCGGCCGGGTCCCTTGCGGCGTGATCTGACCGCGCTCGGCCCGGCCTCGCCGGGCGCTCAAGTTGTCTTATAGGACTTGTCCGTTTCCTCACAAGTCCCCCCGCACCAAGCAAAGGTCGCGTCGAGCGTACGAACCGCGAGCGCACGGAACGCGACAGCGACACTTGCCCCTGCTCCTTCACAGCACGTGCGTGCCTGCAACGCGCCAACGAGGTCCGCCTAGCCCGCGCCGAGCTCAAGCGCAGGGTGGCGTTCGGCGAGAACGGACGCTATCTTCGCCAGCTCACTCTTTATCGCTAGAACGCGCGGAGTAAAGTCCGCCGAGTGCGCAAGGCCATCTACTCGCTGATGGCCGGCGCAGGCGCACTGTCGATAGTGGGTTGTGGATCCGGCCACTCCACTGCTCCGGTGCCGCAGCCGAAAATAGCCAGTTCCACGCCCGCCTCGCTCGGGTCGCTCGTCGGGCGCCCCCAGGAGGCGGTGCTGCGTCTCGCGCATGGCCGCTCAACGGCGCGCTTCGTGATCACGGCGGTGCCACACGACACATGGGACGTGCGGATCAGTGCACCGGCGAGCGCCGACTTCGAAGTAGACGTGCTGAAGTCGGACGGAGAACGGCTATCCCTTCTCGAAACGACGCACCAGAGAGAAGCGTGTGCCATCACGGGCACACGCTTGCACTGCTTCCTGCGGTTCGCCGTCGGGGCGAATCAGGCGCCCGGCCCTTGGACGGTCATCGCACAGAAAGGCACCGGCCCCGCTACGACGATGCGCATTCAGATCACGTTCTACCGCCCTGGATCTGAATAGGCCGGCGAGCTCGCCAGGCGCCGCCGGCGCTAGTCGCCCTGCTTGGCTTCGAGCTCGTCGATCAGCACGACTGGTCGCCAAGCTCGACATCCGCGGGATCACCGCCTGAGCAGTCCCGCTAAAGCAGCGACTCAGCTCGCCGCGGAGCCTCAAGGACCTCACCGAACTCGTCCGTCAGCTCGCCGACCAGAAAACCCTGCATACATGCGGCTTCCGGCCGGGTCCAGAGACGCCACAACCCGTTACTGCCTTTTCACTGCCCAAGCACGAGGCGGGCAAAGCACGACTCGGGCACGACAAAGCCACAAAACCCCCGATTTCCGGGGGTTTGATATCGGGGCGCCGAGATTCGAACTCGGGACCTCACCGACCCGAACGGTGCGCGCTACCAGGCTGCGCCACGCCCCGACGCCACGAAAGTATCCCACACCGCTATCTTCGCCTCGTGCCCGCGGACGTCCTCGAAATCCTCGATGAGCTCGAGCGCCTGCTGCAGCCTGCGCGCTTTGAGGACCACTGCCCCAACGGGCTGCAGGTCCCCGGCGCCGCGAACGTGACGACCGTCGCCACGGGCGTGTCTGCCCACGTCGAGCTGTTCGAGCTGGCGACGGCCGAGCGCGCCGACTTGCTTGTCGTTCACCACGGGCTGTTCTGGGGCACCAGCTCGGGGGCGATCGACGCCGCGCTGAAGCGCCGCCTGGAGATCCTCTTCGACGCGAACATCGGCCTCGCGGCCTACCACCTGCCGCTCGACGCCCACCCGGAGATCGGCAACAACGCGTTGCTCGCTCGAGCTCTCGGCGCGACGGATCTCGACCCGTTCGCGCTGCATCGCGGCGAGCCGATCGGCTTCGTCGCGAACCTCCCCGGCGCAGGACTCCCCGCCGGAGAGCTGTTCGCTCGCGTCCACGAGATCACTGCGCGCGAGCCGCTCGTCTTCGACTCAGGGCCCGCTCACGTACGCCGCGTGGCGATCGTCTCGGGAGCCGGCTCCGACTACCTTGCCGATGCAGCCTCCGCGGGAGTCGACGCGCTCCTGACAGGCGAGCCCACCGAGCGCGCGATGGCGCAGGCTCGCGAGTCCGGCCTGCACTTCATCGCCGCCGGGCACTACGCCACCGAGACCCTCGGAGTCAGGCGGTTGGGTGCGCACCTCGCCGAGCGCTTCCAGCTGCGCCACGTCTTCCTCGACGTTCCCAACCCGATCTAGCCGGCGCCCGCGCGCGAATCGCAGCCGCGGGGTCTAAGATTCACTCATCAGCTAACGGTTTGATCTCGGAGGAGGAGAGGTTGCACATGGAGGCCACGCCATCGACCACGGCGTCGCAAACAATCGCCGATCTGATCCCGCGCTCGGCCGCCGAGCACCCGGATCACATCGCCGTGCGCTACAAGCGTGATGGTGCTTGGCACGACGTCACTTACGCGCAGCTCGCCGAGGTCGTGCAGGAGATCGGTCTCGGCTTGATCGACCTCGGCATCCAGCCCGGAGAGCGTCTTTGCATCCTCGGCAACACGCGGCCGGAGTGGTCCTACGCCGACATGGCCGCCACGTCCGCTGGAGCCGTCGTCGTGCCGATCTACCAGACGAACTCTCCCGAGGAGTGCCTGTGGGTCATCTCCGACTCCGACGCCAGTGCGATCATCTGCGAGGACGAGTCCCAGCTCGCGAAGGTCGCCGCGATTCGTGACCAGGTCCCGCAGCTGCGGACGATCATCGTGATCGACCCTCCTGGCCAGCACGCCGAAGCAAACGGCTCGGCGCCCGCCAGCTCCGCGCTTGCGGCGATCACGCTCGATCAGGTGCGCGAGCGCGGGCGCAGCCACTCGGCGGATGAGCTCCAGGCGCGCCGCACCGCGGTACGCCCCGAGGACCCGTTTACGTTCATCTACACCTCCGGCACCACCGGGCCGCCAAAGGGCTGCGTGCTCAGCCACGGCAACTACCGCGCGATCGTCACGATGATCTGTGAGGTCCGCGAGATACAGGGAGACGAGGTCACCTATCTCTACCTGCCGCTCGCCCACTCTTTCGCGCTGCTGATCCAGCTCGCGGCGTTTGCGCTCGGCAGCACGTTGGCGTACTTCGGCGGCGACACCAAGCAGATCGTCGCCGAGCTGCTGGAAGTTCAACCCACCTATCTGCCGTCCGTTCCGCGCGTGTTCGAGAAGATCTACACGCTCGCCCACGGCGCAATCGAGGCCCAGCCACCGCAAGAGCAGCAGCGTGCTGGGGCAGCGATCGAGCTGGGCGTCGAAGTACGTGACATGATCGCCCGCGGCGAGCCCGTCCCCGAGGAGCTCCAGAGGCAGTTCGACGAGGCCGACGAGCAGCTGTTCAAGAACGTGCGCGCAATTTTCGGTGGCCACGTCAGGCACGCCACCAGCGGCGCAGCTCCGATCGCCCGTGAGATCCTCGAGTTCTTCTACGCGTGCGGCGTGCCCGTGTTCGAGGGCTACGGCATGACCGAGACCGCCACCGCGGCGACCGTCTCGACGATCGAGAACCATCGCTTCGGCACCGTCGGGCGAGCGTTGCCCGGGGTGGAGCTGAAGATCGCCGCGGACGGGGAGATCCTGATCAAGGGCTCGAACATCTTCCAGGGCTATCACAACCGCGCCGACGCGAGCTTTGGCGCGGTCGAGGACGGTTGGCTGCACACCGGTGACCTCGGTTCGATCGACGAGGACGGCTACCTGTCGATCACCGGGCGCAAGAAGGACATCATCATCACCGCCGGCGGGAAGAACCTCACGCCGGCGAACATCGAGAACGACCTCAAGCAGTGCCGATGGATCTCACAGGCCGTGATGCACGGCGACCAACGCCCCTACCCCGTCGTACTGATCACGCTCGACGAGGAGGAGATCCCGATCTACGCGCGCGAGCACGACCTCGCCGAGGACATCCCCTCGCTGTCGCACGAGCCCGAGGTGCGTTCGCTGATCCAGGCGGAGATCGACCGCGCGAACGCCAAATACGCGCAGGTCGAGCAGGTCAAGAAGTTCGCGATCCTCGACCACGACCTCTCCCAGGCGACCGGCGAGCTGACGCCCACCTTGAAGGTGAAGCGCAACGTGGTCAACGAGAAATACGCGGGCGTGTTTGACGCCCTGTATGCCGGTTAGCTGACGGCGCCGGACCCTTCTGATCGATGCGCTGCGAGCGAGGGAGACAGACCGCTCGCGGCTCCAAGCGGCCCGTGCCGCGGGGTCGGGCCATTAGCTGCGAACATAGGAGCCGATGCGCAGCGATCCCAGCGATACCGGCGGCCTGTTCGTCGGCCGCCGTCCAGGCACGGCGCCGACGCGCTTCCGCTCGCTGCCTCAACGTGGAAGCGAGGCGCGCCAGCGCGTCGACGGCTCGTTTGCCGGCGTCCTGCTCTCCGCGATGACCTTCCTCAGCTTGCTCTGCTGGGGACCGATCCCGCTCGCGAGCCTGTGGGTCGGCTCCCAGGTCGACTACCTCTCAGGCAGCGTCAGCCTCGGCATTCTCGTCGCGTTCATCGCGCTGTTCGCGCTGCTGTTTGGGACGCTCTCGATTCTGCGTCGCCTCGATCAGGCATGGATCCTCGTGCGCCGCGCGGCCGGCCATGACCAGCGCAGCGGCGCCTTGGGGCGGATTTTTGCGGCCACGGCTGCCATCTGCGCGCTCGCGTTCGCGTTCTGGTTCGTCGTTATCCACGGGCCTGGCTCGAGCATCGTCTCCGGCAACGGCAGCGCATGAGCCTCGTCGGCGACGGCGACAAGGCGTGAGCGCTCAGCCCCCGCGCGGCGTCGCCGCACACCGGGTGGCGCTTGAAGATCGCTGCTAGAACGAGGCCTACCGTGGGTCTACTCGACTACTACCGCCAGTTCGAAGGGATGTCCGAGGAGGAGGTCAACGTCGGGCTGCGCGAGCAGGCCGCCGAGCGCAGGCGCAAGGCGCTGACCCGCGTGGAGACGCTCGACCTCTCCCAGACGACCTGGCCCGAACTCCCCCACCCTCGCGTCGTGAACGCGATCACGTTCGTCGCCCGGCGCGGCCTGAATCGCTACCCGCACCTGCGCGGCTCAGAGCTGCGCGAGGAGCTGGCCCGCCGCCACCATGTCGACCCCGCCCGCCTGATCCTCGGCAACGGCGCCGCCGAGCTGCTCAGCTCCGCCGCGCGCGCGTTGATCGAGCCCGGCCGGCTGCTGCTCACCTCATGGCCGTCCTACCCGCTGTACCCGATCATCGCGCGTCGCGCGCATGGTCGCGCCGTGCCGGTGTCGGGTGGCATGGACGCCCTGCTCACAGCCGCGCACGAGGACTCCGACACGCGTGTGATAGCTCTGGCGAGTCCGAACGACCCGACCGGCGAGCTGCTGCCGGCCGCGGCGCTCGAGCGCCTGCTCGACGGGCTAGGAGACGGGGTGGCCGTGCTGCTCGACGAGTCGCTCGTGGAGTTCGCAGACGCTCAGCCCACCAACGCTTCGCTCGCGCTGCTCGAGAGCCATCCGCGCCTGTTCGTCTTTCGTACGTTCTCCAAGGCCTGGGGCCTGGCCGGCTTGCGCGTCGGCTACGCGCTAGGTGGGCCTGGCTCCGAGGATCTGCTGGCCGAGCTCGAGCCCGACCTCGGCGTCTCAGAGGTCTCCCAAGCCGGAGCGCTGGAGGCGCTGCGTGGATGCTCCGAGCTGCTTGAACGGCACGTCCGTGGCATCTGCGAGGAGCGCCCGCGCCTGACCGCGGCGCTGCGCGAGCGCGGCTTTGAAGTGACCGACAGCCAGGCTAACTTCGTTTGGGCCGCGCATCCGACGCTCGAAGGTGGCGTGCTGGCGGCCCGCCTGGAGCGTGCCGGGGTGCTGGTGGCCGCCGGAGCTGCGCTCGATGAGCCGCGTCACGTACGCGTCGGAATACGCGACAGGGCCGCGTCCGATCGGCTACTCGCGGCCGTGGACAACGCGCTGCGAGTGAGCTGAGCGGCTAGCGCCGGGCCTCTGAGCGCCGACCGTCTCGGCCGTCAGCCGGCTGACCCTGCTTGGCGGAGCAGCGCGCCGGTGGTTCCTTCAAGGATCTTGCGCCACGCGCTCACCTGCTCGGGCTCGGCGTCGAAGTGTTCGACTACTTTGCGTACTCGCTTGGCCGAGATGTGCAATTCATGGCGCTCGGCGATCTCGCGGTAGCGCTCGTATTCGCCCGCCAAGTGCATCGTCACCGACTCAAACCCGTGGCGCGCGATCTCAACGCGCGAGGCGAAGTTCATCATCGAGGTCTGGAACATCAGCTCGTCCGCGGGTTCCGGCTCGATCAGCACGATGTCCACACCCGGATAGCGCTGCTCCCAGCTCTTGGCGAGTTCGTGCAGCCGCTGGTGGGCGACCAGCTTGAACGCCTGGTAGCCGATCTGCGGGAAGCCCATGTCCGAGACCCGCCGCGGGCGCGTGCCGCGCAGGGTCCTGACGGTCCCGCCGAAGTCGTTGACGAACGGGACGATCGGGTTGATGACCACGATCAGCTTCGCCCCCGCCTGCACCGCGATGTCGAGGTTCGTGGTCGAGACCATCCCGCCGTCGATCAGCTCGCGATCCTTGACGCGGACGGGCGCGTAGACCATCGGCAGCGCCCCGGACGCGCGAACCGCGGTGGAGATCGGCACGTCTTCGGAGCCCTCCACGCCGAACACGACGCGCTCACACGTGTCGAGGTCGGTCGCGGTCAGGTAGAGCTCGCAGGCCAACTGGCCAAAGTCGTCGGTGCGGCCCGGCTCACCCAGCACCTTGTGCAGATAGCTCTCGATTCCGGCGCCCGTGTATGCGCCCGACGGCAGCCCATCCGCGAGCCCGAGCATCACGTCCATCAACGACACGGAGCCCCGCTGGGCGACCATCTCACGCGCGAGCGAAATCGCGCGCAACGGCAGCACTGCGCCCTTGCGGGCGAACTCCACCAGGTTAGGGCGCAGCAGGTCGTTGATGCCAATATCTTTGAACGGGGGCTTGCCCTGGCGCGTGACGACCCGCATCATCTCCTCGGGGGTCACGCCGTTCGCGCACAGCGCGGCGATGAACGCGCCGGCGGAGGTCCCAACATAGACGTCGAACTGGTTGACCGTGCTGTTGACCGCGAGCAGGTCGAGCGCGCGCAGCGCTCCGATCTCATACACGCCGCCGGTGAATCCGCCGCCGCCCAGCACCAGCGCGGTCTTGTGACGCCTCGGGCGGCGCCTGCGATCAACCGATTCGGGGTGTCCGACGCCGCGCGCGGCCATACTTCGCGCCCGCCGCTTGGCCGCGGCCGCCCCCTTGCCCGTCGGTTCCAGCTTGACAACCTTTCCCATGCCCGGAACATTCTACGGTCAACATGCCCAGAAACCTATTTCCGCCGCTGCGCAGCCCGCTCTACGGCACCTGGCGGATCGCTCGCTTGCGCCGCTGCACGCGGCTTCACGCGACGCTGGCGGTGCTATGCGCGTGGTTTGCCTGTACCGCGGCTCCCGCGCTCGCGGGGGCGCCCGGCACCCTCGCTGGCCTCCAGTCGGACCTGAGCAACCAGCTGCGGCTGGCCGGATCGCGCTCGAGCGCCTACGTGTACGACATCACCGCCAAACAGGCGCTGTTCTCCGAACGTGCAACCGTGCAGCGCGCGCCGGCGTCGGTCGAGAAGCTCTACACCGCCACCACCGCTCTGCAGCGGATGGGCCCCACCGCCCGCCTGGCTACGACGGTGCTCGGCAGCGGCCACCTCGCCGCGGGCGGCGTGTGGGAAGGCAACCTCTACCTGCGCGGCGGCGGAGATCCGACCTTCGGCACCACGTCGTTCATCCGCAGCCACTATGGCGGCCGCGGAGCCAGCGTCTCGACGCTCGTCACGCAGCTCGTCCGCGTCGACGGCATCCACGAGATCACCGGCTCGGTTGAGGGAGACGAGTCCCTGCTGAACAATCTGCGCGGCGAGCCGTCGAGCGGCTACGCACCCGACCCCTTCCTCGAAGGCACGCTCAGCGGGCTCGCCTTCAACCGCGGAGCGAGCGGATCGGAACGGGGGCCGCATGCCCCGGCGGCCTACGCAGCCCGCCAGCTGCGGGCGGGGCTGACGGCAGACGGCGTCACGATCAAGGGCTCAAGCGGCGCGGCGGCCACGCCCACCGGTGCCACACCTCTCGCCCAGGTGCAATCTCCGACGATCGCCCAACTGCTCGGACTTATGCTCCCGCCCTCGGACAACTTCTTCGCCGAGACGCTCATCAAGGTCCTCGGCGCCCGTTTCGCCGCCGCCGGCACGACCGCAGCCGGAGCCGCCGTCGTGCGGCAGACCATCGCCGAACTGCTCGGCATCCACCCGCATGTGGTAGACGGCTCCGGGCTCTCACCGGCTGACGCGACGTCGACGTACGAAGTCGCCGACCTGCTCGTGGAGCTCGCGCCGACGCCCACGGCAGCGGTGCTGCGCAGCGACCTGGCCGTGGCCGGGCGCACGGGCACGCTCGCCAACCGAATGCGCAACACCGGCGCCGCCGGCCGCTGCCAGGGAAAGACCGGCACCCTCACTGGCGTCTCGAACCTCGCCGGCTACTGCCAATCCGCAGATGGGCACCTGCTCGCGTTCGCAATCTTCACGGACGGGATCGAAATCGAAGCCGCTCACGTCTTCCAGGATCACATGGCGATCACGATCGCCGACTACTGAGAGGATTGCCCGCGATGTCTCAGCCGGTCTGCGAGCGGCTCCGCAAGATGTCCTGCAGACCGGTTTCGTCGAGCACCGCCACACCCAACCGCTCGGCCTGCTGCAGCTTTGCCCCGGGGCTCTCTCCGGCGACGAGGTAGTCGGTCTTCTTGGACACCGACCCGGTAACTCGGCCCCCGGCGGCCGTGATCCGCTCGGTGGCCTGCTCGCGCGACCATTCGGGAAGCGTGCCCGTCAACACGAGCGTCTGTCCCGCAAGAGGCCCCTCCGAAGGAGGCGGGCCCTCCTCGTGCAGGCGCAGCCCGACTTCGCGCAGATCCTCGATCAGCGAGCGCATGCGCTCGTCGTCCAGCTGCTCGCGGATCGAGCTCGCCATCTTCTCGCCGATCCCCTGGGTCTGAGCGATCTCCTCGGCGGAGGCGCCCAACAGCGAGTCGATGTCCCGAAAGCGCTGCGCGAGGTTGCGGGCGGTGACCTCGCCAACCTCCTCGATCCCCAGCGCGAACAGCACCCGCGCAAACGGTCGCTGCTTCGAGGAGTCGATCGCCTCGAGCAGGTTCTGCACCGAAAGCTCGCCGAAGCCCTCGAGCTCGATCAGCTGCTGCCCGGAGAGCCGGTAGAAGTCGCCCGCAGTCTTCACCAGCCCACGCTCCTGAAGCAGCGCCACCTGCTTCTCGCCGAGCCCCTCCACGTCCATCGCGCCGCGCGAGACGAAATGCTTGAGCAGCTGCCACGCCCGCGCGGGACAGTCGCGGTTGGGGCATTGCGTGAATACGGCGCCCTGCGGCTTGACCGTCTCGGTCCCACAAAAGGGACACCGCGCCGGCGGTCGTGGCCGTGGCGGGCGAGCCTCGTTCTCGACAACGTGCGGAGCGGGCGAGAGCACCTGCGGTATCACGTCGCCCGCGCGCAGCACGATCACATCCTCCCCCGCCCTGATGTCCTTGCGCGCGAGATCCTCCTCGTTGTGAAGCGTCGCAAGCTTGATCCTCACGCCGCCCACCGCCACCGGCTCGAGCACCGCGTACGGGCGCAGGTCGCCGAACTTGCCCACGTTCCACATGACCTTCTCAAGTTTCGTCACCGCGGTCGTCGGCGGAAACTTCCATGCAACGGCCCAGCGTGGATCGCGGCCGACCGAGCCCAGCCGCCGCTGCAGCTCGAGGTCGGACACCTTGACCACCACCCCGTCGATCTCGAAGTCCAGATCCCCACGCCGCCGCTGCCACTGGAGGCACTGCTCGATCACCTCCTCTGCGCTCGCCAGCAGCTTGACGTCGCGGTTGACGCGAAACCCGCGCTCGCGCAGCCAGCCCAGCGCCTCCCAGTGGGTCTTGAAGGAGATCCCGTCGGCGACCCCGACCTGGTAGCACCAGATCGACAGCGGACGCTCTGCTGCAAGCGCGGGATCCAACTGGCGCACCGTTCCCGCCGCCGAGTTGCGCGGGTTCATGAACGTCGACAGCCCCGCCTCGGCGCGGCGCTCGTTCAGCGCGGCGAAGTCCTTCAGCGACATATACAGCTCGCCGCGCACCTCGAGCAGCGCGGGCACGTCCTGCACGCGCAGCGGGATCGCGCCAATCGTGCGCAGGTTGTGGGTGATGTCCTCCCCGATCTCGCCGTTTCCCCTGGTCGCGCCCCGCTCCAAGATCCCGTCGCGGTAGAGCAGGCTGATCGCCAGCCCGTCGATCTTCGGCTCCACCACGAACTCGAACTGCGGGTCATCGATCCCCTCGCGCGCGAGGTGGTTGCGCATCCGCTCGACCCACGCGCGCAGCTCCTGCTCGGAGCGCACGTTTCCAAGCGAGAGCATCGGCTCCAGATGGGCGACCTTCTCCAGGCGGCCCACGGGCTCACCGCCCACTCGCTGAGTCGGCGAGTTCTCGGTCACGAGCTGGGGATGACCCGCCTCAAGGCCCCGCAGCTCATCGAGCAGCGCGTCGTAGGCGTCGTCGCCGATCTCCGGATCGTCGAGCACGTAGTAGCGGTGGGCGTGGTGCTCGAGCGCCTCGCGCAGCTCCTTCGCCCTGGCGACGGCCTCCCGCGGCGGCCGTCGGGCAGCTGCTGGGTCTCCGTCTTGATTCTGGCCTCCAGCTCGGGCCGATCTCCGTCCCGGCGAAGACCGCTTCTGCACGGCGCTCACGCGGTGTCGGGGGCCACCGGCAGGAACAGCTCGTCCAGGTCGAAGCGCCGCAACAGATCGAGGCTCGGCCGGTGGGTGAGGTCGAAGTGAATCGGTGTGACCGCGATTCGTCCGGCCGCGACCGCCGCCAGATCGGTGCCGGGCTCGTCGTGAAATCCGGGGTCTGAGCCGTAGATCCAGTAGCGCCGGCGGTGCTCCTCCTCCTGCTCGAGCTTCAGTTCGTCGCGGTAGATGCGCTTGCCCAAGCTCGTGACCTCGACGCCGCTCGGCTCGCCCGCAGGAACGTTCACGTTGATCAGCGTCCTCGCCGGCAGCGGCACCTCCTCGATGCGCTGCACCCAGCGCGCGACGAACGCGGCGGCGATCTCGAACCCGAAGCCGCCGTCGAAACGGTAGTCCAGGGCGCGCGCCCCCGACTGCTGGGAGACGGCGATCGCCGGCAACCCGAGCACCACGCCCTCAAGCGCGGCTGCGACGGTGCCGGAGTAGGTGATGTCGTCACCCAGGTTCGCTCCGTGGTTGATGCCCGACACGACGAGGTCGGCCTCGAAGTCCTCGACCAGCCCGAGGCTGGCCAGCCTCACGCAATCGACGGGCGTGCCGTCGGTGGCATAGCCAACCGTACCGTCGGAGAACGGCACCTCCGCCACCCACAGGGGTCTGCGCGTCGTGATCGACCTGGCCATCGCCGAGCGGTTTCCGTCCGGTGCGATCACCGCGAGGCGCAAGCCGTCGAGCCCGTTCAGCGCGCGCCGCATCGCCTGCAGGCCTTCGGCCTCGATCCCGTCGTCGTTGGTAAGCAGCACGTTCAGCATCTTCATCTCCAGCATAGGGGGAGCTTCGGTCTCTCGATGCGCGGGATTTCCGCGTGCGCGTGCGCCACCCCAGGTCCGCCCAGCCGGTCGAACGCTGCCGCGCGGCGCGGCGCTAGGCGTAGGACACGCCGACCAGCGCCAACCCGTGCGCGGGCGCGGTTTTGCCCGCCTCCTCGCGCGGTGAGCCCTCGAGCAGGCGCTTGAACTCCGCGACGGTCATCGCGCCGCCGGCGACGTCGAGCATCGTCCCGACGAGGACGCGGCTCATGTGCCGCATGAACGTGTCGGCCTCGATCCAGAACTCGAGCAGCGCGCCGTCGTCATCCTTGGCTCCTCGTCGCGCCTGCGACGCCCCGCGACTCGCGCTGCCGGCACTCCACTCGGCGCGTAGCACGTCGCGCTCAAAGTGCGTGTGCTCGGTCTCGGTCGGCGTGAATGCCCTGAAATCGTGTCTGCCCACGAGCGCTTGCGCACACTCGGCGAGCGCCTCCTCGTCCAGCCCGCCTGCCCACCAGAGCGCGCGCCCGCGCTCCAGCGCGCTGCGCGCACGCCGCCGCAGCACGCGATAGCAATAGGTCCTGCTGATCGCGTCGCGCCGCGCATCGAACCCTTCGGGCGCCGGCTCCGCCCTGAGCACCGCCACGTCCTCATCGAGCAGCCCGTTCAGCCGCAGCGGATCGACCGCCTCGTGCGCGTAGCTCGCGACCTGTCCCCACGCATGAACGCCGCTGTCGGTACGCCCGGCCACCGTCAGCCTCAGCGGCTCACCGTCCTCGCCGACGTCGCCGAGAACCATCCGTAGCGCCCGCTCGAGCTCCTCCTGCACGGTTCGCAAGCCGGGCTGGCGCACCCAGCCGGCGAAGTCGGTTCCGTCGTACTCGAGCGTCAGCTTGGTGACCAAGGCTCGGACCCTACATCGGCCCCTGTGCCTGTGGCAAAGGGACGCTCAGCCGGCGTGACCGCCGGCGTCAGACGAGCTCGATGAACACCATCTCGGTCGAGTCGCTCTTGCGCGGCCCGAGCTTGAGGATGCGCGTGTAGCCCCCCGCGCGATCGGCATAGCGGGGAGCGAGGTCCTCAAACAGCTTGTGTACCGCGAACTTGTCCTGCGAGAGCGTCGATAGCGCCTGGCGGCGCGCGTGCAGGTCTCCACGCTTGCCCAGCGTGATCAGTTTCTCGATCTCTGGCTTCACAGCCTTGGCCTTGGCCGCAGTCGTCGTGATCCGCTCGTGCTCGATGATCTCCTTGCTCAGGTTCATGAGCAGCGACTTGCGGTGCGCGCTGTCGCGGCTGAGCTTGTGTTTGGTCTTCTGGTGTCTCATCGGCTGGGGGTGAGGGGTGAGGCGGTTGAGTCGATCA
>Ga0182024_10004419_pt1 | contig 32380 bp, 25 predicted proteins | sample P32metaG_FD_120480 | JGI IMG/M metagenome (GOLD analysis project Ga0182024, IMG submission 120480) | Permafrost microbial communities from Stordalen Mire, Sweden - P3-2 metaG (Illumina Assembly) | ecosystem: Environmental > Terrestrial > Soil > Wetlands > Permafrost | place: Sweden: Stordalen...
CCGCAATTGTTCGACACGACCCTCAAGCGGTCCGCCCCGAGCTCGAAGACTGCTTTGATGAGGGCCTGGGGGACGCCGCAGGTCCCAAAACCACCCACAGCGATCGAGGAACCGGACGGAATGCCGGCGACGGCCTTTAGGGGGTCGTCGAAAACCTTGTTCATTAGGCTCCTAACTGGGAACGGCTCGGAGCACCAGCGCGTCGCCGAGCCCTCCGCCCCCGCACAACGCGGCCACCCCGGTGCCGCCGCCGCGGCGGCCGAGCTCGAGCGCGAGCGTAAGTGGGAGGCGGCACCCGGACATACCGATGGGGTGACCGAGCGCGATCGCGCCACCGTTGGGGTTGAGCATCTCGACGGGGACGCCAAGTTCGCCAGCAGACGCGACCACGACAGCAGCGAAGGCTTCGTTCACCTCGATGACATCGAGATCTGACAGCTTTAGGCCGCATCGGCTCAAGGCGTCAACGATGGCGTGGGCAGGTTGAACGAGCAAAGACGGCCCTGGGCCCGCCGCCCGGCCGAAGCCCAGCACCTCGGCCAAGGGCGCAGCGCCCAGCTTGTCCGCAGCGCGACGCGACGCCATGACGACGACAGCGGCGCCGTCGGAAAGTTGGCTGGCGTTGCCTGCAGTAATCGTGCCGTTATCGCCGAAGGCAGGCTTCAGTGCAGCCAGCGCCGCTGCCGTCGTGCCCGGCCGGACGCCCTCGTCGTCGCTAACGTCGAGGTCCTCACCTCGGCGTTGCGGCGCCGCTACCGCTACGATCTCGCCGGCCAAGCGCCCGTCCTTCATGGCCACCGACGCTCGCTGGTGCGAACGAAGAGCGACCGCGTCCTGCGCCTCACGACTGATCGCGGCGTCGGCAGCGTCACGGTCGGTCAGCTCACCCATGGCCATGTGGGAAAAGGCGTCGGTGAGGCCGTCGACAACAATGGCGTCGCGCAACCCAGCGTGGCCGAAGCCGAGGCCAGCACGGGCGCCCTCGACAAGGTACGGGGCACGCGACATCGACTCCATGCCGCCCGCAATGACGACGTCAGCCTCACCAGCGCTGATGAGCAAATCTGCCAGATGGATAGCCTCAAGTCCCGACAGGCAGACTTTGTTGACCGTGACTGCCTGGACGGTCATGGGCACCCCGGCGACAACGGCCGCTTGGCGTGCCGGGTTCTGTCCTTGCCCGCCTTGGAGGACCTGACCGATGGCAACGAAATCGACGTCCGCGGGGCTCAGCGATGCCCGGTGCATTGCTTCGCGTATGGCAAGCCCACAAAGCTCCACAGCGGAGAGCGAAGCGAGCCCTCCTCCCAACTTGCCGATCGGGGTGCGGGCACCGGAAACAATGATTGAACCGCTCAATTCAAACCTCCCGCCAAAGCTCTAGCTCGAGAGCTGAAGGGTTGTGCTCCACGCGAGGAGGGAGGTCAAAAATCATAGTGGCGCGGTGGTCCGCCTCGTATTCGGGCCATCCGGGGGACATGTCTTTGGTCAAGGAAACAAAGGACCCGTGCATGGCGTCTGCCAGGACCTGAGGCGGGTCGGTGCCCGCTAATGTCCAACCTTCGACTTCCAGGAGGTCAAAGGCGAACGGCAGGTCAAGGGCGTGGAGCGACAACCCCGCAAAATCCCCGTCGGAGGGCGCCCAGCGGAACTCGTAGGCGAAACCGGCGCCGCCTGCCCCGTGCCACGACTCGAGCAGCCGGTGCAGGGGAACCCGGAACCCACGGTCGGTCTTGACCTGGCCCGCAATGTCGGCCGCGGTTTCGGATTGGTGGAGCGTGAGGTACTGGTCGACCAAGTCGGGCCGGGCCCCGGTCCGCAGCAGTGCGCCCCGCAACATTTCCGCAGTGAGCCAGTGGTCGCCCCGCATGTGCGCCTTGTACTCGTCGGCAGTCATGCCCACCAAGAGCGCAATGTCCTTGTTGGCCGGGGACGAGGCGGCTTGCACGACGGTCTCGGTCATTACCTCGCCATCTACGACCGGGGCAAAGGGCAGGTACGCCCCTTTGATGGAAAGATCGAGTACTGCCGCCTTGTCTTCGTCGCGGGACCGTGCGTCCAGCACATAGGCCTGTGCCTTCAGCAAATCTTGGTCGGGAAGCTGCTCGAAGTCCTCGCTGGTCAATTCGGCGCCCGCCGCGGCAGCCATGCGACCGGCTACTTCATCGGCCTTTTGAACGCTCGCCTCCAACTCTGCCGACCCGCTCATGCAGATGGCGCCGCGGAACAAGCCACGGGCACGCGGGACCGCCAGCAGCGTGGCGCATGCCCCACCACCCGAGGACTGGCCAGCGATGGTCACCTTCGAGGGGTCCCCACCGAAGGCGCTGATGTTTTCGTGCACCCACTCCAGGGCGGCCACCCAGTCAAGCACCCCGCGATTGGGCGGGGCGTCCGGCAGCAGGAGGAAACCCTGTGCGCCAAGGCGGTAGTTGATGGCGACCAGGACAACGCCGTCCCGCGCAAACTTTGTCCCGACGTACCACGGAGAGGCATTGGAGCCCCCGGTGAACCCGCCTCCGTGGACCCAAAAGAACACTGGGAGGCCAGCCGGCCCGAGCACGGGCGTGAACACGTTGAGGTTGAGGCAGTCATCGCCCGGCACCAGCGGATCACGGACGAGGCTGACACCATGATCGATCTGGAGAGCGGCCGCCCCGTACTGCCTGGCGTCCCGGACGCCGTCCCAGGGCCGCGCCGGTTGGGGTGCGGCGAACCGCCCAGTCTCCGCCGGAGGCCGGGCGTAGGGGATACCTAGGAAGCGGCAGCCATGTTCGCACGCGGCGCCCCTGAGGCGCCCCTGTTCAACTCTCACAACTACATCGTCCATTGCTCAAGAGCCTCCGAACCGGGCCTGGTTCATCCCTTGGGTGCCGGTGCCGGTCAATGCGAAAACCGAGCCGTCGGCTTCCTCGCCACCGTCGGGGAGGTGAAGGCCCTCACGCGCGGAAGTGACAAAGAGGACGTCCAGGTCGCGACCGCCAAAAGCGCACGAGGTCGGTTGGGTTACGGGCATGGGGACCTTGGTCAGGATCTCCCCGCGTGGCGAGATACGCAATACCCGGGAGCCACCCCACATCGCTACCCACAGGCAGCCGGAAATATCGACACAGAGCCCGTCGGGTCGCCCAGCCGCGTCGTCGAACTGGATAAACGGTCGGCGCTTGAAGACAGCGCCGCCGTCCTCATCGAAGTCGAACACTTCGATGAGTCTTCGGAGGCTATCGGCCAGGTACATAAGCTTGCAGTCAGGGCTCCAGCCGATGCCATTCGGTAGCGAAAGGCCCTCGCAGACCACGTGGCTTTGCCAATCGGGGTCGAGCCGGTGCAGCGTACCCTCTCCGGGCGCGGGTCGTACCTGCATGCTCCCGGCCCACATCCGGCCAGACTTGTCGCATTTGGCGTCGTTCATACGATGGTCGGGTGACAGGACCCTCAACTTAACCTCGAAATCGGCCCCCAGCGAGAGCCTCCCGAAGCCTTCCTTACACGCCACCACGGCACCACCGCCAGCGGTGGGAGCGACAGCGCCTACGAGGGTTGGGAGTTCCCAGCTCAGCGTTGACCCGCCATCGATGCGGCTTCGCAGCACGCGACCTTCGAGGATGTCGACCCGCCACAACAATTCGCCCTCCGGGTCCCAGACGGGCCCCTCGCCGAGCCTCGCGTTCGAGCGAACGGCGACGTCAACGGCGATGCTCGAACCAAACGCCATGTCCTCGCTCATGATCCTACCTTCGGGTCATCGGTTGCGATCGGGCTCGCCACTGTGATGTCCGGTTACACGGGCAAACTTCTGCAGGCGGTGGGCGTCGGGAGGTGCGAACCCGCGCGCTACCGACCAGATCCCGGCCACCTCGGCAAGGTAGATCGACCCCTCGCCGTCAACCCAAATCCCGTGTGGGGCGGTGAAGTAGCCGTGCTTGTTCGGGTCGGGGTCGGCCCAGCGCAGCAGCAGGTTGCCCTCGATATCGTAGATGCTCAAGCGCGCCGGGAGCAGCTCGGTGACCGGGCCCAGGCGGCTCGAGTGCTCGCCCGGGAACCAGCTGAGCTCCGCCACATAGACAAGGTCGTCTTCGTCTATATAAATATCTTGCGGCCGCTGCACATCAGTCCACTCGGTCAGGTACTCGCCGTCAGCGCTGAAAATCTGGATCCTGTCGTTTTGGCGGTCGGCGACGAATACGCGACCGTCGCGATGGGCCCGCAGACCGTGCGGCGTTTGGAACTGGCCTGGGCCGGGACCGGGTTGGCCCCAGGACTGCAGAAGGGCCCCTTCACGGTCGAAGCGGTGGACACGGGCGTTGCCGTAGCCATCCGACACATACAGGTCGCCCCCGGGGCCGACCGACAGGTTTGTCGGTTTGTTATATGGCGGCCCGCCGTGGGTGACGGAGCCCTCCACGCCGGGTTGGTGCCCCGTGTCGCTGACTACGCCGACCGGTCCTATCGTGCCCAACACTTTGCCGTCCAGTGAGAAGCGCCCCACGCGGCCCAGGCCGTCGTCCACCAGGAACAGTTCTCCATCACCGGACATGAACGCCCCATGGCTGCGGGTGCTGAACTGGCTAGATCGTCCTTCCCCCCAGGAGCCCAAGAACTCGCCATCCTTCGAATAGATGCTTACCGGGTGCTCACCGCGTGCATAAACGAACACGTTGTCGTCTGCGTCCGTGCAGACGCCGGCGATGTCCTCGAGCGGCCAACCCTGGGGGCGTCGCTGCCAACCGTCCACTAGTTCAAAGTGCAGTTCGCCGGCGCCGAAGTGAACCGTCATACCTCTACCTCGTCAGCTTCACACGGGGATCGGGCAGCCCGACCAAAACCCCTTGATGGTCACCGACCCAGGATGGCCTTTGCCGGCCTTGAGCGTCCCATCAACCGATCCGGATGTCCCGCTCGAGTTCGTGGTTATGGTCCCGGCGTCAGACGTCCACTTGTAGTTGCCGCCCATATCGAGGCTAATCGAGGCGACGGGAGTCTTCATCGAGTACGTATAACCGAACTCGGCGACTATGATGTCGAGGCTCAGGCGGCGGACCGTCTGCGTCTTGCCGCCGATCTTCAGCTTTACCGCGTCCCATTGGATCACGGTCGCCGCCAACCCGCTAGCTGGCGCCTGGCACGTCGTTTCCTTCAACTTGCCCGAGATTTCCCCGGAAAAAGTGAACGAACCTTTTGGCGAAGCAGAAGCAACGGGGGCAACGCCTAGCACGGTCGTGGTGGCCGCGGTCGTAAATAGCAAACCCCGCACGATTAGGGACCAACGTGGCTGCTCATTCGTGTGGCGGCGTTTCGGCATATCTCCTCTCCTTCGTGTACTTTAGGCACATCGAGCGTCAGGGCCCCGCCTGCATGTCATGCCTTGACGCCGCCCAGGGACAACCCGGACCTCCAGAACCGTTGCAGGAACAAGAAGGCGATTACAAGGGGGACAACGGATATCAATGCCCCGACCAAGATCAGCGTCTCCAGGATGTCGGTGTGGGTCGTTTGGCCCTGCCACGTACCGAGCCCCACCGTGACCGGGTACGTGTCCTTGCTGATGAGCATGACCAGAGGGAGCAGGTAGTTGTTCCATATTCCGACGAACTGCGCCAGGAAGGCGGTGACGAGGCCGGGGAGCATCAATCGCACCGCGATCGAAAAGAAGATCCGGGCCTCGCTCGCACCATCGATCCGCCCCGCCTCCACCATCTCGCGTGGCACCGCTGCGTCGGCCGAGACCCGGCATAAGAACAGGCTGAAAGGGCTGACAATGCTGGGCAACAGGACAGACCAGTAGGAGCCCGCAATGCTGAGCCTGGCGAACAGGAGGAACAGCGGGAGAGCGAGGGCTGTGCCTGGGACCAGCATGCCGCCGATGACCATGAGGAACAGCCCCTCGCGCCCCCTGAACCTGAACATCGCCAGGTAGTACCCGGCCGCACCCGCTAGGAGCGTGCCGATGCCCGCCCCACCGATCGCGTAGAATGCGCTGTTGAGGAGCCAGCGGAAGTAGATCCCGCCACCGTAGTTCACTATATAGCTCAGGTTTGTCCAAAACTGCGGTTTATAAGGTAGTAATGCCCCAGAAATATAAATGGAGTTGGTAGGTTTGGTAGCCGCGATCACCAAACAATAGACAGGCCCGAGGAAGTAGACAGCGAAGACCATGAGCACCGTTACTTTGAAAGTAGAGGCGACATGGCCCGCTACCTGACCGGTCCGGTCCGGGAGCGGACGTGGTGGGGCTCCTGTTTGCTTGGTCAGGACCGCGTCAGAGCGCGCTGGGTCCGGGGCCACGGCCACCGCCATCAGTAGGTCCTTCGTCGCGTAAGCCGGATAAATGTGAAGGACAGGACGAGGCCCACGAGGGCGAGCGTGACCGATATCGCTGCCGCGAAGGAATAGTTGTCCGCCGAGATCTGGTAATAAGCGAACATGTTCGGCGTGTAGTAGGTGGGGATCGAGTCCGAGATCTGAGCCATGATCTGTGGTTCGGTGAACAGCTGCATCGTCCCGATTATGGTGAGCACCATCGACATCACGATGGTCGGCCGGATGAGCGGCAACTTTATGTGCCACGCCATAGCCCACCTGGAAGCTCCGTCGACCCGAGCTGAGTCGTAGATTTCTGTCGGTATGGATGTCAGGGCGGTGGTCATCAGAACCACGTTGAACCCTCCCCACTCCCATATCCCGATGTTCACGATGGCCGGGAGCACAAGATTGTGGCTCAGGAAATCGATATTGATGTGGAACTCGCTCAACGGCGATGACCCCGGGGTGTAGAGCGTGCCCCACAGGATGGTAGCGACCACCGTGGAGACGGCGAAGGGCACGAAGTAGCTCGTGCGGAACACCCGCGCCAGCCTCGGCGCCGTCACGTCCAGGAGTAGTGCCAGGGTCACACCGACAGTGGCCATCAGGGGCACCTGTATGCAGACGTACAAGGCAACGGTCTTGATCCCGCTCCAGAACTGGGGGTCCGAGAAGACCGCCCCGAACTGGCGGAGGCCGCTGAAAACCTCTATGGGCCTCCCGAATACCCCTCCGATCCGGCGCTGCGACAAAAGGCTCTCATATATGGCAAAGCCAATGGGGAGGAGGAAAAAGAGGGCGAACGCCGTATAGAAGGGACCGAGGAACCCCGCCCTGGTAACCAGGGCCCGGGTACGGACCGGCGACTTCCACCGACCCGTACCCGGGCTCGTAGCTGTGACAGTTGTCATGCGGTCACAGATGTCATTTAGATAAATGCCTTTCGGCGAGGGTGATAACCGGCTACTTCGTGTAGACGGTAACGCCCAGGCTGCGAAGGTTGGCCGCGGCCTGGTTTTGTGTGGTCACAAAGGCTTGTTCGATAGTGGACGACCCGTTGAAGGCGGACTGAAGGTTGTCTTGGAGGTCCGAAAAAACGGTGGTCATGTTCGGCGCCCACTGGAAGTTCGTATTGACGTCGTTCACCATCGTCCTGAACACCGACATCGGGGCCTGGCCGCCGAAGTATGGGTTAGCCGTGTCGATTACGGCGGGGTTGTTCAGGTACGAATTGGCCCCGCTCAGCACCTGGCCAGCGTACAACTGCACTTGGACGGGATAGTTGTCGCCGAACCAGTCGGCGAAGACAGCGTCCGCGTACGGGTGCTTCGTCCCAGCCATGATGGCGGTCGCTGACCCGCCGGCCTCTCCGTCCGAGTGGTCGCCGGCGGCCCATTGAGGAATGGGCGCGACCGCCCAGTCGCCTGCGGCGGCGGGCGCCTGGCCCTTGAAGAACCCGGTCAGGTAGTCCGGGCCGATCTGGGTCGCCACGGTACCGTTGTTCCAGGTGATGTACTCAGGGGGCGTAGTGAAGCCGGCCGCCGTGTCGATGACACCGTCTTTGATCAAGCTTTCCCAGTAATTTGCGACCGTTTGGGCCGCGGAGCTGTCCATGTCGTAGGTAAACCCGGTGCCCGTGTACTGGAAGGGCATGGCGCCGGCCTGCCAGTCCAGCCCGACGAGGAGCCGGTAGTCGTTGGCGTTCATGTCCGCCATCTTTACGGTCCCGTTGGTGTCGGTCTTGAGCGCGAGGGCATCCGACTGGTACTGGGCCCAGGTCGCGGGCACCGGCAGGTTGTACTTGGCGAAGATGTCCTTGCGGTAGAACATCGCAAGGGGCTCGATGTCCTCAGGGACCGCATAGATGGCGCCAGGCTCCCCGACAGAATCTTCGCTGTTAATATAGCCCGGGAACTGCTTCGCCACATTTTTCATCGCCGGGCAGCCGGCCGCGTTATAAAGCCCGTTCACAAAGCGGAAGTTCGGGAGCTCGTAGTACTCGATCATGTCCACGTCCGGGGCCTTGCCGGCCCTGAGCGCGTTGAACGACTTCTCATAGCCACCGCTAAAGCCGGGAGTGACCTGGTCCACGTTTACGTGGATGTCCGGGTGGGTCGCGTTGAACTCATTGACGATATGTTGTATGGCCGACGGGGGCCCCTCCCAGGTCCAGAACGTGATATTGACCTTGCCCGTCTGCTTTGGGCACGGGTTCAAGTTGGCTTGCGGCCGGAGCCCGGCCTGTGCGGACGCACTCTGAAGGGGGCCATTGACTGGCGTAGTGACTAATAGCGGTATGAGGGCGGCGGCGCCGATAAGGCGCCTTCTGGTCTTGCCCAGTGGCATTCGAGTCCTCCTGTGTTGAGTGGCCGCTGCGTTTGCTGGTGTGCGTTGCCCGGGGATCTGTGCGCTCGTCCTGGGCCGGGAACCCGGGACCGGGCCTCGTCGAGTAGATCGATTTACCTTAGGATGGGCAGCTTAGGTATCGCTGCTCAACTTGTCAAGTGTTCTGCGTGCGTAACAAGCCCTGTTAGGAAACGAATCTTGACGGAAGGCCCGCCTTCCACGTATGGTCAATGCCGTGGAGCGATTTACCTAGACGAAGGCTTTGCCGTGACGTACAGTACAGTCGGCCCCCAGGTTGAACCGCGAGGCCTGATGTTCTGGTCCGCGCGCCCCGACGACGCTGGAGAGGAGCGCCGATTGTGACTGCCGTGACAGACGGCCAGGAAGGGAAGCGTGCGACGATCACCGATGTTGCGCGGCTCGCTGGCGTTTCTCGGAGCACCGTATCGAACGCGCTCAACCAACGCCCGGGGCGGATGGCTAGAGCGACGGCCGAGCGCATCGAGGAAGCCGCCAAGGCGTTGCGGTACGTGCCCGACGGGCTCGCCCGCCAGCTCAAGCGCGGGCATGCGGACATAATCGGCCTGATAGTGCCCTCCGTGGCAAACCCATTTTGGGGAGAGTTTGTCCGCGCCGTAGAGGAGGCAGCACTGCGCTGGAACTTCGGGGTCCTGGTCGGGAGCAGCGATCGTTTGCTGCAGCGTGAACGCGTCTACATGGATACCATGTACCAACAGGGGATCCGGACGATGGTGTTCGCATCATCGCCTGTTTCGGTCGACCACCTGGCGGCGGCGGCCGAGCGTGGATTGTTCATCGTGGCGTTTGACCGGCGGCTTTACAAAGGTGACTCGGCCAGGATCGATTGTGTCTCGGTCGACAACATACGCGGCAGCGAAATGGCGGTGAGAATGCTCCTGGACTTGGGGCATCGGCGGATCGGGTTCATATCCGGGCCCATCAAGACTGCCAGCCGCAAGGACCGGTTCGCCGGCTATCGCAGCGCGCTGTCCTCTGCCGGGGTCGACTTCGAGCGCAGGTGGGTCTGGGAGGGGGCCAAGGAGAGTGCGTTCGGAGACCCCGAAGCCGCGGACTTGGGGCGAGCGGGAGCCTTCGCGCTGGTTACCCAGCCGGACCCGGTCACAGCGATCGTCGCCATCAACGACATGTACGCCCTCGGTGCGTACGCCGGGGTGCGCGCCGCCGGGCTGCACGTGCCCGCCGATGTGTCGATCGTCGGCTTTGACGACATCGTATTTGCCAGCATCGTCGAGCCGGCCCTCACCACGGTCCGACAACCTGTACGCCTGATGGCCGAGGCGGCTGTCGACCGCCTCGTCGTGCGCTTACGCGAGGGCGATGAGGGAGCGCAGCTGCGTATGGAGTTCCTGCCTGAGCTCGTGATGCGAGACTCCACGGCCCCTCCGCGCCTCAACGACGTGCCGCCGGCAAAACCGGAAGGTGGGGGCCGACGGCTGGCTGTCGGTAGGACCAGAAAGCCAGACCCCCGCGATGCCTGAGCTTGATGGTCAAGTCGCTCTCGTAACGGGCGGTGCTATCGGTATCGGCCGAGGGGTGGCGCTCGAGCTGGCCGGGGCGGGAGCCGAGATCGCGGTGACCTACCACAGCCACGGCCCGGACGAGCTTGTTGGCTCTGCTGCGGAGCTGGGGAAGAAGGCGCTAGCGCTGCCGATGGACGCGGCGAACTCGCAAGACGTCGACCAAGTGGTCGAAGAAGTGTACCGCCGGTTTGGCCGGCTGGATATTGTCGTGGCCAACGCTGGTGGGCTCCTTGGACGGGTGCCGCTGGAAACGATGTCCAACGACCATTGGCACGATGTCCTAGAGGTCAACTTGTCCAGCGCGTTCTACTTAGCCCGGGCCAGCGTCGGGCACATAAGTAGGCCGGGCGGCCGGATCATATTTATATCGTCTATGGCTGCGTACACGGGCGGTTCGGGGGGCGCCGGGGCGTATGCCGCTGCGAAGGCCGGTTTGCTAGGCCTGACGCGCGGGCTTGCCAAGGAAGTGGCGTCTCTGGGGATCACCGTCAACGCAATAGCGCCTGGGCTTATCCTCGGGACCCCCTTTCACGAGCGGTTCACTAGCACCCCGGACCAGGCATCGGCGATCGCCCGAGTGCCTGTGGGCCGGCCGGGTTCGCCTGATGACGTCGCCGGGCTCGTGGCCTACCTAGCATCGCGTCGAGCCGGGTTCATTACGGGACAGGTGGTCAATGTCACCGGCGGTCAAGAGCTAACGTGATCCCAGCTGCGGGTCTGGTGGACCTGAGCCGGGGACCGCTCTCCTCAGTCTTTTAAAGCCACGCCGATCGCGGCCAGCAGGCCACCATCGACGCGAAGCTCAGTCCCCGTAACAAACGATGACCTGGGACTGGCCAAGAACCACACAGCTTCGGCTACCTCTTCGGGACGAGCGACCCTTCCCATAGGGTGCATGGCACCCCACTTTGCCAATAACGTGCCCTCCCGTCCATCCTCAGCGAACAGGGAAGCAGCCGCGCTGAGCATTGGGGTCTGCACTGAGCCAGGGCAGACTGCGTTTACCCTGATGTTCTCGTGGGCATGGTCCACAGCCAGGGCACGCGTGAGCCCGACGAGAGCCGCCTTACTCGCGGTGTACGCCACCACGTTCGTCTGGGTAGCGAAGGCTTGCACCGAGGCGATATTGACCAAGGCCCCGCCGCCTCCAGCACGAAGATGGGGAATGGCGAACTTAGCCAATAAGAACGCTGTCCTCACGTTGACTTTGAGCACCTCGTCCCAATCGTCTACCTCCGTGCTCTCTGCTGTGCCGTAGCGCTGGATCCCCACGCTGTTTACCACGACCCTCACGGGGCCAATCGCCGCGGCCGTCTCGAGGAGGCGGCGAGCCTCTGGGGCCTCGCTCAGGTCGCCGGTGAAACCGCGGACGACGGCACCCCGGTCACCCAGGTCCTCAACCGCAGACTCGACCTCTTCGGCATCGATACCGGCCAAAACAACTTCCGAACCGGCTTCGAGAAGCCGCTTGGCGCAGGCCAAGCCGATGCCAGACGAGCCTCCGGCAACCACGGCGGTCCACTGGCCCGGGTAATCAGACGAGCTCATTACCACCTCAGTAACAGGCTCTTGGCGCAGCGCGGTCCGACACGGACCGTGACGCTCGAGCCGTTTGTCTCCAGCGACGCCTGTTGGCGTTCGTCCGGCAGCGCCGCCCAAGCGCCGAGCAACGGCACACCCAGGTCGATCGTCACGTTTTGCTCATCCCGCTTGAAGTTGACCAGGCGCACGACCACGCCTCTCCCGTCCTCGGAAACCTTTGAGCCCACAACAATATCGGCTCCCTCGACCACCTTGAACACTACGTCGGTGGTCGGCGAGATAGGCCGTCGGTCCCGCAACACCACTGGTGGCGTCCTGGCTTCGGCGGAAAAACGAACCGCCTTTTCGACGTCGAGATGGCCCGTCATGCTCGTCAGGCTGTAGCGAAGCCGGATCTGGCCGTCCTGTTGAGCCTTGAAGTTCACAAACCAATGGTTGTTCAGAGCCCAGGACATCACTACTGGACTGCCCGAGTCAAGGTGTTCCACGGTACGGCCCGTATTCACGCCCCCCAGGTGGACCAGGGGGGCGTCCAAAGGTACTACGACGACGCTGTGGTCGACGCTGTCCAAGCCAACCCACCCCTGGACGGGGTACCAGCTCTTCACACTACCGGGTAGCTGCTCGACGTCGGGTTCGCAGACAATGCCGTTGAAGTCCCCCAGGAACGACGCGTCGGTCAAGGTGAAGGGGAAGGCAAAAAACACGCTCTCGGGGTCGGCTACGGCAACTTTGTCGAAGATCCAATCGATATCGAGCCTACGGGAGCCCTGCCAAAGGGTGAAAGCACAAGTCGCTGACCGGATGCCGGGCCCGACCAGGTCCACCACCACGCGGGCGCGGCCCCTGCTGGTAGTGGCCTCGTGGACCGTTGCCGCCGTCGGGCCGTCGTAGGCGAACTCGGCGTCGTCGCGCCACGAACCAAAGTCTTTGGCTGAGAAGTCCGGGGCGAAGAGGGCCGCTCGGCCCTCCTCGGACAGTACGCGCTCGTACACGTACTGGCCGAGCCTCCAGCCCTTGTACGACCCGGCCAGGTCCCGGCTAGAAGCCTTATCGACCCATCGGGTCAACCCGCCCTGAGCGGGATCGACCTCGAGGCGGTAGAACTCGTTCTCCGCCCAGTTAGGCCCTCCTCGTAACGTGCCCACCGTGGTGCACGGCCGCCGCAGGTACGTATAGCCCCAACCCGGGAGTTCACCTTCGCAAGTGAGCCTTTCCGACGCTGGTTTTTCCCCGCCCCAGGGGACTCCGGGAGGGAAGAACATATCGAGCATCCCCACGGGGGCGGCACCACCTCGTTGTTCGGGCTCGTCTACGATCACCCGTCGGGCCCAGGGGAGGGTATTGAGCACCAGAAGCCCGCGCCCGTCTTCGAGAGAATAGGCTTCCTCCGGGGTAAGGTCGCCGAGGTTGAAGCGCCCATCAGGGCTACCTTCGCCCAGTGAACCAGCGACCACATTTGCGGTCTTGGCGAGCATGTCATGTGCTGATGCGGAGGCTCGGAAAGCGAAACTTGCCTTCGCGTTGTCTTGTCCCTTGGTCCAGGGGTCGAACGGCGCGGCGATGCTGGCGTAGGCGCCCCAGGTATGCTCGTCGTAAAGACTGGCCAGCTCGTGGGTCGAGTTGGCGTCCGAACTGGAATAAGGCACCTGCTCCCAGTCCCTAAGCCTTATCCATGTGCCCAGAGTCTCGGCCATGCCCAGCACTTGGTGCGACTCACGGGCCACGGCGGTCTCGTAGGCAGTCGATCCGACACCATCGCACCACCAGTCCATCCATTCGCCTCGCATTATCGGGAGCTCAGCCTTTTGCTCCTTCAGGATCTTGGCGAATTCGCGGTGGGCTACCAACTGAAGGCGGGGCCTGTTGCCGAGCTCGTTCCACTTCCGTACGAAGTCGGCGATCACGAGGTCGGGCGGGCCATTGTCCACCCGCATGGGGTGGGTCGACTGGAAAAACAGGAAGTTGAAAGGGTAGCTCTCGGTCGACTCCAATCTTTTCACGCAGGCGGCGACCTCTCGTTCAGCGAAGCGCCAGTCGCCAAGTTTGAGGACGCTGCGACCAAACAAATAGTGGTAACCGTTCCAAACGAGCAGCCGTCGTTGACTGGGTGCCTCCCACCAGAACGCCATCGGGTACGGCTTGGGTACTCCTCCTCGCACTGGGTTGATCGACATGGAGAGGAAGTCGATCCCCATGTCCAGCAACAGATCTGCATAGAGCCAGGCAATGCCGTTTACGTCTGACTGCATCGCGGTGCTGAGTTCTAGGCCCCACCGTTCCCGAAGACGACGAATGGGCAGCAGGCTCCGGTACATCTGTTCCACTCCCAACAGGGGCGTGAAGTTGTACTGCATGGCACCGACATCGAGCCGCCCTAACTGGTGCCACTTCAGGAAGCGTTCCAACTGGGCGCTCGTCGCATTTTCGAGATAGCGTTCAGTGGTCCCAGTGACTTCACAGGTCCACCGATATTGCGCGTCTTGGGGATAGTCGGCCGTCCTCTCGCACAGGTCGAGGGCTTGGTCGATAAATGCCGCGTGCTGACGGAATACCAGATCTTGATGGTCAGTGAAGCCGATATCGGTGTGGCTGTGGTTGAGGATGTAGAACACTTCTATCTTGGTCACTACCTGATCTCCTTGTCGGCAGCTTCCTGTGGGGGTTACCCACGTGATTGTGGCAATGTTGCTAGGTTTTAGGGGGCCAACCACCAAAGCCGGCATGAGGAGGGACAAAATGGGCGACAAAGCCTCGGGCCTGGCTAACGCAGTCGGGGCCATGCGGGCAGAGGTCGGCGAAGGTCCGCACTGGGACAGGGAGCGCCAGGTCTTGTGGTGGGTCGACCTGCTGGAGGGCCTGGTCCACCGGTCCGATCTCGGGTCTGGCGAGACGACAACGCTTTCCGCAGGCCGTCCGGTTGGCGCCGTGGTGACGCGAGGTCCAGGCGGTCTGGTCACCGCGGACAGTCGGGGGTTCAGCTTTCTCTCCGCGGACGGCGAAGTGCTCGACCGTGTCGAGGTGCTGGCGCCCGGCCACCGGATGAACGACGCCAAGACCGACCCTGCGGGACGGCTTTGGGCGGGGTCGACGGCGACGGACTTCGCGAGTGGGCAAGGGGCGTTGCACGTCCTGAGCCCCGGCGGTGGCGTAGAGACCGTGTTGAGCGGTCTCACTCTGCCTAACGGACTCGGTTGGAGCCCCAAGGGCGACATTTTTTATCTCGTCGACAGCGTTCAGGGCTGGCTTCGGGCGTGGGACTTTCAGGCGGAGCTCGGCAAGATCAGCTCGCCCCGCACAATTGCCGAGTTCAGCCGGCAAGGCGAACTTCCAGACGGGCTGTGCGTGGACGCCACGGGGACAATCTGGGTCGCCATCTGGGGCGGTTCTCGATTGGAACGCTACGGCCCTGAGGGCCAGCCCTTCGGCCCCATTCCTCTGCCGGTGACCCAACCCTCGAGCTGTACCTTTGCCGGGCTGAGGCTGGAGACGTTGGTGGTGACTTCGGCCCGCCGTGGGTTGGCCGGCCGCGCCACCCCATTGGACGGGGCCCTTCTCACCGTGGCGTCCCCAGGCGCCATCGGCCTTCCGGCGACGAATTTCGCCGGGTAAATGGCCCGCAACAGGGCGGCCGATATTTGACGGGTTGGCAGTCACTGTGCTAACGATAACACGGTGTGGGGTACGCTGGTCGGCGACCGTGAGGTCAGTCAGTTGACCGGCGGCAGGAGGGTGAACAGGCCGTGAAGAGCTTGGTGGCCCGGCCGTACACGGCAAATCCTTGTTACCCTCCGTCCGGAGGGCCCGTCGCCTGTGGGTGGCACCATCTCGCCGCCTCGGTCCACGCTGGCGTGTCCGTCGTGGCCGTCGATGGCCCGGTAATTGCTGGTTGGGCGGACCTGGTGGCGGGCTTGGGGAAGGCCCTCGAGCAACTCGGCCGTAAGGCGACATTTCGTCCGACAGGGACGTGGTTATTACCCTGGCGCCGCGTGCAGGAGCTGACGTCGTCATATGAGCTGCGCGACGACCCCGACTTCGACTTCCTGGCCACAGGGCGCCTGGCCGACCTGGTGCGCCGACCGTCGCACCTCGAGGTGCCACCCGATGGGCTCTGTGTTGTCTACGGCCCTGGAGCGGCGCTGGTGCCCCATGATCTTCTGTGGTACGCCGACTTGCCGAAGCGCTATGCGGAGAGCGCCGTGAGCGTTGGGACCGGCCTCAACCTGGGTCAGCCGACCGGGTCGGGCCCGGGCACCACGAAGCGCCTCTTCTTTATCGACTGGCCCCTGCTCGACCGTCACCGTGACGAGATCGCAGCCCGCATCGGTTGTTGGATCGACATGCAAGACCCCGCGGCCCCGGCCACGCTTGATGGCCAGACCTTGCGGTCCACCCTGGCGAATTTGGCGACGCGACCTTTTCGTACCAGGCCGACCTTCAACGTCACGCCGTGGGGTGGTCACTGGGCGCAGCAAAACCTCGGCCACAACCCCAACGAGCCGAACACGGCCTTGGGCTATGAGCTGATCGCCCCAGAGGCAGGCGTACTGGTCGGAAGTGCGGACGGGCCTCACGTGGAACTGCCGTTCCAGCTGATGGTGGCGCTCTACCCCGTGCAAGTGCTGGGAGACGCCGTGCACCGAGTGTTCGGCACGTCGTTCCCCATTCGCTTCGACTATCTGGACACGGTCGGTGGGGGTAATCTTTCGGTGCACTGCCACCCGACCCAGGAGTACATGCGGGCCGTGTTTGGTTGGCCGTACACGCAGCACGAGTCCTATTACGTCATGATCGGCAGCACTCAACAGAGAATATTCCTGGGCTTGCGCGAGGACGCTGACGTTGAGGCCTTTCGAAGACAAGCCCAACACGCTGACCATGACGGTACGCCGCTCGAAATTTCCAAGTATGTGGCGGCCTTGCCTGCTACCGCGCACCAGCTCTTCTTGATCCCCGGTGGTACGCCCCACGCCAGCGGGGAGGGCAATGTTGTACTCGAGATCAGTGCCACCCCATACCTTTACTCGTTGCGTTTCTATGATTGGCTGCGGCAAACCGTCGATGGCGGGCTGCGGCCGGTGCACGTCCAGCATGCGTTCCGCAACCTCAACGTCGAGCGCAGGGGTAGCACCGTCGAACGGGACCTGGTCCAGGCTCCACGGGCCGTTCGCCACGGTGATGGCTGGCGTGAAGAAGTCCTCGGCAGCTTGCCCGAGATGTTCTTCGAGATCCGACGCCTCGTGGTGCAACCCGGCGCGGTCGCCGACGACTGTACCGCCGGCCGGTTCCATGTCCTGAACGTGGTGGAAGGCGATGGCATCCTGGTCGAGACACCCGACGGGGCAGCCCATTCACTTGTCTACGCCGAAACTCTCGTGGTCCCTGCTGCTGTGGGGGATTATGTGGTCCGGCCTCTGGGCTCCGGCACGGTCAGGGTGGCTAAGGCGCTAGTGAGTTGAGTGGCCCATCGGCGCCGCTGGGGCCAACGGCACGTCCGGTGCCGGTGCTCGAGATCGGCGGCAGCCACGTCACCGCCGCCCAGGTCGACCTGGGTAGGAGTGTGGTGCTAGTAGACGGTTTTCGCCGCCGCACCCTCTCACCCAGAGGGAGCGCAAGCGAGATCCTCGGAGCCATCATCGCGTGCGGCAGCGAACTGCCGGTAGTCGCCGGCGAGCGTTGGGGCGTTGCCCTCCCGGGGCCGTTCGACTACCAAAGCGGCGTCGCCATGTTTGAGGGGGTTGGCAAGTTTGAAGGGCTCTACGGCGTCGACGTCGGCGCGGAGCTCGAGGCTCGTCTACCCGGGCCACCGGGTTCGGTAACCTTCCTCAATGATGCGGAAGCGTTCCTTTGGGGGGAGTGGCTGTTCGGCGCGGCAGTTGGCAATGAACCGTGTGTCGCCATCACCCTGGGGACCGGTATCGGCTCCGCCTTCCTCGCTGATGGCGAAATCCGCCAAAGCGGGAAGGGCGTTCCTGTCGAGGGACGAGTGGACCTGTTGCGCGTAGCCGGCCAGCCGCTCGAAGACGTGGTCTCCGCTCGCGCCATCGAGCGTGATTACCGGCGACGCACTGGCATCGCGCCGCGCGACATTGCCTGCATCGCCAACGAGGCGCGCCTCGGCGGCGAAGTCGCAGCCGAGGTCTTGCGAAGTGCCTTTGAGCAGCTCGGGGCGGTACTGCGCCCATGGCTACAGGACTTCAAGGCCAAGACGCTGGTCGTAGGCGGCGCGATGACCGGTTCGTGGGACCTGATCGGCCCAGCGCTGCTCGATGGCATGCGCGGCGGGGACGGCACCGCGTTCGCCGAGCTCCAAGTGTCCGTGGCCGCGCGCCCCGAAGAGGCTGCTCTGCTTGGAGCGGCCGCATTCACACGGCGGACCGGCGACGACGTAGACGCTCCCAAGCCGAAACCGCCCGGGATATAAAAGGCGCCGGCAAGGTGACGCGACCGACGTCGGCACGGGACGTGCCCACTATGCGCGATGTGGCCGAGTTGTGCGGGGTCAGCATCATGACCGTGTCGCGGGTGCTCCACGACGATCCGCGGATTACCCAAGACACCAAGGCCAAAGTGCGCGCCGCTGTCCGCCAACTCGGCTACCTGAGGAACGATACGGCGCGCAACCTGCGGATAGGTCGTGGTGCCGGGGCTGTCGGCTTGGTAATAAGCAACCTGGCCAACCCGTTTTATTCGCAGCTGGCGCTGGGCGTCGGCGAAGTCGCCGAGCAACATGGCCTGACCGTCATGCTCGTGAACACCGCAGGCGACGCCGACCGTGAAGAGCGCCTTATTGCTGACCTCATGAGCCGACGCGTTGAGGGGATCATCATCTCGCCTGCAGGTGATGACCACCGCCACCTGGCGGCCAAGCCGATGCACGGTACCCCCGTGGTGTTCGTGGCTCGGCCACCGTCGGGAATTGTCGCAGATTGTGTGCTCGTTGGCGACTTCGCCGGGGCGCGAGAAGCCACTAGCCGATTGGTCGAACGGGGGCACACGAGGATAGGTTTCGTCGGCCTGCCGTCAACGGTGTGGACGGGCGCCGAGCGGTTCCGCGGGTTCCAGGCCGCCATGACCGACGCCGGGCTCCGCTCCTACAGGCGATACGTCCGCTACCAGGAGAGCGACGTAGCGGCAGCGGAGAAAACGGTGCGCGCCCTTTTGGCGATGGCCACGCCGCCGACCGCGCTGTTCGCAGCCAACAACCGCAACATGATCGGTGCCTTGCGGGCGGCGACCACCACCCGCACTCACCCCGCGTTAGCGGGCTTCGATGACTTCGAGTTGGCGGACATGCTCAACTTGCCGCTCATCGTCGTGTCTTATGACGCGCTGGATCTGGGACGGCACGCGGGTCGTCTGCTTCTCGACCGGGTCGGGGCGAGTGGGGCCGAGATACCACCCCGTCGGGTGATCATCCCCACCTCGGTTATTGAGTACGGCCCGCCAGGAGGAAAGTACGAGCTGTTCGGACGCGCCGATAAAGGACGGGCGGCCGCTGGGCCGTGACCTGAAGCGCAGCGGCCCGCGGCGCGTCAGCGCCCCGAACGAGGAGGGAGAAACCCAAGGTATGACAATGCGCATAGTGCTCGGCCAAGCGGCGCGTGCCACCGAAGAATACCTGGCCTTCGCCAGCCAGCTAGGAGTCAGCGGCGTCCAGCTGAACACACCTGACCTCCCGGGCGAGCGGCGATGGGAGCTCAAGGACCTCATCGCGCTCCGCGAGAAAGTTGAGGGCTATGGGCTCCGCCTCGAGGCGATCGAGAACGTCCCCAACCACTTCTACGAGAACGCCATGCTCGGACGGGCGGGCCGCGACGAGGACATCGAGAACGTGGCCGCAACTATCACCAACATCGGAAAAGCGGGGATACCCGTCCTCGGGTTCCATTGGATGCCCACGTCGGTCTGGCGTACCGAACTGGCGCCGGTAGGCCGGGGCGGGGCCACCGTTTCGGCATTTGACCTGGCCCACGCCGAAGACCCCGCGCGGGCGGACAACCTATTGATCGCCCGGCGCGACCGGAGGGTCGAAGACCAAAAAGACTCTTGGTCCAGGGGCGCCAAATTTGACGTCGAAGGCCCGATCAGCGACGACGATATGTGGGGCGCCTATGAGTACTTCGTGAGCGCCCTCGTCCCCATTGCCGAGCAGGCGGGGGCCCGGCTAGCCCTGCACCCCGATGACCCCCCTGTGGCCTCGCTCGGGGGCGTAGCGCGTATCTTTCGCTCGGTGTCTGCGCTCAAGCGTTGTGTCGAGTTCTCCCCAGGCCCTGGTTTCGGCATCGAACTTTGCTTGGGGACCGTCTCGGAGATGGGTGGAGAAGAAGCGGTCCTTGAGGCCATCCGGTACTTAGCTCCGCGAGACAAAATCGCTTACGTTCACCTGCGCGACGTCAAGGGCACTGTGCCGACCTTCGTCGAATGTTTCCTGGGGGAGGGGAATTACCGACCGGCGCGCGTCATCAGAGAGCTTCGCCAACACGGTTTCGACGGCTTCATCATGGACGATCACACCCCCGCGCTCGTGGGCGATTCGGCGTACGGCCATCGTGGGCGGGCGTTCGCTCTTGGGTACATCAAGGGACTTATCGACATGATGGAGCTCGATGACATTGGTGCAGCGGCCACACCGTGAGTTGTAGCCGTCTGGGAAGAACGGAGGGATGTGTGGTGTGCTTCGCTAGCTCATGAGCAGCGACAGCGCTCTCGTCTCGCCAGGCTTCAGCCTGACCTGGAGCGAGCCGCCCGTCATCGGGAGGCCAACCTGGTCTTCCTCGAAGACCGTCCCTATCGTGGCCGCTTTGACTACCAGCCCCGGGAAGTCGATGCGGGTCGTCACCTGCTCACTGGCAAGGTTGTTGAGCCACAGGAGCAAATGGCCGCCGCCTGTCGAAGCGGTCGCCTGCACCAGCCTGACCTCAGGGCGCTCTATCTCGCACAGGCTGGCCGATGGCGCCGTCGCCTCGTGATGAGGGCCCGAGGGTACCAAGATAGCTACCAGCGGCGTACTGACTGACTCCCCGAGGCGGGTACCGAGCGCTCCAGCATCGGCCCCCTGGCCGGACGCAACGGCGTAGCGGAAGCTCATCTCCCCGCCTTGTTCAGTTGGGAAGTTGGTGTCCCAGATGTTGTTGAGCACCCACGAATAAATAGTGCCGGGCTCCGGGCCGGCCAGCCGGAGCGTCCCTGGGAACGGTGAGTACGGTGAGTGGATGTCGCCAAACTGCACGAGGGGGGCATCGACCGTGGCCCAGGCGATGGAACTGCCACCTTCGGCCAGCGCGGTCCAGTGCCGGATCGCCCTCATGTGCTGGGGGCAACCGGGGACCTGCGGCGCACTTGCGCTTGTCCCGGCCCCGGGTAGCTCGTAGGAAACCTCAGGGCTGGTGGCCGCGAAAGGAAAGGCAAAAAAGACACTTTGCTTATCGACAGTCCTCTGCTTCCACATCCGGTTGCGGATCTCCACCCGCGGGAGCCCGCGCCAGACCGAGACCGTCGTGAGCAACCGTGAGCAGCCTGGTGCTCTCACGTCAACGGTCAGGCTCTCCCCGAGCACGCTCGTCTCCCGCCGCTGGACCACAGCAGCCTCGCCGGTTTCCCGGTCGGCTATGAGGTCCAGAGCGCGGCTGAACACCCGCCCCGACAGGTGGTCTACCTTCGTGCTCGTCGCGTACCGGTCGAAAACGTAAGCATTGAGCCCGAGTAATGCGCCAGGGTTGACCAGTTCGCGGCCCGTCCCGAGCTCACGAAGCGAACTTATCCACGCGTCCGCAAGTGAGTACTCGACGCGGTAATACTCGTTGGCTATAGCCGTGCCTTCGGTGCTTACCTCTACGGGCACCGGAGAACCCTCGACAATGTTGAACCGGGCGTACCCCAAGCCCTGGACTTGATCGGCCAGGAAAGCGATGTACCGGCCGGCAGGCCGATGGTCGGGGTTCTCCTGCGCCTCGGTCACGATCGCGACCTTGGTCCCATCTCTGCCGTCCTCCACGCCTATCTCGATGCTCGAGGGGACAATGCTGTAGGGAAGGAAGACCCTGACCAGGTCGGTGCGCGACCAGCCACTGGCGTTGAACACGACTATCCCGGCCAGGCCGTGCTGGCTGCCCAGCCGCTCAGCGGTGCGGCGGGCGCCGGCAGTCACCATCGCCGACGCCGCCTCTCGGGCGCTTTGAGCGAAGGCAGCCTTGCGCTGGGATTGCAGCTCGCCCGAGCCCCAACCCTCCTCGTCGTCTCCCCATGGGTGGCGGGCACCCCAGGTGTGTTCGTCGAACAAGCCAATGTCCTCGTACAGCTTGCCCAGCCCGTCGACGGGCGCTGGAGGTGCGCCACTCAAGACGTCAGACAGCGCGTGCAAGGTCCTGCCTACGCGTACCGCGGCTTGGGCGCCCCGGGCCCAACCCATCATGCGGGCCCCCGAGCCCAGGCCGTCCGCCCACCAGTCCGCCCAGTCACCCTGCCACTCGGGGATCGCCGACCCCAAGCGCTCCACCGCCGCTTCGAAGAACTGCTCGTTGAGGTCAACCCGCAGGTGCGGGTATGCCCAAGTCGAGTTCCACTCACGGGCGATCTCGGAGACCATCAGGTTCGGTGGAGCGTTGTCGCCGTACTTGCCCTGCACGCGCAGGTGAAGGACATCATGGGGGTAGGGGTCCCGTTCCACTTTCGTGGCCTCAGGCAACCACGTCCCCGATTCGAAAGGGTAAGGTCGCTCCGAAAGGGCTGCGAGGTAGCAGGGAAAGCTCTCCTGGGCGACAGCGAACGACTCGGCCAGCCCCACAATGTTGCCTTCCATGTAGGCATTGCCGTGCAGGGTGTCCGTGTGCCAGACCAAGAGGCGCTTGCCGCTTGGCGCTTTCCAGTAAAAGGGCCTCTCTAACTTCTCGCCGCCGATGAGGTAGGGAACGGAGCGTCCGGCATAGTTGTGGGCCACCGATAGGAAACTGACCCCGACGTCGGTCAGCACCTCGATGAGGCCAGTCACCCCTCCCGGGACGTCGGTTTGCATGGCGCTGGTGACCGGTACCCCGTACGTGGTCCGCAGTTCGACGGCGAAGCGCACCATCTCGTACAGCTCCTCGATGGCGCACGCCTCGGTGTGCATGTTCAAGCTCATAGCGCTCACGCTGACCTGGCCCGCTCTGACCGCGTCGAGCATCCTGCCCTGGTCCCGTTGGCTGCGGCCAGCGAACCAACGCTCGAGGGGCCAGTTCACCTCTACGTTCCAGCGGAACCGGACGTCATCGTCCCAGGCGCTCGTTTGGTCGACCAGGTCGAGAACCGAGTCCAGGTACTGCAGGTGGTTCTTGGTGACCACCTCCTGACGGTCGGTGTAGCCCACGTCGAGGTGCGTATGGTGTACTAGTGACACCGACCATTTGCGTTGGGGGCGGACCACCACCTCGCCTCTCCAGGCCAAGTCACCATTCTCAGCCACCACCCGGAACACCTGACGCTCGGCAAAGCTCACCTCGGCAACGCTGGCGCGAGCCTCCGCCGTCGCACCCTTCACCCTAAATTCCCACCGTCCCCCCTCGGCGTCATCGCCGCGCTCCAGCCACAAAGGCCCAGTCGGCCCCAGGCCGAGCAAGCGAAACCCGACCACCTGCTCCAGGCCGGTCGTCGCCCTCTTGAACAGCGGCAGGTTGGCGCTTTGCAGCGAGCGCCCGGCGATCTTCCCGACCTCCTGGAAGACGGCGTCTGCAAGTTGGCCCCGGAACTCCTCGAGGTCGCGGCGGCGCTCACCACTGGCCTTGTCGTGGAACGTGCTGTTTAGAAGCCCTTGAGTCATGCTTTCTCCTTGCCTTCCACGGCTTGCCTCAACCTCGTTTGGCCAACAGCGTCAAGCCCTGGGTGAAGTGACGACGCAGACCGAAGAAAAGCAGCAGGGTCGGCGATGCGGCGACCAGCGCCCCAGCCAGCACGACGGGGAAGCTCGTACCGGCGTAGACCCCCATCAGGCTGCTCAGACTGGCCATCACAGGGCGGACTCCGGGTGAAGAGGTGAGAACGATCCCAAAGAGCAGGTCGTTCCATATCCAGGTGAACTGGAACAAGAAGAGCACGAGCATCGCTGAGCGCGCCAGGGGCATATAGATGAGTTGGAGGACCCGTATCTCGGGCGCGCCTTCGACCAGCGCCGCTTCTCGGTAGTCCCGAGGCACTGTGCTGTAAAAGCCCCGGAGCACCAGCGTGCAGAACGGCACTGAGACCGCGGTATAAAACAGGAACATCCCCACCCTCGTGTCGTAGAGGTGCAGCGAATTGAACATCCTGAACAACGGGATGATGTACATCTGCAGCGGGAACACGGTCGCCGAGAAGATAGCCAGGAAGATGGTGAAACCGCCACGGATCCGCAGCACCACGATGGCGTAGCTGGCGAGCGAAGCAATGAGGATCGAGGCCCCGGCCCCCACGACGCCGTAAAGGAGGCTGTTGATGAAACCAGTGCCCAGGCCAGCGCCGGTCCAGGCCGCCGAAATATTCGACAACAGGTCGAACTCCCTGGGCACGGAGTAGAACGAGTGGAAAAAGAAATCATGCGACGACTTGCTGGCATTGATCACCGTCCACCAGATGGGCAAGGCCCAGGCCAACGCGGCCACACTCAGCACCGTGTACACGAGGACGCGCCCTAGTGGGAGCGACCTCGGGTGCTTGGGCGCCGTACCCGCCTTGTCGGTGGCGGTCACGCCAGGGGCCGCGGCCGCGCTCATGCGGTCACCTCCCGAAGACTACGCCGGAGGTAGCCAATCGATACGGCGAACACAAAGATGGTCAAGATCGCGGCGATAGCCGCCCCGTAGCCCATCTTGAACAGTTCGAACGACTCTGTGTACATCCAGACGGCAAAGGTCGAAGACGACCCGTAGGGCCCTCCCTCGGTCATGACCCAGATCAAATTGAAAGCTTGCAGGGCGTTCACGATGCTGATGGCGATGATCACCCGCGTCATCGGGGTGAGCAAGGGGAACGTCATCTTCTTGAACATCTGCCACCCCGCGGCGCCGTCTATCCTCGCTGCCTCTACAACGGACCGGTCGATCGTGTCGAGGCCCACCAGGAAAAGCAGCATGTCGACGCCCATGGTCTGCCACGTGGAGGCCGTGATCATCGAGTAGGTGTTCAACGGCACGTCGTTCAGCCACTGCACCGACGCCAGGCTGTGCAGGCCCAGCGCCGCGAACAAGGTCGAAAAGCCGTTAGTGCTGAACAGAAAGCTCCAGATGACGCCGGTCGTAACGAAGCCGATCGCATACGGGAGGTAGAACACGGTCTGGAAGAGGGCGCCGCCGCGCCGGCTCCGGACCAGGATCGCAGCACCGAGCCCGATCGATACCGGCAAGACGACCATGGCCACTGCCCAGATGAGCGTGTTGTAAACGTTGGTACTGAGCTGGCTGTCGCTGAGCATGGCGCGGTAGTTCGAGAACCCGACGTAGCTTTGTGGACCGAGCCCGCTGGAGTTGGTAAAGCTGAGCTGGACCGTGACAACGGCGGAATACCAGAACATCCCTACGACAAGCACCAGGGCCGGTAGCACGTAGAGATATGCAGAGAGCTTGCGTCGACGCTTCTGCCGGGCGCCCTCGCGGACGCCAGCTAGCCCTGTGCTCCGCCCACTGTCCTCGGTCGCGCCCGGTCCTACGGCCGTCCCCAGCACCCGGGCTTGCTTGTTCAGCACCACTCATTCAACCTTTTGCCCGCTTCCACAACTGCCTTTCCGCGTGGGTTGGCGCTAGTCCGCCCAGCCCTTGCCGGTGGCCCGGGCAGGGCGGACATGCGTGCACTGTAGACCGCCTAGACGCGTCGGGCGTCCTCGGCGATGGGCTGTCGCTACTTCTTTACCGTTGACCAGTAGGACTGGGCAATTTGTTGCAGCGACTTTAGGAACGGCGTAAGCGTCAGATTGGGGTTGAGGATGAACTTGGAAAGCGCCGAGGCGACCGGTACGGCGATCTGGGGTGGCGTCGCCTCCCAGTAGCGGTTCGATAGGTTGATGTTCTCGCTTTTGATCTCTTTAGCCTCAGCGACCGCAGTGGGGTCAGTAGAGACGACACTGGTCTCTGCGCTGACGAAATCCTGGAGCTTGTCCCATTTGACCTGTACCGAGGGCTCCATGAAGGTGTTCACCGAGGTGAGGGCTTGAGCTTCCTGGGAGCTGTGAGCCGATACGACCACCGGCCCGGTCTCAAAGATGGCCTGCCACCCAACCTTGGGGTTCAACGGGGCATGAAAAAGGCACCGAGGGTCTTCCCCGCGACCATGCCGGCTCCGGTAAAGCTAGCTTCGTCCCACGATCCGATAAGGATCATAGCGTTGGACCCATTGACCAAATCGGTCGGTGTCGCAGTATCGATGTCCGTCGGGGTAGCAAACCACCCGTCGTTGGAGAGTGTACGCCACTCGTTCATAGCGGCCACCACAGGTGCACTGGTATAGGAGATTTGCCCGTTTACCAGCGCCTGATAAGCACTTGGGTCCTGTTCGTCCAAGATCTGCTCGAACCAGATGAAGCCGGCCCAGTCGTCAACATTGTAGGTGAACGGGGAGATGCCCTTGGATCTGAGCACCGCTACATTGCTGGCCAGTTGGGCCCAAGTCGTGGGGACACTCAGGTTGTACTTGGCGTAGTCGGTTTTGTTGTAAAACACCACCCAGTCTGCGCTGTAAAGCGGGGCGCCGTAGTATTGCCCGTTCACTTCGTAGGCTTTCTCGACCCCTGGGTTGAGACCGTACTTGGCTTCCCAGACCTTGACGTCCGCAGTGAGATTGGCGACGGCTCCCGCCTGCACCAGCGGGTCGAGCTGCTGGCCGGACCACCAGGTAAACAGTGCGGGTGACTTCGACGTCGTTGCCGCTGCACGGACCAGGGCCTGATAGTCTGCCGTGCTGGGGTAAGGGTTCGCCGTCCAACCAATGCCGTCGTCGGCCGCGAGCACCTTCCCGATCGCATTGAACTGGGTCGTCCACGTTGACTTGTCGTTAGCCAGCGCCAGGTAGGTTGGGCTCGACGCGTTGGCAGTGGCATAGGGCGTCAGAGTGCCCAATAGGGCCATAATGGAAGCCGTCGCTCCCAGAGCATATTTCCTTCTAATGCCTGTCATTGAGACTCCTTGTCGTTGTGCTTGAACTAGTTCGACATGCACTTTGTGTGGATCGACTTATACCGTCAAGTAGGCGCAAACGCGCTGCCGCTAGGTAAGAGTGCATAGCTCCAGCGCTCGTTCTTGGTCATCGCGGGTGCCTGCTACTCCTTCAGCCTGAGCCGGAAGTCCCCGTGGCCCCAGGGGTTCTTTGGCCGCGAACGACGCGGCAGCTAGTGCCGTGCATGCCGGCGGCACCTTAAACCTGAAATCGTCGCGCTCAACCACCCGGTAGCACGTCCAGCCGGCACTCAGTATCACGGAGCTTGGCGCTGGCGCGCCGACATGTAACTCGGAGGTTGAGGACCACACATGGCCCCTTTGTCCCGGTTCCCTGCTTCAGACGACGCCCCCCCCTCTGTCCTGAGTGGTCTCGGTTCTTCCCGGTGTGTTATCGTTAGCACAGTTGCTTGGTGCCGTCAAGGCAGATCGGGCCCAGGGGACTATCATCGTGTTCGTGCTCCTCGAGAAGAACGTGGTCCGGGGGGTCAATATGTCGGGTCTCGAGTGAAACGCGCCTCCTCGGGGCGGGATGGTCCATCGTCAGGCGGCTTCGTGCACCGCGACGGCGACCAAGTAGTAGCCGGGCACGGCCAGCCGGTCCTGCTGCGCGGGATGGGGCTCGGCAACTGGCTGCTGCCCGAGGGTTACATGTGGGGCTTTGAGCCGCCCGGCCCACTGTCACCTCGGGAGATCGAGGCGTTAGTGAGCGAGCTCGTCGGTCCCGAGCGGGCAGGGCTGTTTTGGGGAGAGTTCCGTGACCGGTTCGTCGGTGAGGACGACATCGCCCGGATCGCGGCTGAGGGCATGAACCATGTCCGTCTGCCTATCAATTCTCGCCTTGTCATGGACGAAGACGGCGCGCTGCAGCCGGTCGGGGTCGGGCTGATCGACCGCCTTATCGAATGGTGCCGCGTTCACGGCCTTTGGGTTGTGCTCGACCTGCATGGGGCTCCGGGGGGCCAGACCGGTACCAACATCGACGACTCACCTCACGGGGTACCCGAGCTGTTCTCCAGCGCCCGGTACCTGGAACTAACGGTCAGTTTGTGGCGGCAACTGGCGCGCCGGTATAGCGACGAGACTGTCGTCGCCGGTTACGACCTCCTCAACGAGCCCCTCCCCGACGAGTTCGACGCTCTCTACCGGGCCGAGCTGGTCGAGTTGTACCGGGAGCTGACCGCGGCGATCCGCGAGGTTGACCCAAATCACATGATCATCTATGAGGGGACCCACTGGGCGACCAACTGGAGCATATTCACCGAAGTGTGGGACGCCAACTCTATGTTGTCGTTCCACAAGTACTGGTCCCCGCCGGACCGTCCGAGCATCCAGCGCTTCATCGACATCGCGGAGAGCCTCGGCTTGCCGATCTACATGGGTGAGGGAGGGGAGAACAACCTGGATTGGGTCCAGACCGCCTTCCAGCTATATGAGGAATGCAACATCTCGTGGTGCTTCTGGCCCTGGAAGAAGATCGAGACTCGCACCTCACCTTGCTCGGTCAACGCACCGGCCGGATGGCGAAAGGTCGCTGCGTACGGGAGCACCAAAGTGGACAAGCCCGACGATGACGAGGCTTGGAGGGTACTGACGGAGCTAACTCATGCCGTGGCGTTCTCGGAGACTAGCTACCAGCCCGAGGTCGTACGAGCACTGCTCAGGCGTGCACCAGTTCGGATCCCCTCGACAGGTTTTGGGTTCCGCGGGCCGGGGGTGTCCTACCAGACGACTGGGGCTCTGGCATTGTCCGGCTTTCGTAGCAACGACTCGGTCACAATTCAAGAAGCCACCGGCGCCCGACCGTCAGAGCTGGACTTCCATCACACCTCCGGCGAACCGTTCTCTCCGGAGCATGAGCTGCTCGTCCGCCTTCGCGCTGGAGACTGGGTCGCTTACGACATCGGGCTGGCCGTGCCGGGCCGCCTAGCCCTAGCTGTGCAATTAGGGGCGGGTCAAAAAGGCGCCGGCCCCGCCGCCAACGGGGACCAACCTGCGCTCGACATCATCGTCGACGACGAGAGGGCCGAGCCGCAAACCATCGACGACGAACACCTCATACGCGCCACGACGAGCTCGCCGGTTGCTGCTGGTCGTCACGTCGTGCGGATCGTTGGGCGGGCAGATGAGACCCTGCTGCGCTGGATAGAGGTGTTCCCGTCAACCGTCGTTGAGGAGTGACCAAGAGCTGAACACTTGGAGGCCCAAGGCATGCTGGCCCGTCCAAAACCCTGAGCCGTACGTGCCGTAAACGATCCAGACGGCGATAGCGCCGTCGTCGCTCACGCCGGACGCTATTGCTTGGTCCTGTGAGGCCGCGCTCGACGGGACGGCGGCTGACGAGATGAGCCCCGCCCCGACCAGCGCGGATATCCCCGTGCTCGAACTCCCGTAGCCGGCCGCGACCATCTCTGTGAGATCGCTGCTCGGGTAGGTCTCATATGCCCCGGTTTCCGCAAGATCCGCCGGGAGCCCATGGCCGTCCAGGAGCCGAACAGTGTTCTTGGCCATCTGTTCCACCGTGCTCGCCAGCTCGCGCTGGTTGTCGATGCCCGACCTCAGCGGGTAAAGCCGCAACATGTAGACACCCTGGCTTCCGTCGTGCGAACTGTACGACACCTCGGCTGTAGAAAGAGACCCCGAAATCTTCTCCGTTGTGCCATAAACGATCACGTCTGCAGTTGCCGCCGGTCGCTGGTACCACGTGGCCGGGACGCACCCCACGTGGTTCATCCAGCCGATAGGAAAGCTCGGGTCAAGTTGCGCCCCCTGGCGGTCCAAGGTCTCGGCCTGACCAGGAGGCTTACCTCGAGCCCCATCGATCAGCCAGAGGTAGTAGTAGGCCCATCCGAGGTCAACTACCTGGCCAGCCTCGTGGTCACCCAGACGGTAGGCGTCCTTGGAGTCAGCCGCGAAGCGCTTGGCCCAGTAGGGCGAAAGGTTTGAGACAAAGCCCGAGCCGAGCTGTTCGGAGCCCAGGTCCGATTCTGCCAGGGCGCGCTCGGAATAGGCCAGGGCATAATCGGGCCTGGCCTTTATCGCCAAGGTCATGTCCTTGATCGCAGCGCCGTAGTTGTTCACACCCATCGCGACGACACCATTTGCGTAGTCCTTCGCTGCGGCAACAGACGGGGTAGCGGGTTCCTGGGTGCCGAAGAGCATGCCTTCCCACACCAAACCCGTCGCTACCAGGACAATCCCGAGGAAGCTGAAAAGAAGCCTGTTCCTGCCGTATAGCACGAATGCAGAACCGAACAAGAACAGGGATACAGCGATCATCGTCACTATCGCGGTGTAGGAGTTCACTAGCGCTGACCACTGGTTTGCGGCGTAGTTGTAACCGTCCGACCTCGCCTGGAGGTATATCCCCTGAGAGGCTCGCTTGTCGAAGAGGTCGTACGGGAAGTTGGGGTCGGGATCGCCGTTCGTCAGGTTGGGTTTCAGATCCAGAGGAAGGCTCTTTTGTGCCTGGGCGGCTTGGGCTGTGCTCACCTTGTAAAGGTCCGCCCAGTTGCTGGCATCGGGTTGGGAGTAGGCAGCCTCGAGCATTTCCTGCGCAGCTTTGGCCTGGACGACCTGCAGCGAAACGTACTGCGAATAATCGGTCTCTGCCCTCTGGTACGCACTTGTCTCAGTCGAGGTCGCCTGCAGGCTCAGCTGTTGGGCTTGGTCGGCGTCGTCCGAATCAAAGGCCGCCGCGCGGTTGAGCAAGAAGCCGCCGACAGCGGCCACGAGTGTCGCCAGCACGATCGTGATAGTAAGGAACCGGCTCGAGGGACGCGCCGGCGCCTCGCTCTCGGGAACATCACCATCGCGGCCTGCTGGCTCGGCAGGCCCACCACCATCGTCATCGCCCGAAGCTGCCAACGCCTCGACCAGCCCCGCTTCGCCGGCTGCCTCGGCCATGCCGCTGAGCATCCCGGCCTCCCCACCGGGGCCGCGGCCACCGATCACCCCAACCCCGCAGCCAACGACACGGCGAGGGCGATAGCCATGGCCACAACGCCTGGAGCAAGGGAACGGACGCGGCGGTGCCGCCAGCCCAGGTAGGAAATCGTCATGAAGAACACAGCGACTATCACGAAAGCTCCCGCCAAGACGATCTCCTCGGCAGTAGAACGATCGGACTTTGCAACGGTTTCCAGTGCCGAGACGTGGCTCTGGTCAAGCGTGCGCAGCGAGGCGGGGTCCTGGTCAGGCTGCACGCACGGCGAGTCCTGTTCGGTACCCGATAGCTGCTGTGCGTTATAGGGGACCGCCCCGTTGCTATCAACGCCGGATGGCCAATAGCAGAGGAACTCAGGGGCGACGGCGCGCTCTTGGGCACCCTCGACTCGGGCCTGCGCTTCCAACTGGAGCGCGTCGTAGGTGTCACCGCCTCGGCGAGCACGTGCCGCTTCGGAGTACAGTTCGCTCTCCGCAACCGTGTGCTCCTGGGATGTAGCGGCTAGCCGCTCGCCGAAGCTCACGTAGCTGTCCTGCTCGGTTTTCACGGTCAGGTATTGCGCAGCCTCCTGGACGGCCTGAAGGCTAGTGCTCGACGCCGCCGAGAACTCACTGGAGGCCCACCAGGCGAGCAGAGCGCCTACGACCGAAAGGCCCGCGACGACAATGACCACGCCCGCGTTCCAGCGGTCCAGCGACGCCTCCTCAGGTGTCGGCGGCGGCGCCGGTTCTTTGTCGACCTTGTAACGGCGCCACTCCTGGTAGAGGAAGTACGCGCCCGCTGCCACCAGGACCGACAGTAACGAGACGACGATTGCGCCTATCAAGGTTGCGGGCCACCTCCCAGGGGAAGCTCATCGCCCTCCCTGGCACCCATCGGCGCATGGTAACTCAGCCGATAGCCGCGAACACGTCCGGACCATAACCTGTTGGACTGGGAATAGCGCATCGAGTCCCGGAGTTGGCCAAAACGTGGCTATCACGAAAACTGCTATCTCGGCGCTCGACGGCAGCCCGTTAGACCTCGAGCAGTTCGAGGGCAAGGCGATCCTGATCGTAAACGTGGCGTCCAAGTGCGGGTCGACTCCGCAGTATGCCGGGTTAGAAGAGATCCACAGGCGGTACAAAGACCGGGGTTTCACCGTTCTCGGTGTGCCGTGCAACCAGTTCGGAGATCAGGAGCCGGGATCGTCAGCAGAGATCGCTGCCTTCTGTAGTACCACCTACGGCGTCACCTTCCCCCTGACCGAGAAGGTCGATGTCAACGGCGCAGACCGGCACCCGCTGTACGCCGAACTGACCACGGCGGCCGATGGCGAGGGGGAGGCAGGGGACGTGAAGTGGAACTTCGAAAAGTTCCTGGTCAGCGCTGACGGGGAGGTAGTGGCCCGCTTCCGGCGCCAGGGGTAGCGTCCCACGGGCGGTGTAAATAGCTCGGGGCGCAGGCTCTGATATGAAGCTTATGCGGCGGCTGTGACGGTTTCGCCGAGGTCGGTCTCGGACTGGTCGGCGAAGAGCTGGCGGCGG
>Ga0182024_10004420_pt1 | contig 32377 bp, 31 predicted proteins | sample P32metaG_FD_120480 | JGI IMG/M metagenome (GOLD analysis project Ga0182024, IMG submission 120480) | Permafrost microbial communities from Stordalen Mire, Sweden - P3-2 metaG (Illumina Assembly) | ecosystem: Environmental > Terrestrial > Soil > Wetlands > Permafrost | place: Sweden: Stordalen...
AAGTCGGACGGCAAAACGATGCGCCCGCTCGGAATTCCCACGATGAAGGATCGAGCACAGCAAGCACTGTATCTGCTCGCACTCGCCCCCGTTGTGGAAACCACTGCTGATAAAAACTCCTATGGGTTTCGTCAGCAGCGGTCCTGCGCCGATGCGATGGAACAGTGCTTCAAAGCACTGAGAAGCGCAAACACGCAGTGGATTCTGGAGGGCGACATCAAGTCCTGTTTCGACAAGATTTCACACGATTGGCTTTTGGCTCACGTCCCGATAGACCGAGTCATTCTCCAAAAGTGGCTGAAATCCGGGTACATGGAAAAACACGTCCTTCACGAAACAACGGACGGGACTCCCCAGGGTGGAATTATCTCTCCCGCGCTCGCTAACTGCGCGCTGGACGGCCTTGAACGACTCTTGCGGGAAAAATACCCAGCAGGAAAACGTCTCAAGTCCCTTGGAGGTGAGAAGCCTTGTGTCAATCTCGTCCGTTACGCGGATGACTTCGTCATCACCAGCAAATCGAAAGAATTACTGGAAGGAGAAATCAAGCCCCTTGTCGAGCATTTTCTGCAAGAACGAGGTCTTGAACTCTCTCCGAAGAAGACCGTCATTACGCACGTGGAGCGCGGCTTTGATTTCCTCGGACAAAACGTGCGCAGATATCCTAACGGGAAACTGCTCATCAAGCCTTCCAAGAAGAATGTTAAAACCTTCCTGGATGGCATCCGACGAACCATCAAAGCTGCACATGGCGTGTCTGCCGCCGACTTGATCGATCAACTCAACCCAAAGATTCGCGGTTGGGCCAACTATCATCGGCACGTGGTGAGCAAACGCACGTTCGGATGCGTCGATCACTCCATCTTCTCAAGTCTGTGGAAATGGGCACGACGAAGGCACCCGAACAAAAGCCCGCGCTGGTTCAAACCGAAATACTTTGCCCAGTGCGGGAATCGGGACTGGTCCTTCTTCGGTGAAACCTGCGATGACGAAGGACAGACAAATAAAGTCTGGCTGCACTACGCCAAGAGCACTCCCATCAAACGGCACGTCAAGGTCAAAGGCGAAGCCAACCCGTACGATCCAACCTATGAAACCTACTTCGAAGAACGGGAAGGGGCTCACATGCTGGAAACGTTTCGGGGTACTCGTACTCTTCGCTATCTCTGGTATGAACAACGTGGACTCTGCACGCTGTGCAACACAAAAATCACCCGGATCACAGGCTGGCGGCTTCATTACTGCGTCTCCCGTGTGCTGGGTGGTTCGGCAGCTGCTACGAACCGCGTTCTACTTCATCCCGAGTGCCATGACCGGGTTCATCGTCAGCGTCTTTCCGTTTCGAAACCGCGTCTCCTCTAAAGAGGCGTTCGAAGGGCTTGAGCTGGGTGAAGGAAAACCTTCACGCCCAGTTCTGAGAGGGCCAGGCGGCCGCAAGGCTGTCTGGCTACTCGGTAGTAAACCGCCAGACTGGTAGGATTAGCCCGAAGCCCGTGCGCTTGCGGCTAGATGCGGTGGCGTATGAGGATCTGCGACAACAGGTGCTGCGTCGCGATGGATGGCGGTGTCAATCCTGTGGCACAATGGCGAACCTGGAAGTTCACCATCAACACTTTCGGAGCCGTCTGGGAGATGACTCCGAAGCGAACTTGATCACACTGTGCGCAGTCTGTCACGCCGGCGCGCATCGAGTGTCTTCCGTGTGAGCCTTCGTCCCTTTTCTCTCCCAGGACTGTTCCGCCTCAGATGCCTCTAGTTTCCTTCTGTTCCAGTTCTTGGGCTCTGGGTCCGAGTCAATCCCACGTTCCACACTAAGAATCCGTTAAGCATATCGAATAGCTCCGCGACATCGGCCACGGGCATCGGCTTTTATAGCTACAGATCCACAGCCGCCGCTGCTGGTGAGCGCACGGCAGCGGGCAGGGAAGAGGTATGTCGGGACGAGTCTCCCCGGGAGGCGGGCAGCCATCGTTGAAGGGTGTCTTCGTGCTCATGGAGAGACGGTCACATTGACGGTCCCGTTGATGCCGCTGATGTCGACGATGCTCGCGGATATGGTTTGATTTCCCGAAGTCATCAGGATAAAGAGGTTGGTCCATGTATGGGAACCTGCATCCGCCGGAGTGAAGCTGTAGTTAGCGGGCAGGACGGCGGCTGGATCGGAACTGGTGAAGTGTATGGAGCTGTTGATGATCGTGTCCCGCTTTCCGTCGACCGTTACCGTCACCGTGACAGTAAAGGGGGAACCTGCGGTTGCAGTGGGGGGAGCTGTGAATTCAAGAATTGCGTGCGTGGTGCCGCAGCCGAATGCCATCGACACTGCGATCGCTGCGGTCAACACACCTAGCCGGAGAGCGGACGGCTCTTTCCCGGTTCCTAACCGGCGAGACTTGCCCAGAAATCTCACATCAAGGCGTACGAAGCTTGAATCTACACTGTGCACTCTATTCGAACTCTACTCCAACAAAAGGGCCCAGCATCGAGATGGTGGCAGTTTCAATTGCAGAGGTTGAGGTCTGGCGTCTACTCTGAGGCGTGATGGTGAGGCTTGCCAATGCGGACATCGATTCCGAACATGGGTCCGTAAACATTAATGCCATAATTCGGGAACTGTGGTTCGGATAAGTAAAGATTTGATATATGCATCCAATTCAAACCAGCCGAAATCGAGTACCGAGGATTGAAGTTGTATCGAACTCCGCTGCCCATGTTCACGGTAAACGTAAAATCCTGTCCCTGCGCCCAGATGACGCCCAGCGGTTCCTTTGCGTCAATATTCCCGAGCCCCAGGCGTCCATCAAAGTAGGGTGCCAATCTCCCATGGCGAGGTACAAAATTGCGTCGAATACCCATGATCCACGCGATGTAGTGGGTTTCAGGGCCCCTCGGAATTACAGTAAAGGCAGCGCTGGCCGTCAGATCCCAATTACCGCGAAAAATCCAAGGGCCGCCAACGTCATCCATTTGCCAACGGAGAGAGGCGATGATGGGCATCAAAGTGTAATTGAGCGGCGTCTTGGTATACCCATCGCCTAAGAAAACGTCGAAGACAAAAGGGATATTGATGGGAAGGTATCCGACGTCTAAGCCAAATTCGAGCTTGTTCCTGTAATAGATGTTTCGATTGAAATCAGGAGGCTTCGGGGGGCGCACCGTTTCAACGGATGGTGGTTTTGAATTCTCGTCACGCTTATCGCCCTCTGCGACTGGTCCTGCGTGAGGGTCGACTGACTGGGGCAATCGTTCGGGGACGGAGCGCCAGTTAGTACAAGGAGTCGTTGTGATGCAGGACTCCCTAAGAACAGCAGAAGAGTCCAAGGGCGAGGTCTCGGTGGGAACCCTGGTTGCCGAGCCGCCCCCTTCTGCCCCTGCCGGCGATGCTTCCTGGCCGTCGAGACTGAATCCCATGTCAGGAGCGCGAAGAACGTATTCGTCCCGCAGTTCCGCTCTCGCGCTGCGTTCTTGCGAACTGGGGGACACGCTCTGGGAAGACTGGGCCTGCAGTGACGCCGTTATCGCCAGCACAGCCAGCAGCGTTGTTCTTAAGCTTGGTTGGAGGGCAATTCGGGAAAATCTGTATCGTTGGTACACGTACTCACCACAATGGTCGGAAGGCAGAAGCTCGTTCGTGCTGCTGTGTCGTACAACACTGCACACTCCGCTTGCGAAAATGAGTTGCGAATCTCATTGTTGCGGCTCACTCCCGGCTACGCGTCTGTCGAATCTGCCGGCAGCCTACTCTTTGGAGATGATCCAATAGCACGCTCTGCCGGAATCCATTCGTTGTGACTGGCTGGCCCCCCGCGCGGGTCTGTGCTGAATACTTCCTCCAAGTCTCTAATCGACAGCTTCACGAGGTTCGGGAATACGCGGTCAGCCCCAGCTAGAATCAGCGGGTGTACGTTCTGTCCAACCGCGATTCCAAGACAGCGTAGGCCCGCCGCCTTTGCCGAGCGAACTCCGCATACGGAGTCTTCAATGGCAAAGAGATATTCTGGAGAGATAGATAGACGCTGGGCGGCCAAGCGGTAAATGGTCGGATCCGGCTTACTTTGTGCCACGTCATCCCCAGTTACTACGACTTCAAAATAGTCCGCGATCTTGAGTTGTTGAAGGGTCCACCGGGCGCGTTGTCGGCTCGCTGATGTGGCTACCGCGATGCGAAGCCCCGCCTTCTCAAGCTGCTTGATGAATTCAACGCTACCGGCCACGGGTTCGAGAACTGCGCAGACCTCTCGATAAAATTCGTCCTTCTTATTCCCGTACTCCAGAATCTCGGTATCGGAAAGTTCGCCGAGAAAGTGAATCAGGATGTCTCGCCGTCTGCGGCCCTCAAAGATGAAGTCGAGGTCTGCTGCCGAGACATCCTTGCCCACGCTGGCAAGAAACGTGCGCCACGCACGTTTGTGTAGGGGGTGACTATCGACGATGACCCCGTCCAGGTCGAAAACAACTCCACTAAACATAGATTCAGTCACTCTTCGCAGATCAGTTTATAGACCGGGCCATGTGGCTTGGGCTTGCTGATAGTTCTCCAAGGTACCAATGTCAATCAAGTAATCCCTTATCGGAAACGCCAGCATTTGACCCGTAAGTTTGGGTAGCACATGGAACCCGATGTCCGCCGGAACGTCGTCCGGGATGACGTCCAGTACCGCTCGCGTACCGATCATCAGCCCCGAGAATGCCAAGTTACTGGTCGGATGCGTGGGTTTTTCGACAAAGTTCTCGATAACTCCCTGGGAATTCGCCGTCACAATGCCGCAGCGAGACGGTTCCGGGACTTCGTAGACACCGAGCGTGGCCGCCAGTCCGCGCTCGCGATGCAAGCGCAACATTGCCGGAAGATTGGCACGGTGAAGAACATCCGCATAAAACACCCAGAATAGATCCTCTCCTTCGACCCACTTGCGATTCGCGCGCAACGTCCCGGCACTCCCCAGCAACTGCTTCTCTTCCGCCACGTGCACGCGCACATCGCCCTCGCCGCATTGTTGCAGGAACGTCCGTACTACGTCCGCGTGGGCATGAAGATTGATCAGAAGCTCAGTGATCCCAAGTGTCTTACACAGTCTCAACCAGATTGCCAGCATCGGCATGCCCTGAATCGGCACAAGACACTTAGGGATATTGTCCGTGATGGGTCGCAGTCGAGTGCCGTTGCCCGCCGCCAAGAGGAAGGCTTTCATCGAAATCCCAAAGTATCCGACGGGGGACTAAGCAATCGCCGCGCCTGTAACGTTCGGTACGAACGTCCAGTTACATCCCCTGCGTTCGTCTCGGTTGATGAAGGGATCGTTCACGATCGCCTGTGCACCCTGCATATCAAAGCCGAAGGTCATTTCTTGGATGTCATGCCGCCGCATCGCCTCTCGGACATCGGACTGGAGGTCGGGTTCGCAGTACAGAAGCAGAAACCCTCCGCCGCCAGCTCCAGTGATCTTGCCTCCTAGGGCGCCGTGCTTCCGCGCCAGAGAGTAAAGTTCATCGATGTGAGGTGTCGAGATCTTCGTCGAGATGCGGCGCTTTGCCTGCCAACCTTCGTGCAGCAGCGTGCCTATCTCTCTGAGATCCCCTTGTTGCAGTGCGCTGCGCATGCGAATTCCTAATGCTTTCACCTCGTGCAGGGCTTCGAGGGCGCCTCCCGTCTGGTTACGGGTCGCAGATTCCTGCTCCTGCAATATGCTCCACGAGTGATGGGCCGAACCGGTAAAGAAAAGCATCAGATTCCGCTGCAGTTCGGTTAATACCGCGGGGTTCAAATAGATGGGCTCAACTAGCGAGCTGCCATCCGGATGGAATGAGATGAAGTTCAACCCTCCAAAAGCAGCTGCGTATTCGTCCTGTTTTCCGACGTGTTTCCCAAGAAGATGCCGTGCGATATGGAAAGATCGTTCCGCAAGATCGTATTTGGAAATCGGCTGCTGCAGGTATGTGCTCAGAGTCTTAAGAATGTTGACACAGACGCTAGCGGAAGAACCAAGACCTGTGCCTGGCGGGATCTCTGAAGCCAGGAAAAGATCCACCGCGATATCACAATTCATCTCCTTCAACACTGCTAAAGGGATTTCCAGTGAGCTTCCACGCAGGTTCGCGTTGGCGATATCGTGCCAGGTCTCGAATACTCGCAGATCGGAGGAAATTACTTGAATGCGGCCGTCGGGCCGATCGGTGAGTATGGTGTAGAAATACTTGTTAATAGCGACGCTCAGTACCGACCCACCGAACTGCTCATAATATGCCGGCAAGTCGGTGCCACCGCCACCAAAACTAATCCGCACTGGACTGCGAACTATGAGCATGTACTAAATTCTCCTGGAAGCTGACGTCTGTTCTGACGGTGATCCCTACCCCCGTCGACTCCGGCCCTTGCCGATCAACCAGCCGCACGATGAGGGTCCATGCGGTTTGGAGCAACAGGGAAATGTCCTGGAACGGAGAACGACGGAGGATGTATTGCAGGTCGTAGCGGGTTTTGTCCTCGGAGGAATGCTGATCCCGCAGACCGTACACCTGGGCAAGCCCGGTAATTCCTGGTCTTGCTTTGAGTCGTTGGCGGTGCCAGTCGGTGTAGTGCCGAGCCCGATCGAGCCCTTCCGGGCGAGGCCCGACCAGGCTCATCTCACCGCGCAGAACATTGAACAACTGGGGTAACTCGGTGATGCTTGTCTTTTGGAGCAGGCGTTCGTAAAGGGGCAGTTCGGTCGCCCTTCGGGGTGAATTTAGCCGATATATACCAAATTCCTTTGCGTCTTTCCCGCAACGTTGTTCGCGACAGAATGCTTTCCCTTTCTTCACTTTTAGAAGTGCAGCCCCGGCAAGCATCGGGGGGATGCACACTGGAAGCAGCGCGAGCGTCATCGCCACATCGAACCCGCGTTTCCAGAAGGGCTCACTATCAACTAACGGACCGGTTTGCAATTCCAGCAGCGGAAGACCATCGAGGTCGGTCAGTTCGGGGCTCGTAAGGTACATCTCATAGGGTTGTGGAACCATGCTGACTGCGATCCCGTGGCTGCCGCACCGTGACGTAAGGTCCAAGATCTCCGGATGCCCCGGCGCCGAAACGGTCAAAATAACCTCGTGCACCCCCCGCGACTTGAGCACTTCAGCGATATCGAGAGTTCGAAGGGTGATCGCATCTTTGAGCTTTGCGGGTGAAACCGTTGGGAAGGCATCCTCACCAGGGCTTAAGAAACCAATAACTTTGCGAAGCATTTCCGGATGACATTGGATCTTGTGGGCCATTTCGCGAGCTAGTGGACCGTTGCCGACGATCACGACGTTGCGAACCAGTCCCCGGGCGCTTCGTGAAGCCATGATCGATCGCGCAATCACCCGGATAGCCAGGAAGCCCAAGAAGACCAACAGACCAAAATATCCGAGGGCAAGACGAGAAATGAATTGCCGCTCCAAGTAAGCAATCGTAAAGAGCGCACACATCAGAGCCAGAACCGCAAGAAGGAGTTGAGAGATGACAGCGGGGAACCTCCAACCGGCGCGAAAGCCATCGAGTCGCACCCACGAGGACATCACGCTCCAAAACAGGAGGGCGGCTATGAGCGGGGGCACGAAGATGAGTGCGGAACTATCCGTTGGGCCGCGCCACACCCAACCATAGCGCATCAGGTATGCGAGAGGCATGGCTGACATGCCCCACATGAGATCAGCGGTCAGAATGGTATTACGCAGATTGCGAGGAGTCATCATCGAGCACTTCCAATCTGGAAACAAACGTCATGCTTGTGGGCGGATCAAGTCTTGTGCCGCGGCTTCGAGCATCCGCGATCGCAACGAAGTAAAGACCGAGTGATTTACGGAAACGTGTAGATCCTCGATAACTTGCATGTTGTCGGAGGGAATGATTACGCAGAGGTCGCACAGGGACTTCATCTTACCGCCTTGAAAGCCTGTTAGGCCGATCGTTAAAGCACCGGCTTCCCGAGCGACATGAAGAGCTTTCAGCACGTTCGGAGAGTTACCGCTCCCACTGATCGCGAGCGCGATGTCACCCTTCTCGACGAGCGGCGCCAGTTGCTCGGCAAAGATGCCGTCGTACGAAATATCATTCGCCAAGGCTGTCATCAGTGCGACGTTGTCAGTGAGCGCTAGCACGCGAAAGCGCCGGTTGCCGTTGATCACTGTGCCCTTGCCTAGGTCACAGGCACAATGTGAGGCCGACGCAGCGCTGCCGCCATTACCAAAGACGTAGACCGTTTTGCCCTCGACATAAGCACTCCACAAAGCGTCGGTCACCTGGTCGATCAGGGCGAATGGAAGACGTCGAAGAACGGTTCCGACGCCCAGAAAGTACGTCTTCGAGCGAGTAACCTCAGGCGAAAAAGGAGTACCGGCAGAATCGGTGCTTGGCTGATTAGGTACCGTACTCATGTCAGGAGTGACCTCGATTATGAGATTGCAATTAATATTCCAATTTCGATGTTAGGGAGTTACGTTAGTGGCCGGCAGAGAGGACCACACCTGCTTGTTTCATATTGAGGTAAGCGTCTTGCACCTGCTCCGGAATGCCGCCATTGCGTTGAATCCAGTCCAGAAAATCATCAAGAATGTCCGACAAGCTCCGCTTAGGAGTCCATCCCAAGGCCTGCAGTTTCGAAATGGACGATACGCTGTGACGGTTATCGCCGGTACGATATTCTCCCGGAATAAGAAACTCGACCTTGCTCCCGATCTTCTCGCGAACGTGCCGGGCGTAATCGATCACTGAGGTGGGCCGTCCACTCCCGACATTAAACGCCTGGGCATCGGCTGCGTCCTGTTCGAGAACAAGGATGTTTGCGTTCACTACATCTTCGATATGCACGAAATCGCGCGTTTGGAGTCCGTCTTCGTAAATAACCAAAGGATCGCCAGTCAAGGCGCGGCTCACAAAAATCCGGCAGACTCCCGAGTAGTGGTTGAATAGGGATTGGCGGGGTCCCTGAGTAATGGAATAGCGCATGGCAACAGTGGGAATCCCGTGGATCCACCCCAACCCAAGAGCTGTCTTCTCTTGGGCGAGTTTGGAGACTGCATATTGGTTGTAGGGATTGCTGTGCTGCTCTGTCAGCAACGCGGGTGTAGCCCGTTGGCCACATTGCGAGCAGGAGACCTCCCACTCTTTTCGTTGCAATTGCTGCGCGCTCCGAGGAATAGGAAGAAACGGGCCGTGCTTCTGGCAAACATACTGCCCTTCGCCATAAACCGCTTGCGAAGATGCAACGATGACCTTCCGGATCTTCATGCGATCCTCGACGATCAATTCGTACAAAAGAGCCGTGCCCACCGCATTCACAGCCAGGAAGCGTGAAAAATCAGGCATGTAATCCTGGTAAGCCGCTTGGTGCGAGACGATGTCCACATCGCGCAGCGCATAACGGACAGCTTCGCGGTCGGTCACGTCGCCTCGAATGAATTCAACTCCGTGAGGGAAATGAGGGGGCTTGCCGCTGGGATGAACTTTTGGATCCAAGCTGTCCAAGACGCGAACCTGAAGCCCCTCCCTCAAGAAACGATCGACTAGATGGGAGCCAATAAATCCAGCACCGCCTGTAACTAATACACGCATAATTGGTCCTTTTCAGACATCATCCTAGCTGCAGAACACGAACGCGTCCCGTCCATGCATTCACTTGCCAGATCCAGCAAAGACTGCTGCCACCGTTTGCAGCATGATCTTGAAATCCAAACCGAGAGACCAATTTCGGATGTAGTCGAGGTCAAGTGTTACCCAGTCGTCGAGGTCGCAGACCTTATTTCGCCCATTGACCTGCCACAAACAGGTGATTCCCGGTTTGACGACCAGTTTTTGCTTCTGGTAGGCCGTGAACTTCTCATATTCCGTGTGTAGGGGCGGCCTGGGGCCGACCAAACTCATGTCGCCCTTCAGCACGCTGTAGAGTTGTGGCAACTCATCCAGACTATAGCGGCGCATCCAGGCGCCCACTCTTGTGATGCGCGGGTCCTTGGTGAGCTTAAATACCGGTCCGATCATTTCGTTCTGCGACCATAGCTGCGTTTTCAATTCATCGGCATTCGCTACCATGGAACGGAACTTGTACCCTACGAAGGGTTTTCCATCTTTTCCGACTACGAGCCATCTATAAAGAACCGGGCCGCGGGAACCGTATTTCACCAATATGGCAAGAACCAGAAATACTGGCGATAGCAGCAAGAGGGAACTCGCGGAAAGCGTAAGGTCAACAACTCGTTTAACGGTGAGCCGAGCATTGCTATTCCAGCTCTGGGACAGAGTTGGCGAACTAACCGCTTCTTGTGGGGTTGTAGACATTTTTAGTCTCTTTGCCAACTACGAAACTAGTGCGCAAGATTGTGCCAGGTACTCACGCAGGCTGTCCTCCCAACGGGTAAACTTGTTCACTCCGCACCGTTTCAACCTACGGTTCTCTAATACGGAGTACTTCGGACGGGGGACTTTCGCTGGAAATTCATTGGGGTCGGCACGCTGGACATTGACATCAAGGTTGGATTGAGCAAAGATCTCAAGCGCGAACTCATACCATGAGCACGCTCCTTCGGAAGTTGCGTGATATAGACCGTATTCAGTGCAATCGCAAAGGCTCTTAACCTGCAAAGCTAGTTGCAATGTTGAGGTGGGGCTTACAACTTCAGTATCCACGACTCGGACACTACCTCGTTCCCGACCGAGCTTAATCATTAGCTCGACGAAGTTCCTGCCCCCCTTTGCACGACATGGGCTCCTTCCGTACAGAGCCGACGTTCGGCAGACAAAATGCCGCGGGTTAATGCTGCGAACGAAGCCTTCACCTGCCAGCTTGCTATTACCGTATACATTGAGGGGTAAGGGAGTATCCTCCTCCACATACGGCTCTCTTTTCCCACCATCGAAGACGTAGTCTGTACTGATATGCACCAGCAGAGCCCCGAGGTCACGAGTAACCAATGCGAGATTCCTGCAACCCAGAGCGTTGACTGCGAAGGCTTGCTCCGGATCAGCTTCGCAATTTTCCACGTTATGCATAGCAGACGTGTTGACAACTATGGATGGGGCAAACCGATTCAGGGACTGTGTAACCGAGTCGAGGCTAGCAATTTCCACATCGGTGTGGTTGAGAGCATAAACCTCTGCACCGTCCGCAAACACTTGGACGAGATCCGTACCCAGCTGTCCGTTAGCACCAACAACAGCCACCCTCATACGACCCCCGCGACGGCGGAAACCGCAACTCCATTGTCAATGTCCCGGAAGGTCTGAATATTGGAGTACTCAGGATTATCCCAGTCTTGGAACTTCTCCATATTATCGAGCAGGTTACCGACGATGAATTTCACATCGCCCTGAGGATGGAAGCTGAGTACGTTAGCCGCCTTCTCGAAACTTACCTTGTAATTGCGAAAGTCCTGGACGTGTTTAATATTTAGATTGATCCTGATTCCGAGGCGCTCTTCAATGGCGCTTCTGACCAAGTCAGCTACTTCTCCGACCGTGTAGTTACCCGAAGCAATGTTGAAGATCCCGGAGAGTTTCTGATTCGACTCGATAGCACGAATGTAAGCAGTAGCGGCATCTTCGATGCTAAGAATCGGTCGCCAGATCGAAGGATTGTTCACAGTGATCGTCCGGTCTTTCATGGCACTCTTGAACATAGTGTTAATGATGAGATCGAGTCTCATTCGAGGGCTGTATCCGGAAATAGTGCCCTTGCGTAACGAAATGACAGAGAAATCCTCGTTAATAAGCTGAATAACCGCCTGTTCTCCCTGCAGCTTCGAGATTCCATAGGGATAGCTGGAGCTTACCGGTCGAGTTTCATCGTACAGTTCGTTCTCCGTGTATCCGTATACGGAACAGGAGCTCGCGTACACGTAACGCTTCACTTTGGCAATTTTTGCAATGTAACCTAGGTAAGCCGGAGCTGCGGCATTGAAAATGAAGTTCTTGCTCGGAGAGTACTCAGCCATCGGGTCATTGGAAAGACCAGCCAAAAAAACAACTTGATCATATGGCTCGAGGTCCTCCACAGTCAGATGGAAGATATCTTTATTAAGAATGCCGACCTGACGCGGCAGGTGGTTGCCAAACCAGAAAAGGTCCACCACGTCTGCTCTATAACCACGTTCTAACAGTCTGGGGATCAGCACCGATCCCAGATATCCAGCGCCGCCAGCGATCAACAGTCTCATGATTAGCTCCCTAGAACTAGTTCAGATTGAGGTTCCAACGAGTAGCGGAAGTTATCGGACTCGGGGCACGATAGCCACTCCGCCAATGTTCGTGCTTGTTGATCTTTCTCAGAAACTACGACTTCTTTGAGCGGCCATTCGATGTTTATCGCAGGATCGTTCCAACGTATGCCCGACTCAGCTTTGCCGTTGTAAATACCTGTGCACTTGTATTGGATTTCTGTTATTTCCGATAGCGCACAAAATCCTCGTGCGAACCCTGCAGGCGCCCACACTTGTCGGCGATTGTCCGCAGATGCGTGCACCCCCACCCACTTACCCAGAGTGGGCGAACCCTTACGGATATCCACTGCCACCAGATAGGCGGCTCCAATCGAAACCCGCATCAGCTTGCCCATAGGGGGTCCCCACTGAAAGTGAAGACCGCGAACCACACCCTTGCTCGAGCGGGAATGGTTGTCTTGCACGAACTCCGTGGGCAAGCCAAGCTTCTCGAATTGATCCCGACGATATGTCTCCATGAAGAAGCCGCGCTCGTCTTTAAATACTTCAGGAGTGACGATGACAATTTCTCCAAGATGGGTTGATTCTTTCTTTATCTGCATTAGTCTCCTTCAACCTTTGAGTCAACAGGATCCCGCATGGTCGATGGTGTTGTACTGACAACCTGCTGATAGAGCGCGGAGTATTTCCTGACTACTTCTTCCCAGCGGTAGCTCGCCCGCGCTCTCTCCTCAGCCCGAAGGCGATAGTCCGACACAATCTCGGGGCCGTTCAGCAAGAACGCCAACTGTCGGTGGAGATCACGGTCCTGGTCCTGTCCCCGATAGCTGAACCCAGCATCTCCAATCGTCTCCACGTTTGATGGCGTGTCGTTGACCAGCACACAGTTCCCAAACCCCATTGCTTCTACAAGAGCGGGATGTGTGCCGCCAACTTCGTCGGGCAGTACGAACACATAAGCGTTTCGCTGCAACTGCTCGTAACCATCGCCGTAGACTCCGCCTGTAAACACGACACGCGGATCCCGTGTAGATCGCAGCGAGCGCACATACTCCTTCTCCCACGGATCGTCGCCAACGATGACAAGTTTCTTGTCGGTTTTGGTCTGTTCAAATGCGCGGATCAGAAGGTGCACATTGTTTTCCGGCACCAACCGTCCGACAAAGAGAACGTATTCGCGGCTGTCAAGACCAAACCGTTGCAGCCATTCCCGGCCCTGTGCTCTGAATTCTCGCATGCCGTAGAAGATGATTGAGGTACGTGCTCCATAGGTGTCCTGGTAGTAACGGGCAACCTCTTGGGAGTCAGCGACCAATCCATCGCAGAACCTCACAGCGAGTCGCTCGGAAAGCCTTAAATACCATCGTGCAAACTTCCCCCACTTGTTACGTTGCCAGTCGGTACCATCAACCGAACAGACGACTCGCTTGCCCAGGATTCTTGGAATGGGCGCAAATAGGGTCGCGCCTGTCGTGAAGTAGTGGACTACATCGACGCGGCGCAATGCTACATGCAACGTGGACAGCAGGGCATGGACAATTGTGCTGAGATTCTTGGATCTCAGTGTAGGCAACGTGACCAGTTCGACTCCCTCGTAGCGGCGTTCCGGGTAGTCGCTCATTCCCGCCCGGTTATAGACCACAACCTCGTGTCCTAGCTTCACTAATCCGCGAGAAAGTTCGTCCACAGCAGTCTCAAACCCGCCGAAGCGGGCAGGGATTGCCTTGATACCGATCATTGCTATACGCATGAACCGAAGCCTCTGTGTGTGATGAACCTGAATCTACTCCGAAGACCCCAAGCTGACGCTCGCCGGCGGAGACACCCTCAAGACGGGAACAGTTCGAAGGACGGATCGATAAGCCAAGAAGACAGCCAAACTTGCCACGGCCAAGTATGCAAGAGTAGCAACTAGCTGGTTAGGCCACGAGCTGCAAAAAACGAACCACAATCCGCAACCAGCGTACACCAAAATTGTACGAACCAGATTCCGCGCATTCCCTCCCGTGAGCGGCTGGAGCAACAGTTCATTCAGCAGCCACCATACCCCGATTGCGCCCATCATCGCTAACGCCATCATCGATAGCTGGCCGGTACGGCGAGCGAGGGTCAGTAGCACGAGCGCGGCCAGCAGGCCACCGGCACAGCCCAACAACAGCTGTCGCAGACGAAGCGCGTTACGAAAATAGTTGGTGTGCAGGATATAGATGACAGCTGTCATGCCAGTCGTAAGCATCAGCAGGCGAAGCACTGGCAGGCTACTCAGGTAATCGGGCAGCAGACGCATGATCAGCCAACGAAGTGGAAAATAGCCGGCAAGGCTGATCGCCCACAGTCCGACCAAGCACGCCTCGCCCCACCAATAGGCACGGCTTCGGAACTCTTGGGTGAGACCGTCCGACAGATAAGGGAAAACAACGCGTGAGACCGAGAGAATGATCGTGTTGACAACAGCCAGCGCATTTGCCGCGAAACCATAGACGGCAAAGTCGCGTATGCCAAAGCTTGCGCTGACCGCAACTCGGTCCAGCGAAAGGACCACAGTCGTAAGCAGGCCAGCGAGCAGGACACTCCACCCGACGCGAATGTTGTGCGCGCCAACTTCCCAAACATGGCGCACATTCCGTATCTTGCCGTGGTACTTGGTAAGAAGCACGGCCCAACCGGCTGCACCGACTGCCAGCCAAATGCCAATACAACCTCCGAGTAATGCTGGCAGCGTCAGATGCCTCCGGTGACTCAGCAGGACGACGAAGCCAAGTAGAAGAGCTGGGTTGAGTATTATCACAGCGGAAAGCCAACCGAATGACTTGTCCGCCTGAAGTGCGAATTGCCCGAGAGCCGCCGCATTCCAGACCAAAGCGTATAGAAGTAACGCTGCTGCCGGTAGAAACCACCAATGGTAGCGAAAAAGAAGGGCGAGAATGGCTAACGCCGGCACCAGAAAGATCAAATGCTGCAGCACCAGAAAGACTAGGCCGCTTAGCATTTCGCCCCTAATCCGCTGTTTGGGGCGAGCCGCCCATCGGATTAGTGCCCCGTCTGGCAGGCCGAAGTGTAGGACACCGGCGAAACCTCCATAGAGAACGAAAAGCCGGTAATACCCATAACCCTCCATGGACAAGCGTCGGGGTATAAGAAATGTAAGAATTCCGCTGCATACCAAGGCAAGCAAATTAGCAAGACTATGGATCACAGCGTGGCGGACGAAAGACGATCTATTGCAAGCCTCGGAAGTCTCTCTTAATGACCTCTCTCCACTCCCCCCTGTCACTCTTTCTTCCGAAAGCGTTGCGATGTCGCCTGGGTCAATTCCCGCGATCATTTGCACGTTCACCATGCTAATTGAGCTAGGAGTAGCAAAGGAGTGAGGACTGTCACACCGGAAAGCAGGCCAAAGAGCTTTTCTGCTTGCAGAGCAAACTGGCCGAACGCGCTTACGTTGAAAACCACCGCATAGAGCGCAAGCGCGATGACCAGGAAGAACCACGGCTGCCGATGAAACAAGCGAGCCAGCACACCAGTCGCTGGTATGAGAACGCCCGCGTGCTGGACCAGCAGAAACGCGAGGGTGTCTGCCACTTCGTTCTTCATCCTTTGCTCGGGACGCGCCGCCCACCGGATCAGGGCGCTATCGAGTAGCCCCAAGTGCAGCACTCCTGCAGACCCCCCGTAGAGAAGGAAGAGGCGATAGTAGCCGTAGCTCTCCATGGACAACATTCGTGGCAGCAGAAAAGTAAGGACTCCGTTGCAGACTAGCGCAACCAGGTTAGCCAAACTGAACAGAACAACATGCTGCGCGAAAGCACTGGCACCCGATCGCACCGGCTTGCCCAACTCTAGTAGGACTGCGCTGTTCTCCGGACCAGATCCTAGCGCCGAACTCGCAACGACGTCCTCGTGCACTCGCTCGTGGGTATCATCATGAAAAGCTAGCGGTTGGCACTTGAGCAGACTTCCTCTGCAGGAACAGATGGCGCCGCGGATGGGACACCGGAGATCGTCTCGTAGAGACGCTCCCAATCGCTGACGAAACGGTCCACCGAAAACAATTCAAGAACGCGAAGCCTACCCGCAGCACCCATCGATATCCTCAAATCAGGACAGCCGCCTAATTCGAGAATCGCCGAACAGAGTGCTTGGGCGTCTTTAGGCGGTACTAGGTAGCCAGTTTCGCCATCAACCACCATTTCCGTAGGCCCACCGTGAGCCGTGGCGATCACCGGTTTGGACATGGCCATAGCCTCCAGAACGACAGTAGGAAATGGGTCAGGTTGGATTGAAGGCAGCACAAATATGTCAAATGCCGCGAGCACTCTTCTTACGTCTGGCTGGTAATCCTTAATCACAACTTCGCGGCTTAGCCCGAGATTAACCACTGCCTTGCGCAGCCTTTCCATATAAAAGCTTTCGTCATCGAAAACGCCGCCGACCATAATGAAGCGCACATCGGGCTGCTGACTTAACACCAGCTTCGCTCCCTCTAAGAGTTGGTGTTGGCCTTTCCAGCGACAGACTTTCCCGATCATGCCCACAAGCACCAGTTCATCCCTGAAGCCGAGCTCCGCTTTAGAACTGCTGCCCGCACTATCAGGGAAGAACTTTTCGATGTCGATCCCATTGTGGATGACGCGTAGCTGACTTGCGCAGGCTGGCGTGTCTCGCAGGATGTGATCACGTACGGGATTGGAAACCGCCACTACGGCGTCTGACAACCGTGACACCAGAAAATGCACTACACGGCGCGCCAAGGGTGGATCGACAACCATCTCATGGACGTGCCAAACGTGAGGTCTGCGCGTGATTCTTGCGGCGAATGCTCCCGCGGTGACGGCAAGTGTGTTGCTGTGCACCAGGGCAATTCGACGACGAACAATTATGGACGCAATAGTGACTACCCCGATCACAAGGTCAGCGAGAAAACGGATCACGCCCACGGGGCTGAAATATTTCCGTCGAATCACACCCATGCGGATGAACATGCACTCTACACCGCACTCTTGAAGCCTCACTGAAAGTCTGTTCAAGGGCTTCGAGTCGACGGGAAGAAGAACCAATGGGCGGAAACGGCTCCGATCTAATCGCTTGACCAGTTCCAAAAGGATGATATCGGAGCCATACAGATCGTTGCTGCCGTGAACAAAGAGGAGATTGACTGGACCGAGGCTCGGCTTCATGAGAGTGCGGCAGACGTCCTTGAATACGTTTGTACGGCAGTTTCTGGTACGCGCGAGCGTATGACCCGCGCAGGAACACCAGCGACCACGGAATAAGCGGGGAATTCACCGCGGACTACGGCTCCGGCGGCGATGACGCAGCCACGTTCGACATGGGCCCCGTCGAGAAATACCGCGTTCGCGCCCACCCAACAGTCATCCTCGATCACGATCCCCTTCCGCGTCACACCTTGGTTGCGGATGGGCATGTCGACGCGGTCGAAGTTGTGATTCTCGCCGTGAAGCGAGACGTGCTGTCCCATAATCACGTTCTCGCCGATCGTGATCATTCCGCCCGCTCCGATGAACGAATAGGGCCCGCAAGAGGAGTTCTTGCCGAAGCGAATGCCGGCGCCGACAAGAGATAACGAACTAGCCTGAACCGTTGTGTACGCTCCCAACATAACGTTATCCCTTAACTCAATGCCCTCGCGGGAGAGTCCGTCGATGATCACTCCACGCTCCAGCGTTACGCTGTGGCCGAAACGCACCATCGAAGCGTTGCGGAGGCTTACACCTGGAGCCATAAATACTGGGCGCGGTGATCCTTGTAATAACAGGGTCTTGAAAATGCCGCGGCAAAGCCAGGCTGCCCGTCGCATGACGACAGCCACCAGCACCCGCAATGGAATCTCGCGGTCAAGCGCATACGGCCGCCTCTTCGCCCGGCTGAGAACATTTTCTAGACCGCGGTAAATCAGTTCCATTGTTTTCTAGTTGAAACGCGGAGCAAAGGAATCGGTCTGCTTCCAGTTCTTATGCACCTGTAGACACCGCCGGTACTTCTCTCCGAGCTCTTCGTCCCGGGTAATCAAGTACCGCGCCCCGAAAAACCCGATACGCACGAATAAGCCGGTTCGGAGGACAGCGTCGGCGAGCAATCGCTCGGGAAGGCTGGAAAATTTTCGATGATACCTGCGAAAACCAGCATACAGGTACGCCAATCGGGTAACATTGTATCCACCAAAGTGGGTGTACTTCACGTCTGCACATTGCACCGTGAGTAGCCCGTGGTTCGCGGTGTTGCGACAGAACTCCACATCGTCGCCGTAAAAGAAGTTGCCTTCGTCCAACCCACCGAGCGCACGCCAGTTCTCGGCCGTGGTAAGAAGAAATGAGCCCTCCACCCAGTCTACCTTGAACGTTTTGAGGCCCGGATTTCCGTAAGGATGCTTTTCAGGACTTGACCACAGCCATCCGAACTTCCAGAGCAACATAGCCCTGGGGAAATGTCCGGTCGAGGGGCGCCGCTCGTTGTGAGCCCCGTACATCTGGGCGCCAACTATTCCAACGCGCGGATCCGTCTCCAACAGACAAATTGCGGGTTTTATGTCGGACATCAGCACCGTATCGCTGTTCAGCAACAGATAATATTTGCCCCTGGCACTGCGAGCAGCGACGTTGTTGCCCTTAATGAAGCCGAGGTTTTCATCACTCCGAATGAGCCGCACCCACGGAAAGTGCTCTGTAACGAACTCGCGCGTCCCATCGCTGGACCCGTTGTCGAGGAGGATCACCTCGTACGGCACAGTGACCGATTCACGAACGGAATTCAGACATGCTTCTAAAAACCGTCTAGCGTTGTAGCATACTAAGAGAATTGAAACCTTGGCCCCCCCACGATCGCGCAATACGACATCTTTGTCCTTTTCTAGCCCGCACACGCGGTCAGAGCGCTCGTCGATCAGCACGCTCTCGCAACCGGGACGGGAATCCGTTTTACTGATGTTTGATTTCACAAGACTTGACCATTCCGAAAAAGTATTCCCGGCCTATTTCATCCAAGGGGAATATTTGTTGAAGCTCCTTCTCAGTGAATAGACATAATTCGTCGACGTACCTGGCGCCCTGATGCCTTGATGCTTTGCTGAGGATTCCCCAGACAGTAAAGTGTGCCAGCCATCGTTGTATCGTCTTAGGCAGCCAGTGGAACAGCGGGACCATCATGTGCATGTCCACCGGAAAACGCATATTAGGAGTTTGCACGAAATAGCGATGTGCAACTCGCCCGATTTCTTGTGCGAGACACCGTTGGTTGTTGCGATTCATCAAATGTTCTATGAGCGAATTGCAAAATACAACATCGAAGGCTTTGTCGGGAAATGGTAGGTGCACCGCATCTGCAACTACCCAGTGAACACAATTTCCTAACGGCTCATTCAAGGGAGGCGTCAAATTCACGATGGTAAGCTGCGGCAGTATATTCGCCTGGCTCCAGATATGTGTGGTTCCACCGAGGTCGAGGACACGAGTATTCGCCGTGATGTCAAAGTCGCGCACAAAACGGTTGATTCTTCTTTTGCGAAACTCTCGCCCCAAACGATTCGCGAGGTTGGTCAAATTCATATAGGAAGTTGTGGCTCAGTTATCGTGTGTCTCGCTGACACAGACACAAACAACGTCCGCACCAAATAACGTCTGTGTTAGGACTTCTTCTCCGGCACGTTCGCTGGATCCAGCACCTTGACGGTGGGAATCTAGCCGCACGGAAAGTGTTCTGTAACGAACTCGCCGATCCCATCCGTCGATCCATTGTCGAGGAGAACCACTTCGTACGGTACAGAAACGTTAGCGCGGATTGACGTAAGACAGTCCCTGAGGAACCGCTTGGCGTCGTAGCAGACTAGAAGGATGGAAACTGTAACGTCTCCGGTTCGCTCAAGAGTCATGCTTCACTGTGTCGTGCCGCGTAGCTATTGAGAAACGAGTTCCAGTGGACGCGGAATGCCCCACTAGAGATGTAGTGGATTACAGCGAAATACAACACCGCAAATATCGGGCCTAGTTCAGGAAACATCTCGTCCTTTATGGCCTTAAATTGATTTTGAACGAAATATGCGTAGGTCAACACCCAGAAAAAATTAGTTGCGCCAATCATGCGAACATAAAGCCATTTGGCAAGCATGCCCCACAACATCATCCCAATTATGATGGCGACGCACCCTCCGTCCATGTACAACGGCCCCAAGATCGTTGTCGAGGCGCCAAAACCGATGAAGTCGAAGCCAAGTTCTTTCTTCACTATCTCGCCGGGCCCAGGCCGGTGGCCGGGCAGAGGGATTGCCAACGCGGCGAGTGAAGTCGCTCCGTAGGTGTACGGTTGGCGATCCATGTGTCTCAACAGCATATCGAAGCCCTCTGTTGTAACCCGCAAGGACTCATAGGTGCTCCCTAACCAGAGAGTATAGGGAGTGTAGCCCTTGCTCTCTAGGCCCTGAATGTTGACGTCCCCGAAGACGGACATGTCACGATAGGTTCCTATGGCAGACGCGATAATGACTGCGATGAGGCCGCAGAGTAGCAGTGATCTGATTCTCATGCGAGATCGTGCGTAGTGAATAGTGACAAGACTCGCGATAAAGATGCGCATCACACCGCCGCGGCTGTCCCCACTGACCGCGTCAAATATGAGGAATAGGATCAATAGGGCAACGGCCAACTGGACCCTTCTCGACGGTTTGCAGACGGAAAGGTATAACACCAGGCAGATAGGTAAGATTTCTAGGGCGAAAGCCAGATTGCCGGCGTAACCGCCGGGATACTTGATCCGTAGTTCTTCTTCTTCGGGGTGAAATAGCGGGATGCCATAGAGTGCCACCTTTATAGCGCGTCCTACCAAGCCCATGGCTAAGAAAAGCGTAACGGCGATTCCAAAACGGGACCTGTCCCAAAACCTTGGTTGGCTGAGCGGGATGGTAATGGCAACCGTCTGGCAGACAGTCGCGGAGCCCAAAAGGTAGGCTGCCAGACCTATGCTGTAGTAAATCCATTGTGTCCATGGCAGGGTGAGATTGAACTGGGAAACTACTGGCAAGTCTATCGTCGAAATAAACAAGTATGCGATGTAAATGAGCGGGAATCCAACGTCAGGCGAGAAGAAGTCAATCGGAGCGCCGCTCCGGCGGTTCCTCAGGAAGATGAATGGCACAAACGACAAGAAACTACCTATCGCTAACAAATCTGGCCGGTTGTACCAGAGCGCGACAAACACGCCGCACGCCACAGCGGTCGCAAAGAACACCCCCCTCAAGAAGCGCTGGAGCTGAAGTGGTTGTCGAGATGGATATGTCGCGTCTGATCGCATTGATGATTACTGCGCGAACCGTTTCATTTGCCGAGTATCTCTGATGCCATGGTCAACGAGGATTGTGATTCCTGCGGAAATTCAGAAACCGGCTCGACGATTAAACCAGCTTCGGCGTTTAAGGGCCTGCCATGAGCTGCGTGCAAGTTCTTTGCCGGGATGGGAGTCAGGAGTTTGTACCCAGAGTTCGTTGACCGCGATCCACCCAGCTGCCCCCAGCATCGCCAAGAAAGTACCAAAAAACATAATCAGCAGCCTCGGCGGGAAGGATTTCTTCTCCGGCACGTTCGCTGGATCCAGCATCTTGACGGTGGGAATCTCCTTGGCCTCTTCGATCTTGGCCAGTTCGTACTGCTGGGTCAGGAGTTCGTAAACGGCTTCCTGGATTTTGGTCTCGCGGTAGAGGTCCGCCCACTTCACGCCCAGCAACGGCAGTTGGCGGATGGAGGGAAGTTCCTGCCCGCTGGCCTGCCCCGGAGCAGCATTCTTGTCCGGAGGAAGGTTGGAAGTATCGCCTCCCATCTTGTGTAATTGGCTTCGCAGTTCATCCACGCGAGCCTGCAACGAGCGCACCCGCACATTGCTCTTGGTGTAGATCTGCTCCAGGCCCTCGAGTTCCGATTGCTCCGCGATCAGTTCCCCCTCCAGCCTCGCCGCCGCTTCGACCGTCGCCTTGGCCTGGGCAGTCATGTCAATCGTTGTGTTCTGGCTGGCGTATTCGCTGAACTGGCGCGAGGCCTTGTCCAGATCCTGTCTCACGGCTTGCAGGCGCTGCTCGATGAAAATGCGTTCACGGCGAGCCGAAGAGGTTGAAACTTCGGCCACTAACCGATCGAGTTCTTCGACGTAGGCTTGCGCCACAAGAGATGCGCGTAGTGGGTCGCGATCGGTGGCCGTAATTGTGATTACACCGCTTTTGCGGTCCTCGGAAATCTCGCTGTAATTCGTCAGGTCCTTCCGCGCGTCTTCCCAATAGCGATCGTGGTAGGCCTTGCGCAAATCGAAGCGGTCGATAATGCGGTCCTCGACGGTACGGCTGCGAAGAATGTCGATGAAGAGCGCGCCGGAACTCTTCATGCCCAGCAAGTCGCCCGCCATCGAACTCAGGCCGAGACCTCCTTTCCCTGCAAGTGCCGCCATCATGGCCATGCCCGAACCGGATTGCGAGTCGGGTGGCATAAGACGGGTCGTTGATTCAAAGCGCTTGGGAATGAGGAAGGCGATGATCGTGGCCAGAACCAGGCCCCACACGGTTAGCCGCACGAGGAACCTGCGCCCCTCCCAGAGCAGTCGCAGCCACGCGACCGCATCCGTCTGATTTGCCGTGCTCTGGAGGTCAAAGCTGGTGCTACCGGGCCCGACTTCGTCTGGGATTTCGATCGGCTCTGCGACGGTTTGTATGGATCGTTTCACTGAATTATTCGTCGAAGCTTAAAGCAAGTGCGCGGAATCTGTTCTTTCTTGACACCAATTCAAAGGTAAAGAATCAGCTTTAGCTGGGGCCGTTAGGTTGCGGTGTGGGTTCGACATGCCAGCAGCAGCGTCACGCGGGACCGGGCCGATCGTTTAATGGTGATGTGCGACCGGCCAAAAGCCAAACTCGAACGACGCCGCGACATTGGATTGACGGTTTGTAGCAAGCATTGGAATCTGCCAACGCTCATACTGCACATTGCCGGAAAAGCGAAAACCGGGGCCTAAGAAGATATCCGCATTAACGGCGACGTCATTTTGAGTTCCGCCCTGCGGAAGAAACTGACGATCGACCTTACGATGCCGAAGTTCCAGTCCGATCTTACTTTTTCCTGAAAGCCAATAGTTCGTCCGAATGGCTTCCCCTTGTGCGGCGCGCCCCAACCAGGAACCGATGAATCCGCCGTTGTTCGTGTACCCGTTGACGTATTGAGCGTTCCAGTAGAAATAGCCAGGCGGCTCAGAATTGTAGCCGACCGCGCTGGTGGACCCACCCTCGAGTCTCAAATCAATCTTTGGAATCCTCGGAATCTTTGCGAAGTAGAGTCCGCCCTGAAAGATCGACTTTGTCATGTAAGGAATCGGGGAAGGCTGGTCTTCGCTCATGGCCTCCCCGTAAAGAGTCAACCAGTCACGCATCTTCGGAATTCGATATGCAAAGTCTGCACTCGTGCGTCCATCCCCCAATACATCCCCGTGAACGTGTACGCCGAAGGTAGAGTCCAGGAACGTCTTAGGCGTCAGCGGAAGTCCGGGACCTCCGTAGATCGTTGTCTTCGACATACCGAACTCGAAGTTTTGGGTGAGCTTGAAGCTGATCTTTCCGCCGCTGAGAAACGGCTGGCGATGCAACGCGTGCCCATACTCTCCGATCGGGCCGCCAGTGCTGCCGCTGAAAACTGTGGTCAGAAACTCTTGTCCGGACATCTGCCCTATAAAGGCCTGCAAGCGCATGTCCCCGAGATAGCCGAAAATCCCAGGTAATCGAAAAGGGCTGACGCGATCGATGCTGAACATGTTGTTCAGCGGAGGAACGTTGTTCGTAAAAATCATCGCCCCCCCTTCACTGGGCCCCCACCACAGACTGCGCCGTCCGTATGAGAACTGCCAATTCGCAAGGTTCATGCCCACATAAGCGTCCAGTAACTGAAAGCTGCTAATGGCTGCAGTGGGAAGCGTTGTAGGACTGGGTGGCAAGCCATCAACACTACTGATGAAACCGAGCGCTGCTGGCGAAGGAGACGGGGCCGATGGCGCAGACTGATACTCCCCGCGCACGTAGACAACAAACGGACCTGCGGTAGTCCAGCCAGACGCGCCGGCCACGGCATTAAACCCATGTTCGTATGGCCGGCCGTAGTCGTTGAGGAGGGTCTGGCCGAAATGATAATTGTCGGTAAGCGGCGTTCCAGAGATTTCAAGTGAACGGGAGTAAACGGACTCCAGTTGGGCGCCAAGATTGCGCTCTCCGCTTATCAGTTCGGAATCATGAGCGAACTCTTCCGACAGCGCCCCGTAGAGTTGCTGAACTTCCGACGGGGAGTCTGCGTCAGGCCGCAATTCCGACGCCTCACTGACCAATCGGGCACACTCCAGCCGAGTCCAGGGACGAATTCCCAAGCTTGCGGTTTTCACGTAGCCCAAGGCTGCGAGCCGTTCCAGCGCCGGATAGATCCAGCTGTCGAGAGGAACATAGGGGGAACCCATGTTCGAAGGAGAATGTGCGTTGTCACCTTCTTCCACAAATTCGCGCGGCGTCGCCCAGGAGCTACCTTTTAACTCGGCATCGTGATGCCTACTGTAAACGCTCTGGGCGATCAGATATCCGAGTGCGCTGCCCACCAACACGTCGGAGGGAAAGTGCTGTCGGCCATGAACTCGCGCGAAGCTGACCGCGGAGGCGAGGCCGTACGACACCAACTTGGGGAATGTCCCTGGATACTCGTGCGCAATGACGCCTGCGATGGCCCACGCCGCAGCGGCATGTTCCGAGGGAAAAGAAGTTCCGCCTTGGAAGAACGCTCCCCCTCCGTTCCCCTGATACGGACGCTGCCGCGCGAATGAATACTTCATGACCTCGATCGGGATAAGGCTATCAATAGCCGCCTCGCCAGCCAGGAAACCGGTTTCGCGCCAGTGTTCGTTGTGCGTGGGAAAGCTCATCAGATACATGCCTGCGCCGGCTCCGGCGAGACTGGCAATTCCAACGTTCGAGACTGTCTTGTAATGGCTAAGCGTAGTCGGGTTCGTTGACAACGAAGCGCTGTACTGCCAATCCGTCGCGAAAAGGCCAGCTGTGAGCCCCGCCAAGGGCACCAGCCATCTTGTATCGGCCAACTGAATGTGTGCTGGGCTAGTCCAGATATCCTTCTGGTCCTGCGCGAAGTCCGAGATCGCGCCGCCAAAGAACTTCTTCGGCGCGCTCAGGTAGGTACTAGTCTCTGGTTGTCCGGAACTCATTGGAGAATTCTTCGTGTAGCTAGCTGCACTGGGCGCCACCGGTTCGCCATCCTTCCCTGACTCCTGAGAATGAGCTTCAGAAATTAGGCAAACACTCATGGCAACACTCAGGAGCCCGGCCAGAAGTCGCGTATTCGTTCTCAACTCTTAAGTCCCCACTTCTACGGGTGAATATAGGCGATAGTGAGAGCAGCCGACGATGCGACCTGCGCCGCCTGCAAAATCCCGGACCAATTACGGCTACCGATCTTAGGCGCCTTTTCGGGTACGACAATCGCGTCTCCCGGCTTCAACACAGCGCTCATTGGGTCCCCCAACCAGAATCCCGAGTTGTTCTTCGCTGAGAGCACAGAACCATCCGCTCGGATCACAAAGACAGCACTCTTGTCCGCAATTTGCGTCAATCCTCCCGACTGGCTCAAGTACCACTTTGCGCTCCTCCCGTGGAGATAACTAACAGCCGTGGGATTGAAAACCTGCCCACTCACGAGGACGTAGTTAGCCTTCTTCGGGATGACGAGTTCGTCTCCGTCGCGGAGCGGAACATCGGCGCTGGTATTTGTCAGCTTGTCTAAGCTCTTCATGTCCGAGGGAAGGTGAATCACGACTCGTCCAATGGGCGGCGTTGCTTCAAGCTGTTGCAGCGTAGTTTCAGTCTGCGCGACCGCGGTGAGCTTCGCATTTTTCTGATCGGTGTCAGTTTCGGGCAAGGCCTTCAAATAAGTTTCTTCTCGCTTGACGCGGTTCACCAACTCGATATGGGACGTCATTTCCAGTTCGCGAACTTCGCGGCGGAGCAGCACCGCTCCGTAAGGATAGGCTTCCGGAGTGAAACCACCACAACGCTTCAGCAGCGAGCTAAGCCGCTCGCCTGGCTCAATTCCGTAGCTCGCGGGATGTTGCACTTCGCCGCGCACAGTAACTGAAGATCCAAGATCGTTCCATTGCGCGATCTGCCGTACTGTGAGGACGTCGCCGTTGCGTAGCAGAACGTCCTCGCTCGAATCCCCGGACAACACAGCTGCCAATTTCACTTCGAGGCGCTGGCTCGATTGCCCCGCAGCGCTCGCAGCGAATCGGGTCAAGTCAGCGGTGTCGGGATAGGCGCCTCTCTTGAGTCCTCCGGCAACCCTTACCAGATCTGCAACGCGCATATTCGTGGGCAGCGGATACCGTCCTGGTTTCGCGACTTCACCCTTGATGTAGACGGTCGGGCCCTCCACTCGATCCGCGTTTCGATGTACCAGCACCCGGTCGCGGGACTGCAGCAGAAGATTGTCGACAGGATTCCCCTCAAGGGCCTGGCGCAAATCGACGCTGAGAATCCTCAGGCTCCCGTCGCTCTCAGTACGAAACAACTGCGCCGAATCAAGCGATGCATCCGGCGTGACACCGCCGGACAGGTAGATTGCATCGCGTAAGTGGGCCTGACCCGAGGTGTGGTATTTCCCGGGGGCTCGAACTTCCCCTCCCACCCACACGTCCGGAGTGGGCTCAAAATCGTAACGGCTGAAGATCCGCACCGTGTCGAGAGGCATTAAGACTGGGGCCGAGGCGGGATCCGCAAGAGCAGCCGAGAGATCGACGCTTTCTACGCTGGGATGAAAGTCCGGCTTGTTCAAACGGATGATTTCAGCGTAATGAGCCGCTGGTTCGGGAAGCAGGTCGCCATAGGACGAAATGAGATCGGTCAGCTTCATTCCCGGCTTGTAGGAATATCGGCCTGGACGCAATACGTGCCCCTGAAGGTAAATAGAATCCTCGTTATAGGCGGCGATCGGAAAGATATGCACTTGATCGCCATCGCGAACGCGGAAAGCTTGCAACTGCTTGTTGAGTTCGTCAGGATCAGTGGTCGATGCCAGATCCAGAGTCAGCATGGTCCGCTTTTCGTGGGCTTCGAGCCGTTGCACTTCGATATGGCGCAATGCCGCTGCGGGGAGGATTCCGCCTGCCAGTTCCAGAACTTCGGCTAGCGAAGTCTCATCCAGCAATTCATATACTGCCGGGCGGCGCACCATTCCTTCTACCGTCGCTTGAGGTCCAATTGGCGGCACGAGTAAAGTGTCGCCATTTTCCAGTCGCCTCAAGTCGGCGCGTAAGCCGTGAAGCAGCAGGTCATAGGCGTCAACCTGCTCTACGAGTTGTTTGCCGCGGAAGTGCTTGAGGCAACGCATGGTTCCCCGACCGGTGACGCCTCCAGCGGCAAACAGTGCATTGAGTGGCGTTGAAAGCGAGCTAATGTCATACGCGCCCGGTTGCGCAACCTCTCCTACCACATAAACGCGCACGGTTCTCAGGCGTGCAAGTGAGACATCGGCGGATACATCCCTGAATGCGCTCCTGAGAGCGTGCTGAACTACCAACTGTACTTCGCCGAGACTCTTGCCCGTTACTAACACCGGACCTGTCTCCGGCAGCGCGATCCGCCCCTCCCGATCGACCAGGCGCACAAGTCGCTGGGTGACGCTGCCCCACACATCAATGGACAAGCTATCGCCCGTTCCCACCACGTAGTCAGGCCCCACGGGCAGATCCATCGGAATCACGTCCGGTTGGTTTATGGTATTGCGGAATATTTCCGAGCCGAACCGCTCCGCTGGACGCTGCCAGGCCGATGCCTGTACGTACATGTCGTACAGAGAAGGAATGTCGGCATACGGATTGGCCCGACGAACCATTTTTACTGGCGTCACATCTTCTTCTTCGTATTCGTGCGCCTTGGGCCGAGAGGTAGCGGCCTCGCGCGTATAGCTTATGTCTGCGTAGGAGGCCTCATCGCGCGCCACCATCACTCCGCCTGATATCGAAGCGACAGACGATTGGCTCGGTGATATATCAAGACCGGACTTCAGCGAGTCGGAGGCTAATTCAATTTTTGGCGACGACATGCGGTCGCGCTGTGCTGGTTCCTGTCCCTCAGTCCGGAGGGTTCGGGAGGAATTAGAAGGAAACGAGGGCGATCCATCGGGGAACGGGCCCGGATTTTCGTCAAGAACGGGCGTTCCGTTCGGTGTTGGACGATTCGAGCGCGGGCTCGTCGTACCCGTACGTTCCACGTCCTGATTATTCTTCTTGGGCTGGAGGGACTCGGTATCTTCCTGCACTTCAATCTGCACCAAACGCCGGGCACGCTCTTTCAGAAGAAGGTCTTCCTCTTTGCCGGAACTCGAATCAGGATTCTTAGACGGCATCAAGTAACCGTAGCGCTGCAGCAAGCTAGTCGCCACTGCGCGGAATGCCACATCCCGGTTGAGGCGGTCGAAAACCGCTTCATCCACCAGCTTCGAATCCTCAACGATCTGGCCGTTATCGGTAGCTTCTTTGGCTATCCAGCGCTTCAATTCCACCAGAAGTCCCGCATCTTTGACGAGAACTTCCCGAATCTGAACAGCAGAAGCCGCTACACGGTCAAGGTTGTTTTGGGCAAGATCGGACAACTCCGCAGGCTGATTTACGTACGCTTTGTCTCGAGGCTTTTCCTTCACTTGACCATACAACCCCTGACAAAGTAGGAGGAGCGCGATACAGCGGGCTCCGATCTCGAAGAATCTTTTCCAATTCCAGTGATGGATTAGCATTGTGGTTTTCCGACGCGATTCAAAATTTAGGTTTTCCCAAGTCTTCGACGAGCAAGGAATCATGGCTAGTCTTATCCGACCGGCTCGAGATCGGCCTCATCCACTTCGACACTCACTGAGCGCATGATCAGATCAAGTGAGAAAACTACGCGGCACTTGTCCTTATTTCGACGGATGATGCCTTCCAACCCATGCATTGGTCCGCTACGAACGCGCACTCGGCGTCCTACGCGCAGGTATGGATGTGGTTCGAACTTGCTGGAATTGGATTGCCTTTTCCTCAGACACTCGATTTCCTGCTCTGGCAAAGCGGCAGGCTGGCCGTTGAAGGTCACCAGCCGTACGGCACCGGGGACCTTCAGTACCTGCAGCTTGTCCTGGAGTGCGATGCACACGAAGACATAACCGGGAAACAAGGCGAGTTCGAGCTCCTTGCGACGGTCCTTCCAGCGCCGCACCGACCGATACATAGGCAGGAAGCACGAGATGCGGCGCTGCTCGATCTGCTCAGCCACGCGCTTCTCATGGCGCGGGCAGGTGTATAGGGCGTACCAATTGCCTTTCGTTCTTTCCCCACCTTCAGCGCTGGGAATAGCGATGGCCGAGTTTGTTTGAGCATCCATACAGTGCGCCAGATACAGCTTCGCCCCCTCACTTACGGGCCTATTGTGAGCTAAGCCACTTCTTTCCAACACGTTACTGGAAACATCGCTGGTTCTAGATTCTCGGATCTTTCGATCCAATCGATCTGCGGTGCATCCGGAACGCTGCTGCTCGTAGAACTTGTAATCCCATTTCGAAACGCCAGGAGTCCGTCACGCCGGTCTCAGTTTCGCGCGACTCCCACCAGCACCGGGCGCTCGCGAACCGCGTTCAGGATGCCAGCCTCAGAACTCTCCAGTGGCTTGGTTCGAATGTCGACGATAGCCCAGTAAAAGATCCCGACGTTCTGCTCCGGCGCTAGCGCCAAAATCCTCATCTGGGGATAGCGACCCAGGAGAAACCCGCAATGGCCCAGACGCTTCTCCGGTTCATCCATCGCGAGAATGAGCACATCGGGTTGAACTTGTTCAACCATTTCGGTGAGGTTACCCCCGTCCGGTACCTCGCCAACAACTTCAATGTCCGGTTGGTCGGAAATAGTGGCCATCACGAGTTCCCGCATCAGGCGGGGCCGATTTGCAATAAGGACGCGGACTCGCTTCACATAGTTCTCCAGTGCTAACGGGTAAGAGCAGAGTATCGCTTCGATGGTCGCGAGGCGCAAGGTTCAAAAGGTATCTAGTAGGAACCTGCTTCACCAAGTCCCTCACATCGTAGAAACGGTACCAAGTTAGTACCACGACAGTACTGTCTAAGTACCAAGCTCGTGCCGTGCGATTTCATTTTGGGAAAACTCAGTTTTAAAGTTGAGATGTGTCGCACGAATCAATTGACATGGCGTAGCGACTATGTAGAATAGGTCTTCCCCTTGTCCCAGAAACTTAAGATTGCCCGGAATTTTGGTTCTCTGTCGGCAACCTACTTGGCACAAACTTTCTTTCGAGATTGGAGGTTGATTCTGGAACTGGAGGGAGCAGTGTAGATCAACCTTGCGAATGCAGGTGATCTGAAAGCCATCCAAAATTGGAGGCTGACAAAGATCGCTGTCCGACGAGTCGTTCCAATGGAATTGGCCAGGGGAGTGATTGGGGGCACGACCCAGGTCTTTATATTCACGCGCCATCACGTTGACCAAAGGAGTCCCAGATGGATGCACAAGTAGTTGCGGAAGTTTTCCTCCTTGCTGAAAATCGGCTGCTGCGCGAAGCGCTGATCCGGATCCTAACCAAGAAATGTGATATTCGCGTGGTTGGGGCTGCCGCATATTCGCCGGATTCGCAGAAACAAATAATTGCCGCCCGCCCCAGTATCGTTCTCCTGGATTCCATCGGTCCGATTTTTTCCGAAGCCAGACTCATGGCCACTCTGCGCGCTGCGATGCCGGGGGTGCGGGTCGTCTTGGTAGACATGGAACTGGATGAGCGTACATTCTTGAGAGCCGTCGGCCAGGGAGTGGTTGGATACGTCTTAAAGGATGCTTCGGCCACGGAAGTGGCAGCCACGATCCGTGCGGTCTCTGCGGGAGAGGCAGTGTGTCCGCCTTCTTTCTCCATGACTCTGTTCAATGTGGTCCAGCGTCGTCTGTTCTCCGCGGTGACAAGCCGAGTGCTGAGCCGAAGAGAGGAAGAACTGGTGGCACTGCTGCGCGAACGGCTCAGCAACAAGGAGATTGCAGCGCGGTTGAACCTGTCGGAGCAGACGGTGAAAAACCACGTGCATCGTATACTTCGAAAGGTCGGAGCGCCAGATCGTCTCGCCGTCGTCGATCGGTATGATTGGGAAGGTCTTGATGGCAGGGCCGCAGGGCAATTATCCGGTTGACTTCGGGAAGCATTGGTGAAAAATCAGTACCTAGAAGAGCGCGATCTAAGACGATCTCCTCCTAGGACTGACCCTGACGCGACGAAGGACGCCTGCAAGTCACTTGCCCAATTTGATATTGAGCCCGAACGTCGGCCCGTAAACATTTATGCCATAGTCAAGATACTTCGGCTGGGATAAATAAGCGTTTGACACATGCCTGTAATTCAGACCGCCCGCAATAGAACCAATAGAATAGCGAGGATTGTGGTTGTATCGCACTCCACTCCCCAACAAGACAGTAGACGTGACGTCCTGTCCCTGCGCATAGGGGACCCCTTCGGGACGGTTAGCGTCGATACGCCCTAGCCCGAGTCCACCCACGGCCATGCGGGATTAGGCATCCCGGCTGTCCATCACACTACGGATTCGGTTCAACGGCCTCGACGCCGCAGAGACCGTTAAGACGAACTTGGGATGCGCGACGAGCGTCCCTGCGTCCGCGACCATGCAGGGCCGAAGTGGAATTCTTATACCCGACCTTAACGTAAACCTGTGTGGGTTTATTCCAGGTCAAGAAGAACGGTCCGATCTCCGCGGCTACCAGTGAGGTGACCAGATCCTCGCTGAGGAGGAGTCGAATAAAAGAAGCTCGCTTGAACAAGCGCCTCCTCGGGTTAGAATACAGGTGAAGAGGTAGGCCTGACGGCTAGCCCTGACCCGCAGGGCGCGCACCTTGATTACAATGAAATAAGGTTCGATCCCGCAAGGCGGCTTAGCTAGCTAGGGAATCTTCCCCTTTCTGTCATTACCGTGCGAGGGTTTAACTCGGAAGGTTCGAAGCAAGACTTTCCGCCCGGGTTGGAGAGGCCGGAGCTGCTTGCCGAATATCTTTTCATGCTAAAAGGGTGCATCGAGACTATGTCCGTATCGATCATCATCCCAACGTTTAACGGGGCGTCTCGCATTGGAAACTGCCTGGATGCACTCCT
>Ga0182024_10004421_pt1 | contig 32373 bp, 31 predicted proteins | sample P32metaG_FD_120480 | JGI IMG/M metagenome (GOLD analysis project Ga0182024, IMG submission 120480) | Permafrost microbial communities from Stordalen Mire, Sweden - P3-2 metaG (Illumina Assembly) | ecosystem: Environmental > Terrestrial > Soil > Wetlands > Permafrost | place: Sweden: Stordalen...
ACAGGAGTTGGAACTCAGGAAGTGTCAGCCCAGTGAGAGCGAGAAACTTCCGACGGTTGCTCTGGAGTTCTGTATATGTCATCATGAAGTCATTGTATTACTATTTCTGATAACGTCTAATGAAGTCCACGACAATGGGCTTGGTTCGGACGAAGAGCGGGAGTCCCTTCTCCAGATCGGGGATCTCGGGCGCCGTGAAGCTCGGATACACGTCCCGGATGCAGACAATCTTCGAGTATCCAGACCCAGCGAGCAACGGGTACTCCTCGGTCATCCGGGTCTTGACAGCATCATCGCCGCCGCAGTCGTGGATGACTACGAAGTGGTCCTGGCCGGCATGCGGCCCTTCGGCCTGAATCTGAATGTTGTGGCGAGCGCAAGTCGTTCCCCCGGCGATCCGACGCCACTGGATTAGGACAGCGTTCTTCTCCGCCACTTCCCGAATCAGCTTGTCAACGAATACGACCTCGGTGTAGCCCTCGACGAACATAGCCATCTTATTCATGGGTGGGCGCGGTCTCCATCTTGGGGACCCCGTTCGCGAAGTCCATCTCGAAGAACGTGAAGTTGCTCATCCCGACAAACCGGAAGTACTCGAACTCCTTTTTCGAGTTCTCGTGGTTCCGAACGGTTACGTGGTTGCCCTGCCGCCGCAGCACGCTCCATTCTTCGAGGGGCACCTCGTTCATGACGAACTTATCATTGGTTGAGACGATGAGCTGGACATCGGACTCCTGGGCCCGCCGCCGCATGAGGTCGATCAGCTTGCAGGACCGCTCGAAGTCGAGCCCCTCCCCGATGTCGTCCACGATGACGCAGCTCGGCCGACTGGCGATGACGGCGTAGGTGAGGAGGATGATGACGGAAAGGGCCCGGAACATTCCTTGTGACATGTCCGTCTGCTGGGTCGGGCAGGGAAGGTCCTGTTCCTGGGCGAACAAGATCAGAGGCTCCACCCGACTGCCGATCGGCTGCATCATGATTGCGATGTCTGTCGGCACCATCACGCCGACTTCCGTGATCTCGTATCCGATCGCGTTCATGCCGTCCCGCACCGCCACCACGAAGCGGTCGGGAAAGTCTTTAACGCCCTTGCGGAACAGGGCGACAATCGCGTTCACGTCGCGCGGGTCCGGGGTCGGACCATTCTGCACGATGACGGCGATGCTCCCGTGCCCCATCTTGTCGCCGAACGCGTAGTGGCGCACGCCCTCGCCCCACAGGGCGAGCGGCTCCAAGAACCTGTGCTGGATGCTGTCGCGGCGGGCGACGACGGCCGCGTCCCCCTCGGGCGTCTGGAACTCGAGGTAATCGCCCTGCTTTTCATGAAAGATCTTGCCGACGCCGCCGGCCCCACGGGTCAGGAGGACCTTTTCCCCGTCGCTGAACTGCTCTGAGACAACCTTTCGCTCATGAACGTCAAGGAAATAGCGCAGGGGCCGTCCTTCGTGGTCGAAGGTGGCTTCAAACGTACCAGTCGAAAGGTCCGAGGGCTTTCGCCGCCCTGACACGAAGTCCCCCAATCCGTTAATGGTGGTCAGCGTCCGACTCTTTCCCGAGGCGTTCTTTCCGACGACCAGATTGATGCGGCCGAGCGTCAGGCCGGATAACGTCCATTCTCGAGGGGTTCTTGCAAACTGGGCATATGCGTATGTTCTGAGTCGCACTGGCAATCCCTCCTCGCTCGCGATCCGGTACTTGGGCGCGTTGCTTCGTTTAGACAACCGATCAGCGAGCCATTCCGCATTGTACTGGTTGCCTCCGGTCTCGCCAGGCTACCCGCCGGCAATGGCCCCCACGACCCAAAACGCCTCCGCCCCCGACGCCTCCGCGTCGGGCAGCGGGGCGTCCGGCGGCTCGTAGGACAGACCCGCCTCGCAGGCGAAGAACCGCAATATAGGAATAGCATAAGGGGACAGCGTAAGTTTGCCGCGCCGGGACTGCGGGTAAATCGCAGTAGCCGGCGACCCGCGCCACCCACCTGTGTCCATGAACTCACGCCGTCCTCTTCTTCCTCGCGGCGGCTTTCTTCGGAGGCGGGCGATTGGCGTTCGACGGCGCCGCCCGCGTGTCCTGGATGTCTTCGGCCGTCAGCACCAGCCGTTTGCCGACCGCCGCGGCGTAGCGCCAGAGCGTGTCCAGGGTCGGATTCCGCGTGTGACCATTTTCCAGGCGCGACAGCGCCGGCTGGTCGATGCCGCAGCGGGCCGACACGTCCGCCAAGGTCAACCCGGCCGCCTCGCGCGACGCCTTCAGACGCCGGAGCAGTTCTTGCGCAGGGAAGTGGACGACGTTGAGACCGAGCCGCTCCGCCGCGCCGCTGGCGATCAGTTCCTCGGGGCCCGGATGCCATTCCCGGAATGCGTCCCGGATTGCCTGGTGCTGGACGCGCTGCTCCGGAGTCCATGCGATGGTTTTGCGCTGCTTATCGGTCATCGTTTCTTCCTCCGTCGCTTGGGTTCGGCGGGCGGGGGCGCCTCAAACGCGGTAACCACATACACCTGCGGGAGGTCCGCGTCAACGACCTCGAAAGTCACCGCCAAGTGCTTGCCCGTCAAAAGGCAAAATTCACCGTTTCATCTCCGATTAGGACGAATTACCGCCTTGGGTTCGCAGCTCGGCGAGGAAGTTGCGTCGGCTGTCCACGTTGTGCGTGACCGCGGAAGCATCGTCGGCGCCATCGCCCTCGCGCGTCCATTTGCCCTCCCCTTCCCCTGCCCAGACGCCCCTCCCGCATGGTACACTCGCCTTTCGCCCCGCGTTCCCGCAACATCGAGGTGCGTCATGGCGAAGCGCCCATCCGCCGAGGCCCGTGAGGAAGCAGAAACGTGTCCAGGCGCCCGGAAGTTTGGCGCATTGGCACAGAGCCAGAAAGCCCCTGTGCGCCAACGACTTACGATGCGCCAAATGACGCGCCATTTGGCGCATCACCGCTGCCGATTGGCGCAAATGGGGGCCGTGGTGCGGGCGAGCCGCCCGCACCACGGCCCAAAATGCACAGGGGCGCCTCCTCGCTTTCCCCGTCGTAGTGACATTGCCCAGAATGCGCGGTTAATGGTAACATCCGGGCCACGGTCGGTTATTATAGAGGGGCTGGGGAACGCAACGTCCCTCGCCACGCGGAGCGTTCATTTGCACGACCTGAGCCGGCGGCTGGCAGAAATTCGTTCCCGCGTGGAAGAGCGGCTGAATGAGGCGCTGCGTCCCGAACCAGGCTTCCCGGAACCGCTGCGCGAGGCGATGCGCTACAGTCTTCTGGCGCCGGGCAAGCGGCTGCGGCCGGCCCTGGTGGTGCTGGCGGCCGAGGCGTGCGGCGGCAACAACGCCGACCCGTGGCCGGCCGCCTGCGCCGTGGAAATGATCCATGCGTATTCGTTGATTCACGACGACCTGCCAGCAATGGACGACGACGACCTCCGCCGCGGCCTGCCGACGTGTCACAAGAAATTCGGCGAGGCGTTGGCGATCCTCGCCGGCGACGCCTTGCAAACGACGGCGTTTCAGGTGCTGGCCGAGGGCTACCCGCCGGCCACGGCCGCCGCCTGCTGCAAGGAACTCGCCCGCGCCGCCGGCCCCGCCGGCATGATCGGCGGACAGGTGGACGACATGGCGGCGGAAGAGCGGCGAGCGGGGGGCGTAAGCCCCCTGATTCGGCATGACGTCGCCGAAGAGATGGCGAATCAGGGGGCTTACGCCTCCCGCTCGCCGCTCCTGGAAGCGTTGGAACGACTGCACGCCCGCAAGACCGGGGCGTTGATCCGCGCCAGCCTCAAGCTCGGGGCATTGGCCGCTCACGCCCCGAACCCGCCGCCGCCCGAGACCCTGGAACGTCTCGACGGCTACGGCCGACGGCTCGGCCTGGCCTTTCAGATCACCGACGATCTGCTGGACGTGGAAGGCTCGGCCGACCGCGCCGGCAAACGGGTCGGAAAGGACGCCGCCCGCGGCAAGCTGACCTACCCCGGACTCCTCGGCCCCGACGAGAGCCGTCGCCGCGCCGAACGCCTGTGCCGCGAGGCCCGCGAGCAACTCGCCCCCCTCGGGCCGGCCGCCGCCGGACTACTCGCCCTGGCCTCGTTCGTCCTGGAACGCGATCAGTGACGGGCCGAGCACGACGCTCGCCCGGCCGATTTCATAACCGCGAAGGTGGAACCTCTTATGACCGCACTTCTGTCGCAAATCGCGTCGCCCGCCGACCTGCAAGGCCTTTCGGACGCCCAACTCGCCGAACTGGCCCAGGAAATGCGCGACGAATTGGTGCGCGTCCTCAGCATCCGCCCGGCCCACTTCGCCAGCAACCTCGGCGTCGTCGAGCTGTGCCTCGCCCTGCACCTGACCTTCGACTTCCGCCGCGACCGCGTCATATGGGACACCGGACATCAGATTTATCCGCATAAGCTCATCACCGGCCGCTACCCCCAGTTCGGCGGCATCCGCACGCGCGGCGGTCTCATGGGCTACCCGAACCCCAACGAGAGCGACTACGACCTGTTCATGACCGGCCACGCCGGTTGCAGCGTGTCGTGCGCCCTGGGCCTCAAGGCCGGCGACGACCTGCGCGGCGAGTCCGACCGCCACAGCGTCGCGGTGATCGGCGACGGCGCCCTGCCGTCGGGCATCGTCTTCGAGGCGCTGAACAACGCCGGCGGCCTGCGCAAGGACCTGCTCGTCATCCTCAACGACAACGAGATGTCGATCTGCCCGCGCGTCGGCGCCCTGGCGGCCTGCCTCGACCAGGCGCGGATGACGCACTTCTACCAGGACTCGAAACGGCACGTCCGCGATCTGTTGGCTCGCATTCCGCTGCTGGGCGGGGCGGCCACGCACGCCCTGGAGCAGATCAAGGACGGCATGAAGGCGTTCCTGACGGGCGGGATGCTGTTCGAGGAAATGGGCTTCCGCTACTTCGGCCCGGTGGACGGCCACGACCTGCCGACGCTGCGCCGCTGGCTGCGCGACGTGAAGGACCAGAAAGGCCCGGTGCTGCTGCACGTCCTGACGCAGAAGGGCCACGGCGTCGCCCAGGCCAGCGCCGACCCGGTGACGTACCACACGCCGCCGGTGTTCGAGAAGGTCGGGCCGGAGCGGACGATCCTGTCGCTGAAGCGCGGCGGCGCCCGCGCCTACACCGACGCCGCCAGCGCCGCCATCCACGAGGCGATGACGGCGGACAAGCGCGTCGCGGTGCTGACGGCGGCGATGTGCCAGGGCAACAAGCTGGAGAAGGTGCGCGAGGAGTTTCCGGATCGCTTTTTCGACGTGGGCATCTGCGAGTCGCACGCCGTCGCCTTCGCGGCCGGCATGGCCAAGGCGGGAATGCGGCCCATCGTGGACATCTATTCAACGTTTTTGCAGCGCTCGTTCGACCAGATCTTCCAGGAGGTGGCGCTACAAAACCTGCCGGTGGCGTTCTGCCTGGACCGGGCCGGCCTGACGGGGCCGGACGGCCCGACGCACCACGGCGCCTTCGACACGCCGTACATGCGGCTGTTCCCGAACATGGTGGTCATGGCGCCGGGCGACGAGCACGACGTGGCCCCGATGCTCAAGTTCGCGCTGGCGCACGACGGCCCGGCGTCGCTGCGCTACCCCAAGGCGAATCTGGAGCGCGTGGAGCGAACCGTCGCCCCGATCGAGCTGGGTCAGTCGGAAGTGTACGAGTGGGGCGAGGACGGCGTGATCGTGGCCTATGGGACGCTTTTCGCCGCGTGTGTGAAGGCGGCGCAAGCGCTGCGCGAGGACGGCCTGAACATCGGCGTCATCAACGCCCGCTTCGCCAAGCCGCTGGACAAGGGGACGCTGCTGAAGGCGGTGGAGGAATTGCCGCTGGTAGTGACGGTGGAAGAGGGGACGCTGGAGGGCGGCTTCGGGAGCGCCCTGCTGGAGGCGGCCAACGCGGCGCGGCTGGACACGCGGAACGTGGTGCGGCTGGGGCTGCCGGATAAGTTTGTCGAACACGGCGAACGGGCGGAACTGCTGGCGGAGCTGGGGCTGGACGTGCCGGGGATCTGCGCGGCGGTGCGGAAGGCGCTCGGGCGCGAGGCGCCGGTGGCGAATGGGGTGGCGGTGGCGCGGTAAGGAATAACGCGCGAAGAGAGTGCCATGAGCGTTCCCGCAGTCCCCTGTGCCCCTGCCGGCGTCGTCGGTTGCGAACCGGAAGTCCTGGCGGCGACGGCCGTGGTCTACTATTTGCGTAACAGGAGAAAGCAACGTAACTTCATCATGGCGAACGTCACCGGGGCAGGCCACTTGCACTTCCACGCCGAGAACCTCCCGAAAGACGGGACCGGGTGCCCGGGGACATGGATGTTCGAGGCCGCCTGGGACTACTTCTTTCGGGACCAAAAGGTCGTCATTCGAGGCGTCCGCGGCGACTGGACTTCGGGGGACAATCTGGATGCGGTGAACCGCCTGACGGTCGGCGGCGCCATGAGCTTGGAAGAGGCGTGCAAGCGGACGTGGACGTACCGACGGGCGAAGAGCAAGGGCTTTAGTCGATACCAATACATCGACGCGCGCGGCGGCCCCGGTCAGTATGTGTCGGTGGACGTCGTATTCTTGCCCTAAAGGGGAAGGCCGATGATTCATCTCCGCAACGACGTGGTCCAAATGCTGCGGCGCATGGCCCGACGGGGGGAGCGGCCGTCCGTGATGCTGCGGGCCGTTATTGAGGAAGTGGGGCAGGAGGAGGCGGATCGTCCCCTCCTATTCCTGTATTTTTCAACCGCGTTCTGCTTTACGGAAGGCCAGGGATACAAGATCTTCGGCTGGTTCCCGGACGGCACGGGGGCGCTGCAGGATTCAGGCATCGACGCCTTGCTGTCCGGGCGAATCCAGGAGACGCGGGCCGAGTGGGACAGGCCGGTTTCAGAAAACATCGAACTCGACTTGCACCTGAGCAGTTGATCCCGCCCGTCCCCGACAAGGCGGCCATTTGCGCGGCGGTGCGGAAGACCCTGGGGCGGGAAGCGCCGGTGGGGGAACGGGGCTAATCACCTATGCGCATCTTCGTTCTCGGCAATTGCCATCGCCCCGGCGTCTCCGAGGAGGCCGAACGCCTCTTGCCGCTGTTGCGCGAACACGCCGAAATCGTCCTCTCCGACCTCTGTCAGGAAGCCGACCTGACCGGTCTCTCCGCCGACCTCACCCTCGTCCTCGGCGGCGACGGCGCCATCCTCCGCGCCGCCCGCCAGATGGGCTACCGCCAGACGCCCGTCCTCGGCGTCAACCTCGGCAAGCTCGGCTTCCTCGCCGACCTCAGCCCCGACCAGCTGCGCGACTGTTTCCCCGGCGTCGCCCGCGGCGAATACCGCGTCACCCGCCATCTCATGTTCGAGTGCGTGCTGGAATTGGCCGGCCAACGGCGGACCTTCCTCGGCCTCAACGAGATCGCCGTGCAGACCGCGCCGCCGTTTCACATGATCGAACTGGACCTGATCGTGGACGGCGAACCCGCCTCGCGCTACAGCGGCGACGGCCTCATCGTCTCCACACCCATCGGCTCCACCGCCCACAGCCTCTCGGCCGGCGGTCCCATTCTCGGGCAGGACCTGTCCGCCTTCGTCATCACGCCCATTTGTCCCCATACCCTGACCAACCGTCCAGTGGTCGATTCCGCCGACAAGGTGTACACTATTTCCGTCCGGCGGGCGCCGTCCGGGGCCTTCCTGGTCATCGACGGTCAGGAAACCGTCCCCGTCGCCGACGGACATACGATCACTGTCCGCCGGGCGCCGGTTAGCTTCGGTTTGGTGAAGGTGGCCGGACGCAGCTACTACCAGACCCTCCGCGACAAGCTGCGCTGGGGCGAACCGCCCAACTACCGCGACGAACCTTCGGCCGGGGCGTAGCGTACCACCAACGTCGGGCCGCGTTCAGGGCGTCGGCCCCAGAAGCGTGTTGTCTGAGCCGGAAGCGTGAGCGACGGGTTTCGTCCGTCGCTCACGCTTCCGGCTCGGAAAGAAGCTCGCTGAAACCGCTCTTTTCGAGATCCCATGACTCCCTTCTTGCCGACGCTGGTCGTCGCCTTCCTTCTGACGCTGGTCTACGTCGCCGCCGCCCTGCCATGGGTCGTGGCGGCGTTCGTACCGCCGGAACGGCGCGACGATCTGTGGCGCGACCTGCGCACCAACCCCTTCGGCAAGCGCACGGGAAATACGGCCTTTCTCGTGATCGGCCTACTGGTGATCGTGCCGCTGGCCGCCGTTTTCCTGCTCGGCTCCTGGGACCCGGCCACGACCGAGACGGTTGGCATGGTCTACGGGACCACGCTGCAATTGCAGCTGACGATCGACTTCTTCCTGGTCGGCTTCCCCCTGCTGATGGTGGTGTGGCCCAAGGGCGGGGCCGTCGCCTATGCCGCCTTCCGCGAGGGCGTCCGTCAGCCGCTGTTCTGGGTGCTGTTCGCCTTCGGCGTGCTGGCCCTGATGGTCTCGCCGCTGGTGCCCTACTTCACCTTCGGCGAAGACCTCGTCATGGTCAAAGACCTCGGCTACGACACCATGATGCTGGTCGCCGCCCTGTTCGGCACCTTGGCCGCCAGCCAGTCGATCAGCGAGGAGATCGAGGGCCGCACCGCCGTCACTCTTATGAGCAAGCCGGTGTCGCGGCGGCAGTTCCTGGTCGGCAAGTTCGTCGGCATCCTGATGGCCGCGCTGCTGCTGTACGGCCTGCTCGGCTGGCTCTTCCAGGGCGTCCTGCTCGAAAAGGCCTGGCTCGACCGGCTCGACCCGACGCCGACGCCGGTTTGGGTGACCTCGGCCGTTTCCGGCCTCGGTCTGGCCGACAAGCCGGCCGACCTGGTGCGCGGCGTCGGCTTGTGGACGGCCCACACGCTGGACGTGCTGCCGGGTTTGGTGATGACGTTCTCGGAAGTGATGGTGCTGATCGCCGTGGCCGTCGCCCTGGCCACGCGGGCCACGATGGTCGTCAACCTGGCCACGGTTTTGGCGATCTTCTTTCTCGCCAACGTGACGCCGGTGCTGGTGACCATCGGCCACGACGCCAAGGTGCGGTCGCCCGGCCCGGTGGCGGAGCTGTTGTCGTTCACGGCCGGCGTCTTCGACACGGTGCTGCCCGACTTCGACGCCTTCCGCATCGGCCCCGCCCTGGTCTCCGACGCCGCCCTGCCGGCCCCGTACATCCTGTCGGTCACGCTCTACGGCCTGCTCTACACGCTCATCGTGGTCCTGTTCGGCCTCATTCTGTTCGAGGATAAAGATCTGGCGTGACGGGGCGTCGCGCTTGATTCGGACGAAAGTGCGGGGAGACCCGGCCTATTCTTCCGGGTGCTTCACGTCGGGCCTCGCTCGTACAACTCCGCACACCGCCGCACCAGCCCTTCGACGGAAAAATGCTCGGCCGCGCGTCGCCGGCCGGCCGCGCCGTAGGCGCGGCGGCGATCCGGGTCGTTGAGCAGGAAACGGGTCTGCCGGGCCAGTTCCGTCTTGTCGCCGGGCGGTACAAGGCGGCCGACGCCCTCGACGACGATCTCGGCCAGGGCGGGCAGGCGCGTGGCGATCACCGGCCGACCGGCCGCCATCGCCTCCAGGGCGGCGCAGACGCCGCCGCCGACGCGGCTGGGAACCCAGACCACTTCCGAAGCGTGCAACCACGGCGCCGGATCGGGCAGCCGTCCGGTGAAAATCACGCGCCGCTCCACCTGGGCCGTTCGCGCGAACTGTTCCAGGCGCGGCCGGTCGGGGCCGTCGCCGACGAGCGCGAGGCGCAAATCCTCGTAAAGATAGTGCAAAACATCCAAGGCCCAGACGGCGTCGCGGAAACCTTTGCGCGGCCGCAACGGCCCGACGCCGAGAATCAGCCGGCCCGGCGGAGTTTCCACGGCCTCGGCCGGCGGGGGGGCCGGCCGCACGCCGGGGGCGACGACGGCCACGCGGCCGGGACGGACGCCGAGGCGGCGGCAGTGATCGGCCTCCGCCTCGCCGAAGGCGACGACGACGGCCCGGCGCAGCAGCCAACGGTCGGGCCAGGGCGTCCGGCGTCCGGGCGCCGCGGCGGCGCTGACGAACAGCCGGCCGACGCCGCGGACGCCGCCGAGCGCGGCCCCGGCGCGCAGGGCGGTGCGGCCCCACAGGTGAACCACGTCGGGCCGAAGCCCGGCCGCCAGCCGGCGCAGGGCGAGGAACGGCGCCGGGTCGAACGACCTTTTCCACCCCAAAATATCCACTTCGACGCCGGACGCGCGAAGTTCCTTCGCCCAAGGGGCGTCCCGGCCCAGGACGCAAACGCGGGGGCGGAAGCGATCGCGCGGCAGCCCTTCGGCGATCAGCGTGAGCTGTCGGGCGGCGCCGCCGTAGTCCAGGCTCGGGATGACGAAGAGGATGGTTTGCATTCTTCAGTAGTCAGTAGTCAGTAGTCAGTAGCCGCCAGCCGGTAGTCGCAGGAAGGGGGTCCATGCTCCCACTGACTACTGACTACTGACTACTGACTACTCGGAGGGGGAGGGAGCACGCCGATGTACGGCAGATGGCGGTACTCGTCGCCGTAGTCGAGTCCGTAGCCGACCACGAAGACGTCGGGGATGTCGAAGCCGCAATAGTCCGGCTCGATCGGGACGCGCTGGCGGCCGGCCTTGCGCAACAGCACGGCCGAGCGCACCGAAACGGCGCCGAGACCTTTGAGGAGTTCGACGAGGTGGGCGAGCGTCTGGCCGGTGTCGAGGATGTCGTCGAGCAGCAGGACGTGGCGATTGCGCACGTCCGGCCGCAGTTCGGGGCCGACGCGGAGGGGGCCGGGCGTGGTGGCTTCGCCGCGGTAGCTGGACGCCTGGATGAGGCCGATGCGCAGCGGCAGGTCGATGTGGCGGACGAGATCGGACAGGAACATGAGGCACCCGGTGAGGACGCCGACGATGGTCACGGGCCGGCCGTGGTAGTCGTCGGCGATCCGTCCGGCCAACTCGGCCACGCGCCGCTGGATGCGCTCGGCGGGAAGCAGGATGTCCATGACGACTCCCGTTCAGCCCGGCGGCCATCCCATCGGCCGGCCGCCGAGCAGGTGCAGGTGCAGGTGCGGCACCGTCTGCCCGGCCTGCTCCTTGCAGTTGAGGACCAGCCGATAGCCGTCCGTCAGCCCCAGCTCGTTCGCCAACCGGGCCGCGACGAGGTGCAGATGGCCGAGCAGTTCGCGGTCTTCCAGCGTAATGTCCGCATGGGTGGGGATGACCTTGCGCGGCACGATGAGGACGTGGACCGGCGCCTGCGGGTTGTTGTCGTGGAAGGCGACGCACTGGTCGTCTTCGTGGACGATGCGGGCCGGGACCTTCTTCTCGACGATCTTGAGAAAGATGTTGTCCTGGAGCACGGCGCGACCTCCCGGAAAACGGCGCGGCGGCGCGACGCGCCCTGGCGGTACAATAGCCGTTCGCGGCGAAAGCGACAACCGTTGGTACGGGGGCGTCATGGCTTGGATCGTCGGCGTCGATGAAGCGGGCTACGGGCCGAACCTCGGGCCGTTCGTCATGACCTCGGTGGCCTGCCGCGTGGACGACGCCCACGCCGACGGCTGTTTGTGGCAGGCGCTGCGGCCGGCCGTGCGCCGCGCCGCCGACGCCGACGACGGCCGGCTGGCCGTGGACGATTCCAAAGCGGTCTACAACACGACGCGCGGTTTGGCCGCCCTGGAACGGGGCGTCCTCGCCGCCCTGTGGCGCGGCGCCGCGTCGGACCCTTTAGGGACCTTCCTTTCTCACTTCTGTGCCGGATCGGTGGTCACGGAGCTGGGCGGCGAGGCGTGGTACGCCGGGACCGGCGGCCTGCCGGGGCACGCGCCGGCGGAAGAGATCGCCGCGGCGGCGGCGCGGTTCGACGAGGCGTGTACGGCGGCCGGCGTCGGCGGCTGGAAGGCGTGCAGTGTGGTGGTGTGTACGCCGCGCTTCAACGCCCTGCTCGACGCGGCCGGCACCAAGGGGGCGGTGCTGGCCCACGCCCTGGCCGAGCTGCTGCGGGCGGCGCGATGGCTGGTCCCCGCCGACGAATCGCTGACGTTCCACATCGACAAGCACGGCGGCCGCAACACCTACACCGCCCAGATCCAAGACGCCCTGGCGGCCGACTTCGTGCAGCCGCTTCGGGAGGGGATGTCGGCCAGCGTCTACCGCGTCCACGGCCTGGGCCGCGAGATGCGGCTGACGTTCCGGCCCCGGGCCGATTCCGCCCATTTTTGCGTGGCGTTGGCGTCGATGGTCAGCAAGTATGTACGCGAACGGCTGATGGAGGAGTTCAACCGCTTCTGGCTGGAGCGGACGCCGGGGTTGAAGCCGACGGCCGGCTACCCCGGCGACGCCAAACGCTTTTACGACGCCATTCGGCCGATGGCGGAGCGGCTGGGCATCGCGGAAGCGGCGCTGTGGCGGCGGAAGTGAAAGCCTGGCGAGCGGGGGGCGTAAGCCCCCTGATTCGTCATCTGTTCCGCGGCGCTAGGCCAAATCAGGGGGCTTACGCCCCCCGCTCGCCTATGAAGTCCCTATCCTAGCCGACTCGCTCAATCTTGCTGTTCTCGTCCAGCGTAACGCTCGACAGTTCGCCGTTGTCCTTGGTGAAATGAACCGTCACCACGACGATGTCGTCCTCCGGCACGCGGTCGGTGGCCAGGCCGGTGTTGAGGAAGTTGACGTTGCGGTAGGCGCCCTCGACCGTGGCGGCCCACGTCCCGGAACTGCCGACGCGCACGCGCTGGGTGATGCGGATGCGCTGGCCGGGTTGGAGGCCGCGGATCAGCTCGACCAGCGCCGGCGCCAGGGTGCGCGTGGCGGAGGGGAGGGGCTGCGTCATAGGTCGATGTCTCCCTTGCCGGGTTGGCCGCGGACCAGCGCGATGCGGCCGGTGCGCGCCAGTTCCACGATGCCGTAGGGCCGCATCAGGTCAATGAACGCCTCGATTTTACGTTCCTGGCCGCTGATTTCCACCATGAGGCTGTCGGGGCTGATGTCCACCGTCCGGCCGCGGAACATCTCGACCAGCAGGCTGATCTCCATGCGCTGCTGCGGCACGGCCTTGACCTTGATGAGCAGGAGGTCGCGTTCGACGAAATCCTCGCTGCTGATGTCGTGGACCTTGACGACGGTGACGACTTTATGGAGCTGTTTACGGACCTGTTCCAGCTCGGCGTCGTCACCGTGGACGACGAAGGTCATGCGCGAGAGGTTGGCGTCCTCGGTCTCGCCGACGGCGAGGCTGTCGATGTTGAAGCCGCGCGAGGCCAACATGCCGGAGATGTGGGCCAGGACGCCCGGTTGGTTCTGCACCAGCGCCGACAGAACGTGCCGCATCAATCGCCTCCCGACCGCGGATGGGGATAGAGGGATCTTAGGGATGGACCGGCCTTTCTTCAATTCTCCGGCTCGCCGCAACCACGGACGCACAAGATATGGACGAAGAATTTTCTCCTAAGCAGACTTGACTCCGCCATGTCGTCCTCCTATCATTTGATAGGAAGTTGGCGGAAACGTCTAAGGGCCGCCCATTTTTCTATCATTTGATACCACCACTTGGCCGATTGGCCTTCGGTGGGCAGTTGTCGCGGACGGTTGCTATGGCTAGAGGGAGCCGGACAAAGCAGGCCAATCAAGGAGTCCGCAGCGATGTCCAGCGACGCATCGTGCGAAGAGGTCCGCGCCGAGTTGATCCGCCTTCTGGAAAGCGACGACTATCGGATCACGGAATCCGCCAAGGCGACCGCATATCCCATTCTCCGAGCAGCGGGACAGATGCTCACAGAGGGGGCGATCATCGAGTACATTACTCACTTGCTTCGGACGAATTTCCCGTTTCACGTTGAGCCGCTGGGCGAACCGCCCGGCTCAAGAGGTACGGGCTATGTAATGAACAACGCCGATGGCCGGGGTCTTTACATCAAGGTGAAGATTGAGCAGCGGCGAACCGACGAGGTCCATGTACTCAGTTTTCATATCAGCAAACACTACAGAGGGTAGATGGCGATGCGTGCGGAACCCCAAGTCGAGACGTGCTGGCGATGTCCGACATGCGATGTGGGCCGACTGCACCCAAAGGTCGTTACGGAACGCTTTCCGTATGAGGACGACGGGACGGAGGTGATGGTCGTCGCCGAAAACGTCCCGGTCGAACGATGCGACAATCCGAAGTGCGGGGAGGAACTGAGCGGCCCCGAGGCGGCGCGAATCCGTCACGAGGCGATATGCCGCGCCCTCGGGCTTTTGACGCCCGATGAGATTCGGGCCATCCGGGAAGGATTGAGTCTGACCCAGGCGGAGTTCGCCCGGCTAACTCGCCTTGGGGAAGCCACCATCTGCCGATGGGAGCGCGGCCGCCTGCTGCAAAACCCGGCGATGGATCGCTACTTGCGGCTGATCGCGTCCAGCGAGGACAACATTCGCTTCCTGCAAAGGTTGCAAGATCCTGAACCGAACCAAAACGAGGCGCCAGGCACGCCAACCGTCCCTCACCCGGAAACCGAGCGCTCGAAGCCGGCAGCGACACGCATGGCTGACCGGTTCGAGCAAGTGCGCCAGCGCCACCGCTGGGAAGAAAGGTCTTGGGAATACCTGGCCGGCCGCCTCCCCTCACTGAAACAGAAGGGAATACCCCCACGCCACGGGGTCTACCTGATCCGAGCGCCGGTGCCGTTGCCGCGGGTGCGCGGATCGTCGAATGTCATTTACATCGGCCAATCGGGCGGCGGCGCACGAAGGGGACGGCAAGGGATCGGATCGGGCAACGGTGGGCCCGGTCGCCTCTTCAACACTCGGGGACCTGACAAAGTTGTTCGCGAGTTGATCGAGGCGTTATTTCCCAATCAGAACTTTCGGGTCGAATGCGCTTTCCTTGACCCGCCGGAAGACGCTGAATTGGTCGAAGCCGAACTTCTCCGGGCGTACCTGGAGGACCACTGCGAACTTCCACCGGCGAACCACTGCGGCCGCGTCATTCCAGTCGCCGGTGGGGGAGAGGCTACCGCGATCGCTCGCAGCGGACGGGTGGAAGCCGGATGATCCAGGGCCAACCCATCCGCCCCGCCTTCCGCCTGACCGCGGCATCCCGTGACGCGGGAGCAGTCGCCCCGCGCCAGCACGTTCCCTGGCAAGGCCGGCCCCGCGTTTCCGCCCATGAAAAATCCGGGAACCAATTGCCTTGCCCCCTCCGCCGGTGTATGATCGCCCTTGATCCCGTCAACACCAAAGCCGTATCCACCAGGGAGGAAACGACCATGACGTTCTGGGCGACCCGGCTGCTCCGACCGAAGACGCGCGCCAACAACCCCAAGCCTCCGATCCCCTTCCGGCCGCGGCTGGAAGTCCTGGAGGACCGGGTGGTCCCCGCCCTCTTCTACCACGGCGGCCCCATCATCCCCAACGTCCAGGCCCAGGCCGTCTTCCTCGGCTCCAACTGGAACCAAAGCCAAAACCTAACCCAGGCGGCGTCCTTCGACACCTTCCTGCAATCCGTGACCGGAACCTCGACCACGTCAAGCACGTTCCTCAACACCCTCGGCGCCGCCGGGTTCACCGGGTCCAACGGGACCGTCGGAAGCGGCAACACGCTCGCCGACGTGATCGACCCCGTCACGATCCCCGTCACTAACCTCCAGGGGTACAATAACAACAACCCCCTCGCCTCCGCGAACTACACGAAGACGGTCCTGTTCGATTCCCAGATCCAGACGGACCTGGAGACGGAAATCAACGCCGGCAGCGTGCAAAAACCCGGCGCCGACAGCCTCTACGTCGTCTTCGTCGAGCCGAACGTCGTCGTGGACCAAGGCAACGGCGCAAACAGTATCAACGCCTTTTCCGCCTACCATAACTCCTTCACATACGACTCTCCCACCTACGGCAACGTCACGGTCGCCTACAGCGTCACGCCCTACGCCGGCCCCATCTCCGGCTCGCGCTACGCCAACTCGCAGGCGCCCTGGCTGTCCGGCTTCGACAGCATGACGATGGTGACCAGCCACGAGCTGGCCGAGGCCGTCACCGACCCCTACCCCGTCTCCAACCCCGCCTGGCAAGATCCCAGCGGCAACGAGGTCGGCGACCTCGTCAACGGCTCCACCGTCTACCTCAACGGCAACGCGGTCCAGCGCGTGTCGGCCATCGTCGGCTCCCAGGCCGATTACCTGGCCCTGACCCCCGCAGGCTCCACGGCCGGCCACTCGGTCGCCTTCAGCCTCTCCTCGTCGGGCGTGCTGACCAAGCAGGAAACCGGTGGCTCCTCGGTGGTCATCGCCACCGGCGTCGCGTCCATCAGCCAGCAGGGCGTCGACGACTTCGGCCAGCCGATGATCGACGTCGTCTTCAAAAACCACAACGCCTACGAGTACCACGACTTCCTGCCGGGCAACCCGCTCCTCCGCGATGATCCGGGCTTCTTCCCCTTCACTTTCCTCAGCTCCAACGTCAAGCAGGCCGTGGCCGGACAGGGCGTCTCCTATGTCCTGCTCACCAACGGCAACCTCGGCGAGTACGTCGATCCCAATTACGCCACTCAGTCCTACGGCTTCGGCGTCAACCCCACGCCGACGGGAACCGCCGTCATCGCCTCCGGCGTCACGTCGCTCGTCGGCGCCGGCCTCGACGCCTCGGGCGGCAACACGGTCACCTACACGGTCAACGGCGCCACCCATCTATGGGACGACGTGACCGGCGCCACGCCGGCGGGCGCGGTCCATGCCGCCGTCAAGACGCCGTCCAAGCGCTCCGACGCCGACGGCGGCTTCCCAACCTCGCAGCAGGGCCAGGTCGTGGCGTTCGTCGTCCCGACGTTCCAGGCCGGCCTGTTTCCCACGACCGCCCTCACGCAGGCCCCGACCGTCCTTTCCGCCACGACCCGGAGCGCGACACCCCCCGTCGTGCAGCCGTTGCCGCAGTTCAACCGCCCGGACGGCGGCGGGTCGGAAGAACTCCTTCCCGCCGACGCGCCGACCGGCCTCCCGTTGTCGGACGCGCCGGCGACGCTTGCCGACATTCCGGCGGTCGGGCCGATCCTGCTGGAAGCGGGCGGCCAGCTGAAGGCGCTACGGTCGATGGTCCCTTCGGGGCTGTTGCCGGCGCAGCCGCCGAAGCCCGCCGTCCCGCCCGTCGGCCCGAAGGGGACGCCCCAAAGCAAGGCGCCGGAATCGGATCGCAAGGGGTTCGCGGCGAACGCCCTGCTGGCCCTGTTCAGTTTCGGCTTCGCCGGCCTGATCCACGAGGACCGACGGCGCCGTCCGCCGCGCGGGTAAGGCGCGGGCGCCGGGCCGCCGACCGATGGAGGCCTCTGCCATGCCCACGACCGACCTCGGCGCCTGCGAATGGTTCGCCTGGGACATGCGCCGCAGCAACCTGATCGCCCGCGATCGGCTGGACGCCGTCGTCGCCGAGTTCATGGCCGGCCATCCGGGGGCCGAACCGCCCGCCCTGGCCGATTACCTCGTCGCCAAGGGGTTGCTCACGCCCTTCCAGGCCGGCCGGCTGCTCCAGGGCAAGACCGAAGGCTTCGTCCTCGGGCCGTTCACCCTCGTCGACGCCCTCGGCACCGGCAGCATGGGTGCCGTCTACAAGGCCGTCTCCAAGACCGACGCCAAGCCCTACGCCGTCAAGATCCTGCCGCGGCGCAGCATGTGGAACATGCGGCTGGCCCGCCGCAAGGTCCGCGCCTTCGAGCAGTGCGGCCACCCGGCCGTGGTCCCCTTCGCCGACGCCGGCACCTCCGGCGGAATGCACTACCTGGCCTGGCCGTTGATCGAAGGCGAGTCGCTGGACAAGCTCGTCGAACGCCACGGCAAACTCGATGCCGGCCGCGCGGCCGACCTCGGCGCGCAGGCGGCGGAGGGTCTCGACGCCTGCCACAAGCAGGGTTTGTTCCACGGCCTGCTCAAGCCCTCTAATCTGATGGTCGGTCCCGACGGATCGGTGCGCATCCTCGACCTCGGCATCGGCTCGCTGCTGGCGGAAACCGCCGACGAGTCGCTGGTGGACACGATGTCCACGGCCAACTCGGTCAACAGCGGCCTCGACTGCGCCAGCCCCGAAAGCATCACGGACCCCACGAAGTTGACGCCGCTCGGCGATCAATACAGCCTGGGGTGCGTTCTGTATTATTGCCTGACGGGGCAGTACCCGTTCCCCGGCGGGACGGCGGTGGAAAAAATGGTGGGCCACCAGCATAAGCAGCCGCCGCCGATCAAGTCGCTGACCGCCGACGCGCCGGACGGGCTGGCCGCGGTGGTCGAACGGCTGATGACGAAGGCGCCGGCGGAGCGCTACGCCACCGCCGCCGACGCCGCCGAAGCGCTGCGGCCGTTCGCGGTTCGACCCAAGTCCGTCGTCCCGCCGGTCGCCGCGCCTACGAGCGAACCGGCGCCGCCCGAGAAGCCGCGGCGGACGGCGGCGCCGGCCGTGCGCACGACCCCGACGGCGCCGCCGAAACGGCCGCGCGGACGGCGCCGCCTGCTCGCCGTCGGCGTCGCCCTGTGTGCCGTCGGCGTCGCCCTGTGTATTGTGCTGGCCGCCCTGCTGGCGAATTTCTACTTTTGATGACCCCAAACGGAGCTTTAGGGGGAGGAACGCGGAAGACGGTCCCGAGGCGCAAGGGGATGGAACGCGCCGAAATCTCAACGGCCGGAAAGGTACTCCCATGACGACTTCCAACGGTTGGCGTCCCCCTCCGATCCAGGTCATCGACTGGCTCTTCACCCATTTCGACTCCCCGTCGTTGCCGATGGGCCACGTGGGGTCCGCCCCCGCCCCGGCCCCGGCCGCGCCGGACGGTCCCGAGTGGGAACCGGAGTCGCCTCCGCCGCTCCTGGACGCCGCCGACACGCGCGCCGCCAACGAGTGGCTGCGGCGCGAGCGCGACCGGCTGCGCCAGTACACGGAAACGCAGCTGGCCCGCATCCGCGCGGAACACCAGGCGTTGCTCAACCAGAAATTCGGCAATGAGCAAACGATGATCCTCGGCGGCCAGGAACTTACCCGCAAGGAAGACCTCCTGGCCCGCCAGAGCCGGGCGCTCCAGAAGCAGGCGTTGGAATTGTCCATGCGCGAGCAAGCCCTGTCCGGCAAGCTGGAGCAGTGGTCGCGGGCGCGGGGCGAGATGGATACGCTCAGCCAGGCCCGCGTCCAGACCGAGCAGGAGACCGAACAGCTGCGCGGCCTGTTGGCCGGCCTGCGGGACGAAACCGCCGCCCTGCAAAAGTCCCGCGAGGCGACGCAGGCCGAGCTGGAAACGATGGCCCGCGCCCTCGAAGAACAGCGCGAGGAGCGGGCCAAGGACCTGGCCCGCGCCCGCGCCAATCAGGAGGAGATGGAGCGGCGGTTGCGGTCGCTGGACCTGGCGGAACAGGCCGCCCAGCGGCGCGTCGCCGAGCTGGACGAGCTGGAGGTCCGGCTGCGCGAAGAGTTCGAGGAACAGGAACAGCGGTTGGCCGCGCAGCGCCGGGACGTGACCGCCCTGTACGCCCGCCTGCGTCGGGGGGGGCGGGAAGCGAACGGCGCGGCCGACGGCGGCGATTCCGGGGAATGAAGCGCTTTCACGCCATTGGGGAGGCGGATTCGACGTAAAGCTCGGCCCCGCCGACGGGCGCCGCGCCGCCGGGAACGGAAGGGCGATCGGCCGCACGAGGGCCGGGTAAAGGGCGGCCCCTCGGAAGGGCGGCGTCCTAATTTAGCTAAAGGCGGCGCCCATGGCGAACGAATGGCATTTCACCCTGAACGGACAGCCGGCGGACAGTCCCGTGTCGGCGGCCCAGCTCAAGCAACTGGCCGGGGCCGGCCAGTTGCAGCCCACCGACATGGTGTGGCAGGAGGGCATGACCGGCTGGGCGCCGGCCAGTTCGATCAAAGGCCTGTTCCCGCCGGGCAAGCTTGCCCCCGTTCCGCTAAAGAAGGAGCCGTCCAAGAAGACCGGCGAATTTGCCGCGGCCGGCGCCGCGCCCCCCGACCGCAAGGACGCGCCCGGCGGCCTGGCCCGGATGAACCCGTTCCTGGCCCTTGTGCTGACCATTCTGACCGGCGGCCTCTTCGGCCTTTTCTACGCCTTCCGGGTCACGCGGGCCTACACGGCCCGGGCCGCGGCGCGCAAGACCGACGCGGCCGGCCGCACGCTGGGCCGGGCGCGACACCCCGTCGCCGTGTTGACCCTGTCGTACCTGACGGGCGGCCTCTACTTCGCCTACTGGACCTACCGGGCCATGCAGGAGTGCAGCGCCTACGCCGCGGGACGCGATTACGACGAGCGATCCGAATTGACGCTGATGCTGATCTGCCCCGTCTACGCCGTTTACACCGCCCTGTTCCGCCTGCCGGACCTCGTGAAGGGGGTTCGCAAGACGGCCGGCGCGCCGGAGTCCACCGCCGTGGGAATCGGCCCGATCTTTCTGCACCCGTGCCTGTGGCCGTTCCTGCCCGTCCTCGCCATGATCTACCAGGACGCTCTCAATCAGGTGTGGTTCACCGCGCCATGACCTTCCCCGTCCGGGTCCGACCCTGTTCCCATCCGACGCACCGGGCGAGCCGGCTGCAAATGCTCGGCTGCGCCCTGCTCGGCTTCGGCGTCGCGGCGGTCTGGGACCCGCTGGCGCGTCCGGGGCCGAAGTGCTGTCTTTTGCGACTACTGGTCGGCCTGCCGTGTCCGCTGTGCGGCATGACGCGCGGCGTCTGCCTGTGCGTGCGCGGCCGCTTCCTGGAGGCGACGTGGTACAACCCGCTGGCCGTGCCCTTCGTCCTGGCGGCGCTGGTGCTGTGCGCCAAGTGGACGGTTGAGTTCACTACAAAGAGGAGCGTCAAAATCGTTTTGCGTCCCAAGTGGCGGATCGGTCTTTGGGTCGGTTTGTACGCGGCGCTGCTGGCGGCCTGGGCGTACCTGCTGGCGTTCCGCCGTGAGGACGACTTCGCCGCGACGTGGCTCGGTCAGATGATGCACTGGATGGCGAGCGGCGCGGCGTAAGCCCGCCGGTATAGCGCTGCGGGACGGGCGCTATACCGGCGGGCTTACGCCGCGCCGCTCGCCATAGAATAGCATTTCAAAGGGGACGCGCCATGCTCCGCGAAGAACAGATCGACATCCGCCGCCGCCGCGCCGTCGAGGAGGGGTTCCGCATCCAGAACCTCGGACGCAACCGCGTCTTCAGCGATTATCAGGTCACCAACCCGACGACCGGCGGCAAGTACCGCGTTTCCATCCGCGGCTTCGACGTGGGCGACAACCATTGCGACTGCCCCGACTTCCGCACCAACACGCTCGGCACCTGCAAGCACGTCGAAGCGGTGCTGGCCGCCCTGCGCGACGAGACGCCGCCGCAGCTCCGCCGCCGCAAGGCCGCCGTCACCCACCCCGAAATCTATCTGCAATATACGGAACAATGGCGCGTCGGCCTCCACCTGCCGCCGCGCCACTCCGACCAGCTGCACGCCCTGGCGGAGACGTTCTTCGACGGCCAGGGCGTGTGGAAGGCCGGCGATCACTACCAGAACCTGATCGAGGCGGTCGAAAACGTCCCGGAACAGGTGACGATCCTGTCCGACGCCATGGAGTTCATGGAGCGGGAAATCGAACTCAGGGAGATGGCCGGCCGCGAGCGGGAGTGGCTCAACCAACTGGAGCGCGAGGAGCCGTCGCCGGTGTTGTGCGACCTGCTCAAAGTGCCGCTCTACCCGTACCAGATGCGCGGGGCGGTGTTCCTGGCCTGTCGCGGCCGCTGCGTCCTCGGCGACGACATGGGTCTGGGCAAGACCGTGCAGACGTTGGCGGCGGCGGAACTGCTGGCCCGCGAACGCGGCGTCGAGCGCGTGCTGGTGGTGGCGCCGGCGTCGGTGAAGTACCAGTGGGAAACCGAGATCAAGAAGTACACCGGCCGGCCGGTGCAGATCGTCGAGGGCAACGCCGCCGAGCGGCGCGCCCTGTACAAACGGCCGACGTTCTACCGCCTTATCAACTACGAAATGGCGGTGCGCGACCTCGACGAGCTGAACGCCTGGCAGCCCGACCTCGTCGTCGTGGACGAGGCGCAGCGCATCAAGAACTGGGAGTCGAAAACGTCGAAGGCGGTGAAGAAGCTGCGCAGCCGCTACGCCGTGGTGCTCACCGGCACGCCGATGGAGAACAAGCTGGAGGAATTATATAGCATTGTGCAGTTCGTGGACGACCGGCGTCTCGGCCCGGCGTTCCAGTTCCTGAACGACCACCGCGTGGAGGACGCGGACGGCAAGCTGCTCGGCTACCGCAATCTCGACGCCCTGCGCGAGAAGCTGGCGCCGATCCTGCTGCGGCGGACGCGGGCCGAGGTGCTGTCGCAGCTGCCGGCCCGCACCGACACGACGGTTTACGTGGAGATGGCCGAGGCGCAACATCCGCTGTACGCCGAGAACCAGGCGACGCTGGCCCGGCTGTTGCAGAAGAAGTATCTGACGGAGGTGGACCGCCGCCGCATTTTGTGCTGCATCGCCAACCTGCGGATGATCTGCGACAGCACTTTCCTGGTGGACGCGCAGACGAACGTGTCGCCGAAGCTGGACGAACTGGCGGAGTTGTTGACCGACCTGCTGGGGGCGGGGCCGCACAAGGTGGTGGTGTTCAGCCAGTGGGAGCAGATGCTGCGCAAGGCGGCGGAGGTGGTGGGGGCGCGGGGCGTCGGCTTCACGATGCTGCACGGCAACGTGCCGGGCAAGGAGCGGCGCGGCCTGCTGGAGAAGTTCCGCGACGACCCGGACTGCCGGGTGTTTTTGAGCACCGACGCCGGCGGCACGGGGCTGAACCTGCAGGCGGCCGACACGGTGATCAACCTGGAAGTGCCGTGGAACCCGGCGGTCTTGGACCAGCGCATCGCCCGCGTCCACCGCATGGGCCAGCACCGGCCGGTGCAGGTGTTCAACCTGGTGACGCGCGACAGCATCGAGGAGCGCGTGCTGCGGACATTGGAACAAAAGCGGTCGGTATTCACGGAAATCTTCACGGGGACGAGCGACGAGGTGGCGTTCGGCGCGTTGGGCGGCCGGGCGTTTTTGGAGACGGTGCGCGACCTGCTCGGCGAGGAGGGGCCGCGGCCGGCGGAGGCGGCGGCCGTGGCGCCGGGGCCGGCGGCCGAGGACGCGCGGACGAAGCTGGCGCGGGCGGGGGTGCAACTGCTGGAGGCGCTGGCGGCGGTGCTGGCGGAGTCGTCGCAGGGCACGGGCGACGCTCTGCTGCCGGCGGAGACGCTGCAACGGGGGACGGCGGCGCTAACGGCGATATTGCAGAGCCTGGGCGCGTCGGCCCCGACGGCGAATGCTCCATCCGGCGACAAGGCGACCTGAGCCGGGGGCGATCAAGGAGTTTGCCGATGTCCGGTCCCGCAGCCAGGAGGAAGAGGCGTCGTAGACCGGCGTGAAGCGACGCCTTACCCCTTTGCCGCCCTCGTCCGACCTGTCCGCCTTGAACACCGCTTCTTGGTCCGGGTAGAATTGCCATGGCTGATAACGGCCATGACCCAAGACAAACCAGGGCCGGGCGGAGAACGAATGATGACGGTAAGCACCTACACATTCCACCGACGCGCCCGCACGGCCCTTAACCAGTTGCCCGAAGCCGAACAAAAACAGCTACTGGAACGGTTGACCACCTTCTTTGAGATACCCGTGGAGCAGTGGCCGGCGGTGTGGGCAAAGCGCCTTCCGGGGAATCCGTCCCTTTACCTGGTGCGCATCAACGACAGCCTCCGGGTCTTCGTCGAGGTGGAGGACGGCCGGCCGCCCGAGGTAGTGGACCTGGTCCGGCAGGAGACGCTGGAGGCGTTCGCCAAGGCCGCCGAGAAAAACGGGAAATAAGCCCCGGTGGGCAATGCCAGACTTCCAGCCGCACGTCCTTGATTTGGCCGCCTGCCGAAGTCAAGTGGAAGAACTCAAAACGCTCCTCGGCAACTCGGCCGACATCGGGGAGGCGGCCTTCCATGCCTTCTTCGAGACGCGCCCGCACCTACGGGCCTTGGTCGGGCCTTACAACCCGTCGCTCACCTCGCCGGATCGCCTCGCTTGGCAGTATCCCATCTTCGGCGACTTCCGCTGCGATTTTGCGATCGGCGACTGGGCGCGAAAGGCGTACACCTTCGTGGAATTTGAGGACGCCCGGCCGAACAGCCTGTTCGTCAAACAGGGCGAGAAGGCAACCAGGGCTTGGGCGCTTCGGTTGGACGGCGGCTTCAGCCAAATCGTTGACTGGTTCTACAAGCTGCAAGTGATGACGGATACGCCGGACATGGAAACGCGCTTTGGCAAGCGGGTCATCCGGTACGCGGGGGTGCTTATCATCGGCCGCGATCAGCACTTGCAGGCCGGCGAACGTATGCGGTTGGAGTGGCGACAGGACCACGTTCTGGTAAATTCCAAGCACATCGTCTGCGTCACCTATGACCAACTCGTCGAAGACCTGACGTCTCGCCTTGACCGGTACACCAGGCCGGGGATCGCGGGCGCGTGAGTTTCGTCATGAATCAACCTCGAGCCGCCGGAGGATGCCATGACGACTGGACCTTTCACGAAGCACAAGGGAATGATTCCGATCTTCTGCGGAAACGCGGCGTCAGGGTAGAATAATCCCCGAGCGTCCCGCATGGCAAGAGACGGCCCACCCGATGAGCCTTTACCGATGACCTTACGGCCACGAACCGCCCACCGCATACTCTTTCTCTGCGGCGTCCTTGTTCCCGCCTTCGCCGCGACGACCCCGGCGGACGAGGCCGCGCCGCCAAAGCCCGCGGCGTTCCGCGTCGTCTTCGACCGCGCCGTCTCCGCCGCGCCGTTTACCGGCCGCGTCTACGTTCTTCTCTCCGCCAAGGAGCCGAAGCAGCTCCCCTCCGGACCCAACTGGTTTGCGCCCGAGCCGTTCTTCGCCGTCGATGTCAAGGACTGGCGGCCGGGCGAAACGCTGGCCGTCGGCGCAGACGCCCTCGGCTTTCCCGCGCCGTTAAGCAAGCTGAAGCAGGGCGCCTACTACGTCCAGGCCGTCATGGACTTCGACCGCGGCGCCCGCAGCTTCAGCGCCGCTGAGGGCAACGGCTACAGCCGGCCCGTCCGCGCCGACCTCGATCCCAGGGCCGGCGGTTCCGTCGCCCTGACCATCGATCAGGTGTACCACGCCAAGCCGTTCCCTGAGACGGAGCGCGTCAAGCTGGTCGATATCGAAAGCAAGCTGCTGACCGAGTTTTACGGCCGGCCGACGCATCTCCGCGCCGGCGTCGTGCTGCCGGAATCGTTCGCAAAAGATCCGCAAAGGCGGTATCCCGTCGTCTACGAAGTCCCGGGCTTCGGCGGCACGCACTTAGGGGCCGTCAACGCCGCGGCCCGCAAGGCGACGGACGTGGCCGGCGTCGAAATGCTCCACGTCGTGCTCGACCCGAGTTGCCGGCTCGGCCATTGCGTCTTCGCCGACTCGGCCAACAACGGGCCGTGCGGCCAAGCCCTCGTCGAGGAACTGATCCCGTTCGTCGAAAAGGAGTACCGCGGCCTGGGGACGCCGAACGCCCGTTTCGTGACCGGCCATTCGTCCGGCGGCTGGAGCAGCCTGTGGCTGCAAGTGACCTACTCCGACTTCTTCGGCGGCGTCTGGTCCACGTCGCCCGACCCGGTGGACTTCCGCGACTTCCAGCGCATCGACCTGACGACGCCGGGCGCCAATCTGTACACCGACGGCGACGGCAAGCCGCGCCCGCTGGCCCGCGTCGGCGGCAAGCCGGTGCTCTACTTCAAATCCTTTTCGGACATGGAAACGGTCATGGGCCACGGCGGCCAGCTCGCCTCGTTCGAGGCCGCGTTCGGCCCGCGCGGCCCGGACGGCAAGCCGCGGCGGCTCTGGGACCGCGCGACCGGGGTGGTCGATCCTGAAACGGCCCGCGCCTGGGAGAAATATGACATTCACTTGACACTGGAGCGCGATTGGAAAACGCTCGGCCCCAAACTCAGGGGCAAGCTGCACCTCTACGCCGGCGCCGACGACACCTTTTACCTGGAGGGGGCGGTGCGGCTGTTGCGGGAATCGCTGAAGAGGTTGGGCAGCGACGCCGACGTGGAGATCGTCCCCGGCCGCGACCACGGCACGCTGCTCGACGGGAGGATGCGCGAGCGGATCGCCCATGAGATGGCCGACGCCTTCCGGCGCGGACAGGCGCGGCAGGAGTGAGGGGCGCCGTCATGGAACGCCGGGCGATCGAGGTCCGCGGCATCGTCCAGGGGGTCGGCTTCCGGCCGTTCGTGTACAACCTCGCCGTGAGCCTCGGACTGGGCGGCTTCGTCCGCAACCAGACAGGCACGCTCCGGATCGAGATAGAAGGCGACATATCCTCTCTTGATAGATTTTTGAGTGAACTGGCCGACCGGCCGCCGCCGCTGGCCCTCATCGAACACCTGTCCTGGGAGCGACGGCCGCCGCTGGGGGAACGGAAGTTCCATATCGAGGCCAGCGCGGCCGACCCGGCCGGCGTCGTTTTCATCTCCCCCGACGTGGCCGTTTGTTCCGACTGCCTCGCGGAGTTGTTCGACCCGGCCGACCGGCGCCACGGCTATCCCTTCCTCAACTGCACCAACTGCGGCCCGCGGCTGACGATCATCACCGGCGCCCCCTACGACCGGCCGCGAACCACGATGGCCGGCTTCCCCATGTGCGACGCCTGCCGGGCGGAATACGAGGACCCGGCCGACCGCCGTTTCCACGCCCAGCCGACCGCCTGCGCCGCCTGCGGCCCACGCCTGCAACTCCTCGACGCCGCCGGCAAGCCGGTCACGGCCGATGACCCGATTGCCGTTTTCGCTGACGCCCTTCGCACGGGAAAGATCGGGGCGCTCAAGGGACTCGGCGGCTACCACCTGGCCTGCGATGCACGGGACGCGGCGGCCGTGGCGGAGCTGCGTCGGCGGAAGCGCCGCGACGAGAAGCCGTTCGCGGTCATGGTCGCGGACGCCGAAGCCGCCGCGGCGCTGTGCGAAGTGGGGCCGGCCGAACGCGAGTTGCTGCGGTCGCCTCGTTGTCCGATCGTTTTACTACGCAAGAGAACGGCCGGCGCGGTTGCGGCGGCCGTTGCGCCGGGCAACCCCTGGCTCGGCGTCATGCTCCCCTATACGCCTCTTCATCATCTGCTGATGCGGTCGGTCGGGGGCGCGCCGCTGGTGATGACCAGCGGCAACCGCTCCGACGAGCCGATCGCCTACCGCGACGACGAGGCGGTGGAACGGCTGGCCGGCATCGCCGACCTGTTCCTGATCCACGACCGCCCCATCCACGTCCGCTGCGACGATTCGGTCACGCGCATCGTTGACGGGGCGGAGTTGCCGGTGCGACGGTCGCGCGGCTACGCCCCGCGGCCGATCGAACTGCCGTTCGACTGTCCGCGGCCGATGCTGGCGGTGGGCGGCCAGCTCAAGGGGACGTTCGCCCTCGGACGCGGACGGCTGGCGTTCCTCAGCCACCACCTCGGCGACCTCGACCATTACGAGGCCTACCGGGCCTTCGAGAAGGACGTGGTCCTGTACCAAGAGTTATTCGGCGTCGCGCCCGTGACCCTGGCGCACGACCTGCACCCCGACTATGCCACGACCGTTTACGCGCGGCGACGGGCGGCGCGGGAAGGCGCCGGACTGCTCGCCGTGCAACACCACCATGCCCACGTGGCCGCGTGCATGGCGGAGCACGGCCTGACCGAACCGGTCATCGGCATAGCGTTCGATGGCACGGGTTACGGCACCGACGGGGCGGTCTGGGGAGGCGAGTTCCTGACCGGCGATTACCGGAACTTCCGCCGCGCGGCCCACCTGCGTTACGTCGGCCTGCCGGGCGGCGACCGGGCGATCCGCGAGCCGTGGCGCATGGCGGTCGCGCACCTCGCCGACGCCGGAGTTCCTTTCTCCTTAATCGAGGCACGCATTTTGCCTCACGAAATTCGACTCATTGAAAAGATGCTGGAGCGCCGGTTGAACACGCCGCGAACGTCGAGCGCCGGCCGACTCTTCGACGCCGTGGCGGCCCTGGCCGGCGTCCGGGACCGGGTGAGCTATGAGGGCCAAGCGGCCATCGAGCTGGAATGGCTGGCGGAAGAGACGGCGGCGGACGGGGCTTACCCGTTCGAGTTGGGCGCCCAAACGCCGATGATCGTGGACACCCGTCCTCTGATCCGCGCCGTCGCGGCGGACGTGGCGAAGGGGACCGGGGCGGCGGTCGTCGCCCGGCGCTTCCATTCCACGATGGTCGATCTGATCGCCGTGGTGTGCGGCCGCATCCGGCAGGCGACCGGCCTTTCGGCCGTGGTCCTCAGCGGCGGCGTCTTCCTGAACGCGCTGCTCACCCGCGAAGTGAGCGCCCGTCTCGGCGGCGACGGCTTCCGCGTGTACCGCCACCGCCTGGTCCCGCCCAATGACGGCGGCCTTAGCCTGGGGCAGCTGGCGGTCGCGGCGGCTCTCTCCCAAGAGGTGTCCTAAAAGGTGACAACCCATGACGGCCCGCTACCGGCTCGATCCCACGCACGGCCAATTCACGGTCCAGGCCTTCGCGGCGGGCATGTTGTCGTTCCTCGGCCACAACCCGACGTTCGCGGTTCGTGACTTTCAGGGCGAAGTCCGACTCGACCCCGCCACGGCGGCGGATGCCTGGCTCCGCGTGGTCGTTCGGGCCGACTCGCTGCAACTGGTGGACAAGGTCAGCGACGGCGACCGGCGGCAGATCGAGGACACGATGCGGGGCGAGACGCTCGAAACGGCCGCCTACCCGGAGATCGCTTTCGAGAGCACGGAGATCGCGGTCGGCCCGCCCTCCGGCGACAATCGGCCGGTGCGCGTCGCGGGCCGGATGTCGCTGCACGGCGTCACGCGGCCGGCCCAGTTCGACGCCGTGTTGACGCCCTACACCGACGGCGTCCGCTTGGCCGGCGAGTTCCTGCTCAAGCAGTCCGACTATCGGCTGCGGCCCGTCGTCGCCCTCGGCGGGACGCTCCGGCTGAAAGACCCGCTGCGGGTGGTGTTCAACGTCGTCGGTTGGAAAGGGGACGGCTGATCGGCGTTCCGGCGCAAGGGGCCGCCGCCGGAATGGGGTCCCCGTCGTCTTTTCTTTGTGCTCTTCGCGTCTTTGTGGTGAAATAGGGGCCGCCCGAAGGCGAAGTAAGCAGGGAACGCCCGCACCGGAGACCCAGCCATGACGCAGCTAAAATCCGTCGTCGATCCGTTCGGCGAAGTCAACGTCTACCCCGCCGGCGGCGGCCGCGTCCGCGTCGTCGCCACCATCCTGATGGAGCCGCACAAGGAGGGCGCCCAAACCGGCATCGCCCTGGACGGCTCCGGCTCCATGGCCAAGCTCTACGGCGTCGAGGACGGCAGCCGCGTCCTGTCGCCCATCTTCGGCGGACCCAAGAAGCTCCACAACGACATCACGCCCGTCGCCCAACAGCTGTGCGCCTACCTGGCGCGCAAGATCGACGCCGACGGCGGCACCACCTGCGTCTACTGGGCGGTCGGCACCGGCGGCGGCCAGATCGAGGTCGTCGGCGACCTGACCGCCGACGAGGCCGAGAAGCACGTCTTCGGCCCGCCGCGCGACTTCGGCACCGGGACCCAACTCCTGCCGGCCGTGAAATACTTCGTGGACCGTTTCAAGGACGCGCCGTGGGGCTTTTACGTCTTCATCACCGACGGCGAACTGCACGACCTCGACGCCGTGAAGGACTACAGTTGCCGACTGGCCAAGGAGGTTTCCGCCGGCCGGCGCAACCCGCTCAAGTTCGTGCTCATCGGCATCGGCAAGGACGTCAACGAGGCGCAGATGGTGGAGTTGGACGACCTCGACGCCGGCGTGGACGTGGACCTGTGGGACCACAAGCTGGCGGCCGAGATGCGGGTGTTGCAGGAGATTTTCGCCGAGGTGGTGGACAAAAACTCGCGCGTCTCCGACAACGGCCGCATCCTCGACCCCAACGGCCGAGTCGTCAAGGACTACTCCGACACCGGCCTGCCGGCCTTCCTCGAATTTGAGATGCCGGCCGGGTCGAATTATTTCACCCTCGACGTGAACGGCCAGCGCGTCAACCAGGTGCTCGCCGACGGCGTGCAGACGCCGATGATCGCCGTGGCTCCGGCGCCGGTCGCGCCGGAGCCTCCGGCTCCGCCGCCGGCCCGTGTGCAGGCGCCCCCGCCTCCGCCGCCTCCCGCTCCGGCGGCGCCGGCCCCGGCCAAGCCGTCGGCGCCGGCGGTCCCGACCGCCCTGCCGGCGGACGCGGGCGAAGACGACGAGCTGTGGCGCGGCATCGACCTGGAATTTAACAAGGAAGGCGCCAAACAGGAGGAAGGGCCGCCCGACGTGGAACTCGAAGAGCAGAAGGACGAGGAGTAAGGCGAGCGGGGGGCGTTAGCCCCCTGATTCTTCATCCCGTCACCGACCGCAAGAAGAATCAGGGGGCTAACGCCCCCCGCTCGCCCAAGGACCGACCGTCAGAAGTTGATGCCGACGCCCAGGTTAAGGCCGTCCAGGAAGCGCACCGTGCCGCTGGTGTAACCCGGGTTCACGGCGCCGTAGTTAAAGTCGATCGGGTTGGGCGACGACAGGGTGTTGAAGAAGGCCTGGAAGTCGTAGCCGGCCTTCAGTTCCACGTTCTCGATCGGGAACCACGTCACGCCGACCGTGGCCTGCGCCTGGAGGGCGGGCAGCCAGTAATGGAGCGCCCGCTTGGACCCCGGCCCGACGCCGCCGCGCGCCAACTCGTAAATCGCCTCCGTCTTGGCGGTGTCCACGAAGGCGCCGCCCTGGAGGTCGAGGTTGGCGGCGAACCCGTGGCCGAGGTAGCACTCGTTGCGGAAGCCGGCGTGGGCGCCGTACAGCCGGTTGGACACGATGTTGTTGTACTGCGCCTCATCCTGCGGCCCGGAGGCGTTGGTGGCGAGGTCGATGTCCGCCGCCGTCCACTTGTAGCGCTCCCAGATCCAAACAATGCTCGGGCCGACGATGCCGCTCAGGCGGTAGGTCTCGGTCTCGAAGATCGGCTGGCGGTAAGTAAGCTCGTACTCCTGCGTCCGCTGGAGGAACTGCTCGGTCATGATGCTGGCGCCGTTCCAGATGCCGGGGGCCGACGAGCCGACGCCGCCACCCGGGTCCGACGCGATCTTCTGCGCCGGGCCGTTGTAGTCGTTGGGGAAGCCGAAGACCTGGGAGAACAGAAAGCTGTTCTCGAAGTTCTGTCCCACGTTGAAGCCGGCCGGCACTTCGGTGGCCGAGGCGTGCAGGTTGACCTCGGTGATGTACAGGTATTTGAACTCCCAGGCGGAGCCGTCGGCGAACTTGTAGCCGAGGGTGAAGGAGACGCCCGGCTGGTAGTCGTTGGGTCCGCTCACCTGTTGGACGTCGAGGGCGGCCTGGCCGCTGCCGATGAAAGTCGGCACCGGCAGGACACCGATGTTGGGAATGTTGGTGGTGTTGTCCACGATGGTAAGGCCACGCACCGCCACGAGCTGTTGCTTGAGCGGGTTGGTCTGGCGATACATGACGGCCTCGGTGCCGAGGTACAGACCGCCCTCCTCGGGGTGGGTGCTTCCCAGCGGGAAGGGGAACACCGTGTCGGGGGGGGCGTAGTCCTCGCCGAAGTTCTGCGGCTGGGCGCGGCCCGCGCCGGCCGTCGTGAGCGCGGCCAACGCCGTCAGCAGCAACGCCCGCCAGATCGACTTGTTGTGCATAGACCCCACTCCTCCGAAGACGAAGGCGTTTCGCCCGACCGCAAGCGGCCCGTTCCCCCGGCCGCAACCCCGGCGCCGCGCGGGCCGTCCCCGACCGCCGGCGCGCCGCCTCATCCGTCGATACGAACTGTGAAGGGGGCGGACTATATCGGGGCGCCGATTCCTGTCAAGGCCATATTCCGGGCCTGGGGCGCTCGCCTCAATTCGGCGCCGACGCGTCCAGGGCGCCGCCTATCGGTTTCCCGTCGCCAATCGTAGACCCTTCGGCGGCTAAAACGGAGAAGTTACAAAAGAACTGCTTGACATCGGACTTGTCCTGATCGACAATCAATCTTAGCAGCAGTCCACGTCCTGACCCGCGGTGAATCGGAAGGGAAAAACCGGCGGGCGGCTCCTGTGCTGGGAAGCGTGAATGCGGGCCGCTCGTTCGAGCGATCGACTTGCGCACCTCCCTCTCCGATTTTCCTTTCCGGGGGTTCGCATGTTCACGCGCATTCGTCTGTTTCAACTTGGGTACGCCGTCTCCCTTGCGGTGGGTGTGACGGTCCTCGCCCTGCCGACGGAGTCCGTCGCCTCGTTCCGGACGAGGCTGCCGCCCCCGCCCGGCCCGGCGCCCGCGATCCGGCCCGCCCCCAGCGGCAACAACGGGGCCGTGAACAACAACGCCGGAAGCAACAGCGGCACCCCCGTCAACAACAGCGGCGGATTCAGCAACACCGGAAGCAACA
>Ga0182024_10004422_pt1 | contig 32369 bp, 30 predicted proteins | sample P32metaG_FD_120480 | JGI IMG/M metagenome (GOLD analysis project Ga0182024, IMG submission 120480) | Permafrost microbial communities from Stordalen Mire, Sweden - P3-2 metaG (Illumina Assembly) | ecosystem: Environmental > Terrestrial > Soil > Wetlands > Permafrost | place: Sweden: Stordalen...
GCTATACGCGCCAGTTAGTCACCGGGGTATGGGTTGGTTTCGATGAGCCGGAGACCATCGGCTTGACCGGCGCAGCCGCCGCGTTGCCCGCATGGGTTAATTATATGAACGGCGCGGTGCGCCAGCCGGGTTTGGTTCTTGGGCCACCGCCCCCGGGTATCACGATGCTGTCAATCGATCCGGCGAGCGGTGGAATCGCGACACCCGCATGTCCACGCGTACAGTTGCTGCCATTTCTTGAAGGCACCGAGCCGACGCACTTGTGCCCACTACATAGCGGAATCTCGGCGCCCCCAACGACCACGGCTTCCGGTAGCGCGTCCGGCTCACCCATAGATACCGAAGCGGCGAACGGCGGCGGGAGTACTATGCCGAGTCGCGAGCCGCCCACCCGAGCGGCATCTAACGGTGTGTTTGGCGCGATCGGGAATTTTTTCGATTCACTGCTGCATCATTGATGGGTAATCGGGCGGTAATAGTGCAGATTGTGCTTCGCGCGCTTTCTCCCGAAGATTAGCGTTGTGAAAAAGCTTAGCGCGGTGAGATGCCGATACGAATCCTCCAGGCTCAGTCCGAGACAGTATTGGGCGCGCGCTTTCGCCGCGGTCGCCGCAATCGTATTTTTCTTCTCGACGTGTGCCGCGCACGCACATGCCAAGCAAAAGGGCGGATTCTTTTTGCCCAATGCCGAGGGTGCGAAGATCGTGACGATTACCCCGAGCGGAGAAGCGGCGGCCGGGATCACTGTGATGACGGAAGCGATCGCGGAAAAGGAGACTGGACCGAAAGAGGCGGTTGCGAAATTCGGCGAGCTCTACGCGTTCAGCCCATCGTTTATCGCGGTCTACCGCGAGCAGCCCACACTGATCGAGTTTTGGAATTTGCAGTCTGACGACGAGCATGATTTCGCGCTGCTCGACGGCGATCTCAATGTCCTGATGTACGAGAAACTTCCGACACTGAGGAAGACTTCGTGGGTCTTTACCTTTCATCGCGAGGGGCTGTTCACCTTCAAGTGCCTGGTGCATCAGCCGGAGATGAGCGGACAGATTCTGGTCTTGCCCCCGATCACGCGCTGACGAGGCCATACCTGCGATGATCAAGACGCCGGTGGAACTTGACCCGCCGATCCCGCCCGACCGCGAGCGGGATCGGCTGCGCGAGCTGGCGGTGCTTTTCCTGCGTCTCGGAACAGTCGCATTTGGGGGGCCGGCCGCGCATATCGCGATGATGGAAGACGAAGTCGTGCGCCGCCGCGGATGGCTTTCGCACGAGGCGTTCCTCGACATGGTCGGGGCGTGCAACCTGATACCGGGACCGAACTCGACTGAGATGGCGATTCATATCGGCCATCGCCGGGCGGGCTTCGCCGGGCTGATGGTGGCTGGCGCGTGCTTCATCGTGCCGGCGGTCGCGATCACGATCGTCGTCGCGTGGGCCTACGTCCGCTTCGGTTCCAAGCCCGAAGTGGCAGGCGTGCTCTACGGGATAAAGCCCGTGATAATTGCGGTCGTGGTGCAGGCACTGTGGCGGCTATGGCCCAGCGCAGCGCACACACGCCTGCTGATCGCAGTTACGATCATGGCGACGGTGGCTGCGCTGCTGGACTTCAATGAGATCGCGATCCTTTTCGCCGCCGGCATCATTACGATCGGCGCGGCGCTCATCACCAATCGTCCAGGACCGCAGCGCGGTATCGCGGCGGCATCGATCGGCGCAATGCCATTGGCAATGCCACCGACCCCGGCGGCTAGAACCGCGATCGCGAGTGCCGCGACAGTCGGCACGGTCGGGGCGGTAGCGGGCGCGGCGGCAGTGCCGTTCAGCCTTGGCGCGATGTTTTTGATCTTCGTCAAGATTGGCGCCGTGCTGTTTGGCAGCGGCTACGTTTTGATCGCCTTCCTGCAGGCGGATTTCGTCGATCGATTGCATTGGCTGACACGCAGCCAACTGCTCGACGCGGTCGCGGTCGGCCAGTTCACGCCCGGCCCGGTCTTCTCGACGGCGACTTTTATTGGTTATTTGCTCGGCTCGACGAGCGGCGCGATCGTGGCGACGGTTGGAATCTTTCTGCCCGCCTTTGTTTTCGTCGGGATCAGCGGACCGCTGTTGCCGCGGCTGCGGCGATCGCCGATCGCGGGCGCCTTTCTCGACGGGGTCAACGCGGCCTCGCTCGCATTGATGATAGTGGTGACGTGGGACCTCGGCCGTGATGCGATTGTCGATACGACCACCGTCGTGCTGGCGATCCTCAGTGCGATCGCGCTGATTCGATTTCGCCTCAACTCGGTCTGGTTGATTATCGCGGGCGGTATCGCCGGCGCGCTCGTACGGTAGATACTGCGATGCCAGAATCCTGAACGGATCAGGAGACTGTCACGGATTCAGTCATCGCACGCAGCCGGGGTTCAGTCCTCGGAGAGGTTGCCGCCGGTGCCGTCGTCGTCTTCCATCGTGTCATCGAGAGCGTCAGCACCTGTGACGGCGATATCTTCAGATGCAGCTGCTGCGGACATTTCTGCGGGTGCCATGTCGGCGAGTCGACGTGCGATGATGATAAACGCTGAATGCGCGATCATCCGATGCACCGGACGCACACTCATGCCCTTGACGTGCCAGTTGCGCATGAGTGTTTCGAAGCTCTCGATTTCGGCGAAGTCGGACCGGCGCTGCAACGTCTCGACGGTGTCCTTGAGCTGCATAACGGTCGGCACGTAACCGACGAAGACGCCGCCCGGGCGCAGCGCACGCGCGACTACGTCGAGTGCACGGCCGGGCTCCGGCAGATCGATAAAGAGGCGATCGACCCTGGTCTCATCGAAGCCCTCGTACAGGTCGCGCAGCTTAATCGTCCAGTTGGGCGCTTCGCCGAAAAAAGTGGCGACGTTGCGCCGCGCGGCCGCCGCGAAATCCTCACGCAGCTCATAGGAGATGAGACGGCCGGTGGGTCCAACCGCGCGCAGCAGAGCGATCGTGAGGGCACCAGCACCGACTCCGCCTTCGATTACGGTCGCGCCCGGATAGACGTCGCCCCATATCAGCAGCGGGCCAGTATCCTTCGGATAAATCACCTGCGCGGCTCGTGGCAGATGGGGAATCAGGTCGGCATAGGTCGGCCGCAGGACGAGATAATTTTCGCCCGTACTGAATTTCACCCGCGAGCCTTCCTCCAGACCGTAGAGGCTCTCAGGAGCGAGGTCGCCACGAATCTCGAGCTTGTTTCCGCGCCGTAGAATTTTCAGGTAGCGGCGGCCCTTGCGATCGATGAAGAGGACGGCGTCGTTTTCTTTGAGTAGATGGTCCAAGCTATACAACGCTTAAAGGTTAAGCATCTCCAGTGCAACACGGCGTCCGCAGGCGCAACCGTTCTTCACGGCCGCAACCTGAATCCGCAAGCTTTGAATGCGGCCGCCTGGTGTGGGCGAACTGGCTCAATGCACGCGCGTCGCCTATTGACTATAATGGTTGGGGGCGTTTACGCTTGAGGTGGTCCCGGCGATTGCAGTTCAACCGATGCGTGCATCTGGCGGAGCAGTTGGCCGGGTAATTTTTTGGGCCACGGATCACTTCACTCCGATCGTGATTATCTTGTGAGATCGGGCCTGGAGCATTGGGGGGGTGCAGCTCACCGGTGTGGTCCGATAGTTTAGCTACAGGTGGTTTTCGATATGGCAGAAAAAAAAGCAAAGACGGCGGAAAAGAGCGGTGGCCAGGTCGAGCGCAAGCGTCTGTGCCCGACCTGCGGCGCAGCCAGCAAAGTGACGCTCTTCGCAGGATATGGGCGCAAGGGCTTCTATGCGGTCTGCGAGAAGGCGTGCGGCTACGTGGGCTCGGTCCGATGACGGGGGTTCGAGCTTGATTATGGCGAGAGTGCGCAAGACCAAGTCCTCAAAGAAAGACCTCTACTCGGGCTTTGGCGACGCGGTGGACGAGCACGAGGAAGATGCCGATTTACCCAAGGACGAAGCCGGACGGCGCAAGATCAAGCGCCAATATCAGGAACTCCTCGGTATTCGCATCGAGAAGTTGAGAGGCCGCATCCTCAATCGGGAACGGATCAACAAAACTATCGAGGGCATCTACTTCATCTGCTCCAAATGCATGAAGGTGTGCCATTCGCTGGACGATGGCCTGACCGAGGATCCCAACAACGTTGACAACCAGTGCGCCAAATGCGCCAAGGCGCGCACCGCGGCGGCTTGAGGCCTGGACCACGCGACGGCGGCGCCGGTTGAGCGAGCCGATTGAGCGAGATCGGCCGGCGCGTTTCGCTCGTGAAGCACAAGGGCATCGAGCAGGCTGGAGTCAATCCCACGCGACTTTTGTGCAACGGCGCTCGCGTTCGCGGGTGGCGCGGCTTTAATTTGCGCGCGTGAAATTATAGATTTCGTGCGAGCCGCATCACCGCATCAGGGGTCGCAACGCGGCGGGGGGTAAGACAGGCACCATGGGACTTCAGTTAATCCCGCCCGACATTAACATCGACTTCGTCGGCAAACGTTACATCTTCGTCGCGCTCTCGACGGTTATCAATGTCGTAGCGATTATTCTGCTACTGGTGGTCGGCCTCAACTATGGCGTTGATTTCGCCGGCGGCAGCGTCGTCCAGCTCAAGTTCGACAAACCCACTAACGGTGACGAGATCCGCAAGGCGCTCAGCCCAATGGAATTGGGCGAGATCTCAGTACAGGACTTCGGCGCGAAAGACCTCAATCAGTTCCTGGTGCGTTTCGAGAAGGTCAAGAACATCGGCAGCCTCGGCAAACAGCTCGAGGGCGCACTGAACACGAGCTTCGGCCAAACCAACAAGGCCCAGGTGCTGCGGGTCGAGACGGTGGGTGCGAAGGTCGGTCGCGACTTGCGCATCGATGGCTTCCTGGCGGTCGCGGTGGCGACGATCTTCATGGGCATCTACATCGCGATCCAGTTCCGCAACGTGAGTTGGAGCTTCGGCGCGGGCGCCGTGATTGCGCTGATCCATGATGTGCTGGTGGTGACGGGCGCCCTGGTCATCGGACGCTTCGAGTTCGACCTGACGACGCTCGCCGCCGTGCTGACCGTAATCGGCTATTCGGTCCATGACACGATCATTGTTTCCGATCGTATTCGCGAGGACGCGGGCAAGCGCCGTCGCGAAACCCTTGAAGTCACGATGAATCGCGCGATCAACGAGACCCTCTCGCGTACTATTCTGACCTCGGGGACAGCGTTGACAGTGCTGCTGTCGCTGCTGGTCCTTGGCGGCCCGATCCTTCGTCCGGCCGCGTTCACGCTCTTCGTCGGTATCATCACTGGAACCTACTCTTCGATTTATATCGCAGGCCCGGTCGTGCTCTTCTGGGAGAAGGGTCATGGCGGTGGCGGCAAGGCGGCCGCATCGCGCGCAGCCTGAGACGTGCTCCTTTAGCCTCGCATCCCAATTAGCTTTGCGACTTATTGGTTTTCATTTGGCTTCGCGTACGAGCATTGTTTGCACGAGTAACTGATTTTGACGGTTGAAATCAGGACCGGCCGCGGGATCTATCGATTAATCGAGGCCGCCCCGGCCACGATTGATAGGGGCGCGATCGTGCTGACACTCGCGCTTGAGCGTGCCGACGGAATCGAGCGTGTGGTGTTACGCTGCCGTATAGATCAGGGATTAGTTGGCGCGGAATTGGCCGGCGCAGTCCCTCTGCATGATTTCGGCGATCCCGATGAGCTTATTGTGCGGCTCCAGCCGTGGGTCGAGCACGAGTTCGAGATCATCCGTGAGGCGGCGCTTAAATCGATCCGCAGCGAACGCAAGCTCCACGAAGTCGTCTTCGACAATTCCAATCGCGGCCCGTTCTAAGGGGCTAATCACACAGGTCTCCTGAAATACGGAGTGCCCTGGAAGGGGAGAGTTGTTGAGGAACGCAAAACTGTAAGTTTTCCGGAAACTGAAACCTTACCAAGGTTTCAGACTTCCCTTTTGATGGGGCAAGGAGAGCGCGATGCGTACGACGCCAATTGCCTAGGCTTTCAACTCTTCCTGCAGGACTTAGCCATCTAGCCGAGCATCGCGAGCAGCCCGAAAGGTCAGGTCAAGACTGTTGGGGTGCTAGTGAATCATTGAAAAAAGCCGCCTACATCGTCCGTGAACCATGATGGGGTTTTCATAGGGCGCAGCCCGTATCTTGATCAAAGGGAAGTCTGAAACCTCGGTGAGGTTTCAGTTAATCTTAAAAAACTTAAAGTTTTGGGTTCCTCGACAACTCTTTCGAGAGAGCGAATGGGATTCTCGCTTCGCTCAGAACGACTGCAACAGTTCCCTTCAATCCCTCTTCACCTTGCACGCGGGCAAGGTCCATATATGACAAGGAGTATTTCGATGGAAGTTGAACTGAGACCGGCGCGGGACGAAGATCTCCCGGAACTGGCACGGCTGGTCGCGGCCATCGCCAGCTATCATGAATCGATCGACCCGCGTGCACGCTTCGATTGGGACGAGATTCGCGAAGCTCCGATTTGGCTCAAGGCGGTCCTTCATCGCGACCATCACGCAATCTGGGTCGCCGACCACGGTGCGGGCCGTCTGGTCGGCTACTTATGGGTTCATCTGCGGCGCGACCAGCAAGGGTATCTGCCGCGGATCCGGGGCTATATTAGCCACGCTTACCTGGACGAGCCCTGGCGCGGGAAAGGGCTAATGCGTCCGATGCTCGAGATGGCCTCCGAATGGTTTCGCTCCAAGGAGATTGAGGTCGTCACGCTCACCGTGCTCCATCGCAATTGGCTGGGCTCCGTCGCCTGGTACAAGGCCGGCTACGAGGATTGGACGCACGAACGGCGGATCGAGCTTAAACCGCGGGCCGGAAAGGTCTGATCGCTGGTCGTGATTCGGCCTGACCAATCGGTCTGCATTGACCTATTTCCCTTGACATTGCAGCAATAAAGCCTTACTAGACCTAATAGGTCAACTATTCAGAGTGCTCCATCGTGGCGTCGCGTTTCAGTTTGACACCAAGTTCGGGACGGCTATAGTATACCCAATAGGTCCACTAATAGTCTGAGCGCTTTGAGGAGCCTTGCTGCGATAAGAGGATAGAGATGGTTAAGCTGCCGATTTATATGGACAATCATGCAACGACACCGGTTGACCAACGGGTGCTCGATGCGATGCTTCCGTACTTTACCCAGAAGTTCGGAAATGCGGCCAGCCGCAACCATAGCTTTGGATGGGAAGCGGAAGAGGCGGTCGATAAGGCTCGCAATCAGATTGCCTCGGTGATCAACGCCAAGTCCAAGGAGATCATCTTCACCAGCGGCGCGACCGAGTCGGATAATCTCGCGATCAAGGGCGTGGTCGAGTTTTACAAGGACAAGGGCAATCATATCATCACGTGCGTGACGGAGCATAAGGCGGTGCTCGATAGTTGCCGCACGCTCGAGCGCAATGGCAAGGCGACGGTGACTTATCTGCCGGTGGATAAGTACGGGATGGTTGACCCGGACGCGGTACGCGCGGCAATCACCGACAAGACCGTGCTGATCACGCTGATGTACGCCAATAACGAGATCGGCACGATCCATCCGGTGGCCGAGATTGGCCGTATCGCGAAGGAAAAGGGCATCGTCTTCCATTGCGACGCGGTGCAGGCGGTCGGCAAGATTCCGGTTGATGTCGAGCGTGACGGTATCGACCTGCTCTCGATGAGTGCGCACAAAATTTATGGGCCCAAGGGCGTTGGCGCGATTTACGTTCGCTCGAAGGGTCCGCGGGTGCGGATTACGCCGCAAATGGATGGCGGTGGGCATGAGCGCGGGATGCGTTCAGGTACGCTGAACGTTACCGGTATCGTTGGCTTGGGCAAGGCTTGCGAAATCGCGCAGGCGGAAATGGCTGAGGAAACCCGCCGCATGCTCGACCTGCGCAACCAACTCCAGGCGGGAATTTTCGAGCGGCTTGACGAGGTCTATCTCAACGGCCATCCGACCGAGCGATTGCCGGGAAACCTGAACGTGAGCTTTGCCTATGTCGAGGGCGAATCGCTCCTGATGGGTATCAGCGATATCGCGGTCAGCTCAGGCTCGGCCTGCACCTCAGCAACGCTAGAGCCGTCCTACGTGATTCGTGCGCTCGGTATCGACGAAGAGTTGGCGCACAGCTCGATCCGCTTCGGGATTGGCCGCTTCAACACCGAAGAAGAGGTCGGTTTCGTGACCGATCGGGTCACCAAAGAAGTCAAACGGTTGCGTGAAATGTCGCCGCTCTACGAGATGGCGCGAGAAGGCATCGACCTTAAGTCGGTGCAGTGGAAGACGGAGTAAGGGGGTCGAGAGAACGCATATGGCTTACTCAGAAAAAGTAATCGAGCATTATACCAATCCGCGCAACGTCGGCAGCTTCGCCAAGGGTGAGGATAATGTTGGTACTGGCGTTGTCGGCGCGCCGGAATGCGGTGATGTGATGAAGTTGCAGCTCAAGATCAATCCCGAGAACGGGGTGATTGAGGATGCGAAGTTCAAGACCTTCGGCTGCGGCAGCGCGATCGCGAGCTCCAGTTACGTTACGGAACTGGTCAAGGGCAAGCATATCGAGGAAGCGATGACGATCAAGAACACCGTCATCGTCAAGGAGCTCAACCTGCCGCCGGTGAAGATTCATTGCTCGGTGCTGGCCGAGGACGCGATCAAGGCGGCGATCACCGACTGGAGGAGCCATCAGGCTCCTGCGTCTGCACAAGAATCTAAGAAGGCGCAGGAGGGCTGAGTCAACGTGGCTACGGTCACACTTTCAGAAAATGCGGCCAAAAAGATCCACCAGTTGACCGCTGACAAGCCCGAGTCCGGTCTGCGCGTGAAAGTCGTGGGCGGTGGATGCTCCGGCCTGCAATATCGGATGGAGATCGATTCGGCCAAGGAGCGCGACAAGATCTTCGAGCGTGACGGCGCGCGGCTGATTGTCGACAAGAAGAGCTTCCTGTATCTCAACGGCTCGGAACTCGATTATGGCGAGGATTTGATGGCGGCGGGCTTTCGCCTGGTCAATCCCAATGCGAAGCGGACCTGTGGTTGTGGAGAATCCTTCGTCGTCTGAGGCGTCAATCGCCTGAACTCGTGATACAGATCGGTTGAATCATGATCAAATGTCCGTCATGCGAGCGCGATCAGCAGCCGTGCCTGTTGTGCGTCAATTGCGGCGCGCCGCTTGGTACCGCACTCGATCTTTTCGCGGCACTGGGACTCCCGCGCATACTCACCCTTGATTCGGCGCGGCTCGAGCAGATTTACCACGACTTCGGCCGCCGGATTCATCCAGATCGCTTTGCCAATGGTTCGGTGAAACTGCGCGACGCGAGTCTGCGCGGCACCGCGCTGCTGACGCGCGCTTATCGCACGTTACGCGATCCGGTTAGCCGTGGGCTCTATTGGCTCGAACTCAACGGTCACAAACTGGCCGAGAACAACAAGAGCGTTCCTGCCATTTTGGCCGAAATGGTCTTCGAGGTGCAGGAGCAACTGGCCGATTTGCGCGCGGCGCGGGACGATAGCACTGGAGAGGCGGCGCGGCTACGAGGAGAGATGGACGAGCGGCGCGCGGAACTGAATTGCATGATCGAAGAAGCCCATCGCGAACTCGCGCAAAACTTTGCACACTGGGATGCTCACCATCCTAAGGATGCTTACGTTGATCTCGGCGATGGTGTGAATAGCGATGCGTTAGTAAAGGAACTCAAATCGATCCTCTCGAAGATCGCTTATCTCAGGACCCTGATTCGCGACATCGACCGGGAACTTGATTCGGCCCAGGCAGCTTGATCGTCGAAACCGGCTACGTCGGCGATCGTCAGATATCTATGACGGGTCGCAAGGCGCGGCAGAATTCATTTGGCGGGATTAGAATTTTCGGATGGCTCGGATTTTTGGCATAGACCTCGGCACCACCCATAGTCTGATCGCCGTGATGGAAGATGGACGGCCACGAGTGATAGCCGACCCCGCCAGGGGCAACGCGCTGTTGCCGTCGGTGGTCGCGCTCGCGCCGGACGGCAACGTGTTTGTCGGTGACGAGGCGATCGCGATGGAACCGCATCTGAGCGTCGAGCGCGATGGCCGCGTCTCGGCGGTGGGGTTTCCCGGCGGCGAGTTTGGCGCCGTCGTGCGTTCCGTGAAGCGATACATGGGGCGCGGTGGCCATGAACTCGCGGACGAGGATCGCCGCCGCTATACCTTCACAGATCTGTCGGGCCCGGTGGTGCGCTTTCAGGTTGGTTCCCGCACGTATACTCCTCCGCAGATTTCGGGTGAGATTCTGCGCGCCCTGAAGTTTCGCGCGGAAGCAGCGCTTGGCGAACAGGTCGAGCGCGTGGTTGTGACGGTGCCGGCATATTTCAACGACGGCCAGCGGCAGGCGACCAAGGATGCCGGGCGGCTGGCCGGACTTGAAGTGGTGCGCCTCGTGAACGAGCCTACCGCCGCTTCGCTCGCCTATGGCTTCAATCAGAAGGCGGAAGGGCGCGTAGCGGTATTTGATTTCGGTGGCGGCACGTTCGACATCTCAATTTTGAACATCAAGGGCGGCATATTCGAAGTGCTCGCGACCAATGGCGATACTCATCTGGGCGGTGACGATATCGATCGCGTGCTGGTCGATGTGCTGCTTGAGGGCGTATCCGATGCGGTGCGCGCAGATCGCCACGTCTGGAACAGCGCCCGGCTGGTGGCCGAAGACGCTAAGAAACGCCTGAGCGAGGCAGTTAGCGTCGATCTGAGGCTGGATCTTCCCGACCGCAAAATAGTGAGAACCATCACGCGCGCTGAGTTCGAGCGGATGACGACGCCGCTGCTCGATCGGACGCTCGAATGCTGTCGGAGGGCACTTACCGATGCCGGTCAGACAGCAGAGGAAATCGACGCGATAGTATTGGTCGGCGGTTCGACGAGGATACCGATGGTACGCAAGCGGGTCGGCGAATTCTTCAAGCGCGAGCCGCTTTGCACGATCGATCCCGATGAGGTGGTTGCGCTGGGCGCGGCCGTACAGGCGAGCGTGCTGATGGGTACGCAGGGCGACATGCTGCTGCTCGATGTGGTGCCGCTCTCGCTTGGCATCGAGACTATGGGCGGCGTGATGGAGCGCTTAATCCATCGCAACACCACGATTCCCACCAGTACGACCGAGGGCTTCACGACTGCGGTGGACAATCAGACTCACGTCGACGTCCACGTGCTTCAGGGTGAGCGCGAGTTGGCACCGGATTGCCGCAGCCTGGCGCGCTTCAAGCTTGGGCCGCTCGAGGCGCAGTCGGCAGGCGTCCCCCGTATCGAAGTCACTTTCCTCGTCGACGCGAACGGCATACTGAATGTAACAGCACGTGATGAGCGCACTGGCCGTGAGCATTCGGTGGATATCAAGCCGAGCTATGGGCTCACGGATGACGACATCGAGCGCATGCTGGAGGAGTCGATCGATTTCGGCGAGCAGGATATCGAACAACGGCTGCTGATCTCGTCGCGCAACGATGCCGAGCAGATGCTGACGGCGCTCGAAAAGCAGTTGGGCGAGTATGGGGAGTTGGTGGACGAGGATGAGCGGCGTCGGATGGAAGAGGTTAAGGCGCGCCTGGAGATTGCGCGTCGTGGCGAGGATCGTGAATTGTTGGCCAAACTGGTTGAGGAACTCAACGAAATCACGACGCCGTTTGCCGAACGGATTATGGATCGCGCCATCAAACTGGTGCTCGAGAAAAAATCAATCGAGGAACTAACTTGACGAACGTAGCGAGAAAGGGCATTATGCGTCGCCTTATCGGCGAACTTCGGATGCGCCCGCTCCTGCCGTCAAGGGAGAGGGGCAATTTGTAATGGAACTCAAGTGGGACCAGGCGGAAGAGATCGCCGAGGTTCTGGCCGAAAATCACCCGGGGCTCAATCCATTACAGGTCAGATTCACGGACCTCCGGCAATGGGTGATTGATCTGGACGAGTTCGGCGATGATGCGGACGCGTCGACTGAAGGAAAGCTGGAAGCCATCCAGATGGCGTGGAACGAACTTTACGAGGAAAACAGCGACGACTGAATAGATTTGAACTGCTGAACGTCTTAGACGAAGGAGGTGGCGGCGGTGGATGAGATGAGGACAGACCAGGGAGGAAAGATGCAGGAAAAGGAAACATTGGATGAGAGGTTGCCGGCCCTGTTTGAGCCGGACACCCTTTTGCCCATCCAGTACTTCGAAGCAATGCGCCGCAAGCATTTGCTCGAGGGAGAAAAGCGTCTGATTCTGAGCGTGCTCGAAGATGCGATTGAGTGCTTCATGAAATGCATGGAGTCGGCCACCAACAAGGGCCAGCGCCTGTACCGTGAGGCCGACGAGTGGATCGCATTGGAAGATAAGCATTGGGTTTTTTCTTTCGACAACGTTTGCGACATGCTCGATATAAACCCCGAATACATGCGGCGTGGATTGAGGGATTGGAAGGTGCGCAAGCTGGAGGCAATTCAGCGTGCAGCCGAGGCCAAGGCTGAAGCGGCGGCACGTGCCGAGATCGATGCCGCGAACGGCATCGTACCGCAACCCGAGGCGGTTGCGGTTGATCCGATCGCAGTGGTCGAGGCGCCGCCGCCGGTTGCCGCGGTGCCAGCCAAGGTCTTCACGCCGAGGCCGGTGCAGCGCAAGAGCGGAGCTGTCGCACCCGCGCGATCGACGTCGCGCACTCTGCGCAAAGCTCGCGCCTGAAGGGCGTTCCAGGCCCGTATCATACCTCGGGCCTCGATAGACGCGGCTTGAACAATCGAGATCGTGGAAGGCGGCCATAATGGCCGCCTTCACGCGTTTCTGCTCTCGCCTAGACAATTCATTCGGCCATACAGCTTTGGTATACGTGGTTACCATTTGAGTAATCACTACAAGGCTACACGTCACGCAATCGGCAGCAGGTCAAGAGAAACGGTCGTCTATTTACGCCTAGAAGCGCGGCACGCTTGATGCTTTGACCTTCTGTCAGACGCCGTTGATACCAGATTCCCGAAACTAGAACTGGTTGCGGACGTACTAATGGAATGAGAACAGGGAGGTCTCCGGCCGTGATTTCAAAAAAGGCGACTATTGCGTGGGTCTTCTCAGCGATTGTCGGAGTTGGAATGCTGGCAATGCCAGCCAAGGCGCTGGCGCACGACTGGGACCACAACGGCAACGGCCGACATCATGAGTATCATGATAGCGGCCACAACAATGGTTGGTTCCAACATCATCGCGCGGAACAGCAGTCCCAGGCGCGTGGCTACTACCAGCCACCCCATTATGCATACGGCTATCAGCAGCAGCCGCGCTACGCCTACGGCAATCTGCCACCCAGCTATGGATATAACTACCAGCCGCCACGTTACGGTTACGGCTATCAGCAGCCTGAGTACGAAGGCTATGGACGGCAGTCTGGTATTCCGGCGAATGGCGACGGCATGGTGAGCGAGCGTCATCCGGGGCTGGTTTGGAGCTGTGATTCGCAAGGGCATCACTGCCATTGGACGGGGCGGGGTAGCTCGGCCTACGGTTATCCGCAGACCGGCCTGAATTGGGGCTCGTTGTTTGGCAACAATAATGGCTATGGGAACAACGGTTATTACGGTAATAGCCGCTACGGGAACAGTGGTTACGGCAGCGGCTACAATGGTTATAACAACGGCTACGGGAACGGCAGCTACGGCATGAATTCGCCGCTGGGCGGGCTGGGTTCACTGTTGGGACCGATGTTGGGCGGACAGCGACCGTAGGTTGCAACGCAAGAATACAAGAGTCTAACGCGCCTGAATGTAAAACGCCCCGCCAGTCTGGTGGGGCGTTTTTTTTGGTCTGCTGTCGGCGGTTGCCTGATCTGCCCGCGACCAAACAGCGCCTGCGTTCGCCTACAATCACCAGTTGGAAGCGAGTGTTTCGATCGCCTTCAGGACGCGCGTGCGGCGCTCTGCATGGTCCGGGGCGAACGAAGTGAACTGAAGCGTGGTGGTGGTAATGCCGGCCTTTTCATATTCGTGCAGGCGTTTCGCAATGCGAGCGGGTGAACCGAGGACGTAAATCGCCTCGACCATTTCTTTAGGAATCGATTGCAGCGCCTTTTTGCGATCGCCGGCATTCCAGGCTTCGAAGGCGGCGCGCGCTTCGTTCTCGTAGCCGATTTCGCGGAAGAACTTATTGTACTGCGGCACGGTGACGTACGCGGTTAGTTCGCGCCGCAAATTCTCGCGCACGACATCTTCCTCGGGATCGACCGCAACCTGGATGCGGCAAGCAATGTCGATACTGTCGGTGGGCTTGCCGGCGCTGCGAGCACCTTCCCGAATGTGCTCGAGCAACGGAGCGAAGGTTTCGGGGGTGATGTAATTGACGATGACGCCGTCGCCGATTTCACCGGCGGTGCGCAACATCAGAGCGCCTTGCGCGCCGACATAGATTGGCGGCGGTGGCTCTACCGGGCCGGCGAGACGAAAGCCGTTGATGTGGACCGTCTTGCCGGCGACCGTGACCTTTTGCCCGGTGAAGATCAATCGCAGGGACTCGACGGTTTCGCGCAGCCGCGTCACCGGCATCTTGTATGGCACCCCCATCCATTGCTCGACGATCGTGGGTGTCGAGATCCCAACGCCGAGGATGAAACGGCCGCCCGAAATGCGCTGCATGGAAGCCGCCGAAATCGCGATGAGGGCGGCGGGTCGGGTGAAGACGGGCACGATTGCGGTGCCGAGCCTCATCCGTTCGCTCACGACCGCGGCGGCGGCCACCGGCACGAAAGCGTCGCCGTGGAAAGTTTCGTAGGACCACGCGTCGGTGAAGCCGGCGCGCTCGGCGTGGCGCACGAGGTCAGCGAAGTGCGGATTCTGAAAGCCGTCGAGCGGGACCGTAATTCCAAGTCGCATCATGATTGAAAGATTCTCCCGATGGGGCTCGGCGATTTCAACCCGCGAGCGTAGGTTCGAGCGCGAGCACCTGGGCCAGGTGCAAGGGCCACCGTCCAGCGCAGAAGTTCCGAATCTGCGCGCGGCAGGCGAAGCCGTCGGCGACCACGATGGTGTCCGGCGCGCTATGATTGATCGCCGGAATCAGCACGCGATCGCCGATCCTGCGGGAGACCTCGAAGCGGCTCTCGCCGTATCCGAATGCCCCCGCCATGCCGCAGCAGCCGGCATCGGGCGCCACGATAGCGAGATCGGGGGCCTTGGCCAGCAGCGCAAGTTCAGCCGTCATTCCGACGAGTGATTTCTGATGGCAATGGCCGTGGACAATCGCCCGCCCGCGCAGTGATGGTGGCACAAAATCCGGGGCCGCGCGGGTGAGGAACTCATCGAGCAACAGCGTATTGTCCGCGAGCTTTTGCGCATGCGAGAGGTGTGGAAAGAGCGCTGGCAACTCGTCGCGGAAGGTCAAAATGCAGCTCGGCTCGAGGCCGACGATTTTGACTCCGCGCTCGGCGTATGGTGCCAATATCTGCAGCGCATCGAGCATCCGGATGCGCGCGCGATCCAGCATCCCCTGGTCATAGAGCGGGCGTCCGCAGCAGATATCGCGCGGCGGCAACGTGACGCGAAAGCCCGCGCGTTCGAGTACGGCGGTCGCGGCGATCGCGACCTCAGGCTCGAAGAAGTTGTTGAAGGTGTCGGGGAACAGGAGCACTTCTGCGCCTTGCGGATTTCGCGGTCCGCGCCGCTCGAACCAATGGCGGAACGAAGTGGTGGCGAAGCGTGGCAATTCGCGCTGCGGATGCACGCCGAGGATCCGCTTGAGCATCCGGCCCGGGGCGCCGCCGGCGATCGAATTGGCGAGACCGGGGGCAAGCGACGCGAGGCGCGCGAATTCGTGAATGTGTCCGAAGAAATGTGCGGGGAGCGGCCGGCGATGCGTCACATAATAGTTGGCAAGGAATTCCGCCTTGTATGCGGCCATATCGACCGACGCGGGACATTCGGTCTTGCATGCCTTACACGACAGGCAGAGTTCGAGCGCGTCGAAGAGCGCGCGGTCGGCAAAACCGTCTTTAAGCAGGCCACCGGTTAGCGCCTCGTGGAGCAGCCGGGCACGGCCACGCGTGGAATGAGTTTCGTCGCGCGTCGCCATGTACGACGGGCACATCGTGCCGCTGTCGGTCTTGCGGCATTTGCCGATACCGACGCACTTGAGCGCCGCGCCGGCGAGACCGCCCTCGGCGCTGAAATCGAAGCGGGTGTGCACCACTTGCGGCTGGTAGTTGGGGCCGATGCGGAGATGCGCGTCGAGCGGTTCCGCATCGACGATAACGCCGGGATTCATCCGGTGATCAGGGTCAAATGCGCGCTTGAACTCGCGAAAGGCTCCGATGAGTTCGGGCCCGAACATTTTTGGTAGCAGCTCGGATCGCGCGAGGCCGTCGCCATGCTCACCCGAGAGTGAGCCGCCGAACTCGACGACGAGATCGCCAATTTCAAGCATCGCGGCCCGGAACTTCGCGATACCGTCACGGGTGAACAGGTCGAAGTTGATGCGGCAATGAACGCAGCCCTCGCCGAAATGGCCGTAGTAAGTTGCGGCGGCGAGATTGTAGCCGTTGAGCAGCTTGACGAAGCGGCGCAAAAAATCGCCGAGGCGAGCGGGCGGTACGGCGCAGTCCTCGGCGCCGGGCCAGGTGCGGGGCTGGCCGCGAACGAAGGCGCCCGCACCGAGGCCGGATTCGCGCAGGCGCCAGACCGCGAGTTGATCGTTGGCGTCGAGCAGCATCGCGACGCCCGAACAGGCCGCGACACGTTCAGATTGGCGGCGTAGCGCGGCCGCCGCATCGCGGACTTCGTCGTCGGATTCGCCACCAAGTTCGACTAGCAGAAAGGCGCGTCCAGTGGGCAGCAAATTGACGGCCGCGATACCCTTTTGCCGCGCGATATCAGGCAGATGATGGTCGAAGCCTTCAAGCGCCTGCGGGCGATGTTCGAGCATCCACGGCATCTGATCGGCGGCGAGGAAAACGTCGTCGAAGCCGAGCACCACCAGCGCGAGATGTTTGGGTTTCGGCACCAGGCGCACGGTCGCGCCGAGAATGGTGGCGAGAGTGCCCTCGGATCCGACTATCGCGCGCGCGAGGTTGAAGCCGTTCTCGGGCAGCAACTCGTCGAGGTTGTAGCCAGAGACGCGCCGCGGGATTTTGGGATAGCGCGCGCGAATCGTATCGCCGTAGCGGTCGGCGATTCCGAGCAGCGTTCGATGAAGGCCGTCGATGCAGCGGTTGACGATCTCCGTGTCGAGGACGCGTTCGTTAGCTTCGCCTACAGTTTCGCGATTGACATCGCCGCCGAGCGTCATCCGGGTGCCGTCGTAGAGCAGCACCTCGAGCCGCTCGACATTGTCCACGGTCTTGCCGTGAGCGGCGGAATGCGCGCCGCAAGAATTGTTGCCGATCATCCCGCCGAGAGTGCAGCGATCCTTGGTGGAAGGGTCAGGCGCGAAGAACAGTCCATAGGGTTTAGCGGCGGCGTCGAGTTGCGTCTGGACCACGCCCGGCTGTACCACCGCAACGCGGTGGTCCGCGTCGATGCGGGAGATCGCGTTCATGTACTTCGAGAAGTCGATCACGAGCGCGGTGTTGGTAGTCTGTCCGCCGAGCGCAGTACCGCCGCCGCGGGGGAGCACCGGTAGCGCGTTTTCGCGAGCCAGTTCGATTGCGCGGACAACGTCGTCGTCATGGCGGGGCACGACAACTCCGATCGGGATGCGGCGGTAGTTCGACGCGTCGGTCGAATAGATCGCACGGGACGCATCGTCGAAGCGCACGTCACCCTCGATCGAGGCGGCCAGTTTATCGCGCAATGCGTTTATCGAAACCATCGGTACGGATTATTCTAGTGCACATGCGCAGACGAATTACAGATGCATGAGACCGCCATTCAATTCAGGGAAAAGAAACGGGCGCGAACACTCGAAGCGTTCGCGCCCGTCGTCAGCTGTTAGATGTTGACGTTCGAATTGATTTACGGTGGGCGCTAGGCGGCTGGTGGGACGATCGCAATCTTGCCGGCGATCGTGCTCGTTTCCATTAAATCCTGGGCCTTGCTGAGGTCCTTGAGCGCGAGCACCTGTCCGACCACTGGCTTGATGTGACCGCTCTCGACGAAACGCATCGCATCGATCAGTTCGCCCTTGTTGCCCAGATGCGATCCAAGATAGTTTTGCTGCTTGTTCCACAGCAGGCGGATGTCGAGGTGAGCGTCGAAGCCTGAGGTCGCCCCGCAGGTAACGATGGTGCCACCCCATTTGAGGCATTGCATCGAGATTGGCCAAGTCTCGGCGCCGGTGTGCTCGAAGACGATATCGGCGCGGCGGCCGTCAGTGATTTTGCGCACCTCCTGGAAGATGTCGTGTTTCTTGCGATGGAGCACAAACTCCGCGCCGAGCTTTTTGCACAGTTCGAGTTTGTCATCGGCAGAGGCGACGGCGATCGCGCGGGCGTTGAAGAGCTTGGCGATTTGAATCGCCATCACGCCCAGACCGCCTGCTGCCCCCCAGATCAGAACGAAGTCTCCCGCCTGGATGTGTGCGCGCGATACGAGCATACGCCATACCGTGACCAGCACGAGCGGAATGGTGGCAGCTTCCTCGAAGCTGAGGTTAGGCGGCTTGGGCAGTGTGTTGACGGCGGGAACCTTGCAATACTCGCCATGAGCGCCGTCGAGTGGACCGGTCTGGAAGCCCCAGATTCTGAAATCGGTACAGAAATACTCTTCGCCGCGTGTGCAGTAGTAGCATTGGCGACACGAAATGCCGCAATGGACGACGACTTCGTCGCCGACCTTGACGTTCCTGACCTCGCTGCCGGTTTCGACCACAACGCCGGCGGCGTCGGAACCCGAGATATGCGGGAGCAGGATTTTCATACCGGGCAGGCCGCGGCGCGCCCAGATGTCGTTGAAGTTGCAGGCCGAGGCCTTGACCTTGACCACGACATCGTTGGGGCCGACCTTCGGGCGTGGGGTGTCCCGATACTTGAGGACTTCGCCGCCTCCGTGCTGCTCAAAAACAATCGCTTTCATGCAGTAAGCCTTCTTTTGCCGCTTCCGCATAGGCGCGGATGAGCTAGGTGAAACGAGAGACTATTATACGCTTTGGCCACGTATTACAACAACACACTCTTCTGACGCATGCCGTGCCCTGGCGAGCGGTTGACGCGCGGTAGCGAATCCCATAGATAAGCGTTAAGAGTTCGTCCCGCGCTTCGTGGCCGCATTGCGAGTCCGTCGGTTTCTCAAGCCGACGACGGCTTCAGCGCCGGTGCGAGCCGTGGGCAGCGCGCGCGGCGGCGTTCGCGGCAGCGGCCTGTATCCGCGATTTTTCAGCATCGGAGATAGCTAAAACCCATGTTTGTGTTGGACAACGGCACCCGTTTCGTAATTCCGCGCACCGAGATGACCTATCCGGGGCACAGTATGAAGCTCCATCAGAACGCCGCCGATCCGGTTAAATCGCCGGTCGACCATGTAATGGCGGATTTCGAGGATGCGTGCCCATATGAGTTCAAAGGCGAAAAGAGCCGCAAGATCATGGTGGAAGCGCTCAATACGCTCGATTTCGGCAAAAAGGTCGTGACGATTCGCCCCAACAACATCCATTCGCCATTCTTCAAGGGCGACATGGAGGCGATCGTGTTAGGTGCGCCGAACCGCTTTCACGGGATCATCCTGCCGAAAACCCGCGGGCCGGAAGAGATCCGCGAGGTCTCGAAGCTGCTCGACGACCTCGAGAAGCGCGCCGGATGGAAGTCCAGGATCCAGATCGAGTCTCTGGTCGAGACGCCGCACGCGGTGATCAAGGCCTACGAGATTGCGACCGCGTCAGATCGCATGGCGGGCTTGATTTTCGGCATCGCCGACTATGCCGCAAACCTCGGCATCCGCGAGATTGTCGAGAATCAGAATCAGAATTTTCATTACTCGAAGCAGGCGGTTGTGGTCGCGGCCAAGGCGGCCGGACTGCACGCGGTCGATAACGTTTATCTGCGGCTGTGGCGTAAGGAGGATTCGCCCGAGCGCGTCGCGGAACTGCAGAAGGGCTTGCGTGAAAAGAATGAAGGCGCTGCGAATTTAGGTATGGACGGCACCTGGGTGATTCATCCGCAGCAGGCGGAAATCTGCAACAGTTGCTACACCCCGAACAAGGCGCAGGTGGACGAGGCCCGTCGCGTGATCAAGCTTTACCACGAGAAGGGCGGCGGCTCGATGGCGGATCCGGCGACCGGTGAGATGATCGACGAGGCGACGATCAAGATTGGCTTGATGGATTTGGCCAAGGGCGCGCAGGCCGGCCTGGTCAACGCGGCGGAACTGGCTGACTGGTCGGCGAAGAGCAAAGCGATTACCGGCTACGACATTCTCGAACTGATGCGCCGCACGGCGTAGGAATGCATCGCAGCGCTCGTGTGCGATGGGCGTTTAGGATGCGAATTGGACCTGGAAGAGCGGCGGGAGAGCGATCTCCCGCCGCTCTTCATTGATTGCCTAAAGCAAATTGTAGGCGCGCGCGACGTTCTCGCCGAGAACTCCGCGCCGAGCAGTACTCGACATTCCCTCGACCATGCCGCGTAACTCCTCCAGGTAGTCGCCCGGATGATCAGGATGCGGATAGTCCGAGGCCCAGAAGAAGCGGTCCTCGCCGATGAGCTTGGTCAGCCCCGCGATCGATCGCTCGTCGGGATCGCCCGAGATGAAGCATTGGCGCTTGAAGTAGAATGACGGACGCTCCTTGAGCTGAACGGTGCCGCCCAATGCGGTGCGCCGGTAAATCGCGTCGCCGCGGTCGAGCCAATAGCCAATCCATCCGGCTCCCGATTCGAGTACGACCGTGCGCAGGCGCGGGAAGCGATCGAACACGCCGTATTGAAAGAGCGTGCCGAATGCCTGCGGCACGCCGGAGGCGGCGAACAGATCGAAAAACCAATCGGCCCAATCCATCCCGTCGAAACGCTGATGCACGCCCCATGCGGGCGGTTCCAGTGTGGGATGAATCGCGAGAGGAATTCCGAGGTCCTGCGCGGCCGCGAAGACCGGATCGTGATCAGTATGGCCGTGGGGCTTGCGGGTGATGGTGAAGGGGCAAACGAACGCGCCCTTGCATCCGTCCTTGGCGGCGCGTTCGAGTTCACGTGCCGCCTTGGCGGGATCTCCGAGCGAAATGTGTGCGATCGGAATCAGCCGTCCGCCCGAATCGCGGCAAAAGTCGGCAATCCAGCGATTGTAGGCGCGGCAGTAGGCATCTGATAGATCGGCGTCGAAAACCTCGGCCTCCCACAACAGTCCGATCGTCGGATAAAGCACCGTCTTGGCCATGCCTTCGGTCTGCAGCAGCTGCAGGCGCTCCTTCATGTCCATCGCGCCATAGGCGGCGCCGCCGACGTAGCTCTCGACGGTTTCGACACCTTCGAGGCTGCCGAAGATTCCGTGACTCTCGCCAGAGCGCGATTTCAATAACTCGCGCCGCCGCGCATTGACGTCCTCGACTGTCGCACCAAGTTCCTGGAGCTTTTTCATCCCGCCGAGCGAGGCGAGCAGGGTCGGGCTGGTGAGCCGTGCGGGCTTGTTATCGATTTCGAGGTATTCGCGCTTGTTATCGCCGATTTTTATCCTGATAGCGCGATCCCGGTACTTTGATTCCAGATATTTTTCCCAGAGACTGGGCGGCTCAAGAATATGGCCGTCGGCGTCGATCAACAGTTCTTCAGTCATTGTTTCCTCCGCATGGAGTATGGATTTTTGGTTGCATTTCGCCGATGGCGAAGGTCTCCGTGGGTGGCGCGCCTCGGCGCTTAAGCACTATCTTCGACTATAGAACCGTCCTTGCCGGCGCCGCAATCAGAACAACAAGCGGCGATTCCAGCAGGAGCGGAAGGGTTGACAATTTGCCATTCAAGATTACTTTGAATTCAAATGGTTGAAGTTCAAAGCAATGGCGACGCATTTTAAGGGCGACCCGTGTGAGGTCCGCGCGCTCGACACCTACATCAAGCTGAGCCGTGCTTCGGGCACGGTTGATGCGGGGCTCGCGACGAACCTGGCGCGCCTGGGGTTGACCGCCGGACAGCTTGGCGTGATGGAGGCGTTGATGCATTTGGGGCCGCTGTCGCAAGGGGAATTGGGGCGGAAGCTGCTGCGCAGCGGCGGCAACGTCACGACCGTGATCGATAACCTGGAGCGGCGAAAGCTGGTTGCGCGCACGCGCAATCGCGATGATCGCCGCGTGGTAACAGTCGATCTGACCAGGACCGGCCGCCGGATGATAGAGAAAGTATTTCCGATCCATGCGTGGGCGGTGGCGCAGGCGATGGAGACTTTGACCGCGGCCGAGCAGGAAGAATTGGGGCGATTGTGCCGAAAGCTTGGGCGGGGCGCGGCACGGGAATTCGGAGTCCCGCGAAAGATCAAAGCTAACGGAGCAATTGCGCGCACCTGAATGGCAATGAAATCCCGCCGCGCGTTTCGTCCCTGTATCGAGACCTTTGTATGGCATCGCCGGGTGCCCGATGCTGTCACCCTGAGCGCAGCGAATGGGTCCCGGCGCTGAGCTTTTTCGGGATTCTTCGCTGCGCTCAGAATGACATCGATGAGGTCACTGACAGTTATGCAAAGGTCTCCTGTATCGGGATGATTGTTGGATCAGTATAGCGACGCGTTAATTATTTAATAACGAGAGGAGAAGAAGATGATTTCAGTACGCAAGGCCAGCGATCGTGGATTGACGAGTATCGACTGGCTCAAGAGCCGCCATACGTTTTCGTTTGGCGATTACTACGACGCGAAGGAGCAGGGCTTTTCCGACTTGCGCGTGATCAACGAGGACTGGGTCGTTCCGGGTGCGGGTTTTCCGACGCATTCCCATCGCGACATGGAGATAATCACGTACGTGATCGACGGCGCCGTGCAACATCGCGATAGCATGGGCAATGGCTCCGTGATTCGGCCTGGCGACGTGCAGCGAATGAGCGCAGGCACCGGAGTGACGCACAGCGAATACAATCCGTCGCAGGTCGAGGAGCTGCATCTGCTGCAGATCTGGATTATGCCGGATCGCCGAGGGCATCAGCCGGGTTACGAACAGAAGAACGTTCCGGACGAGGAGAAGCGCGGGCGGCTGCGGATAATCGCATCGCCTGATGGGCGCGACGGTTCAGTGACGATCCATCAGGACGCGCGGCTGTATGCCGGTGTGATCGACGGGGCCAAGCCGATAGGGTTCGAAGTTGGACCGGGACGGCGCAGCTATGTGCACGTCGTCAAGGGCGCGGTTGACTTGAACGGTATCGGGCTCGAGGCCGGCGACGGCGCGCGTATCGTCGATGAGCGCGCACTCGAGATCGCGGGACGCGAGGGGTCGGAAGTGTTGCTGTTCGATCTCGCGTGATGTGACCTGATCCAGAAATCCAGAAAAGTAACGCCACGCGCGAATATCGTGCGTGGTGTTGCAAGTGCAGCGTGAGGCGCGATGCGCTACCCAGGAATCTTTAAAGGCGCTGGTTCACGCGCAGCAGGGCGCGCCTCTAGACTGGATTATGCCAACACCCGGAAGCTCAGGGCACGGCCGCCGCGGCGAGCAGCCCGGCGGCTTCGTCGAAGCCCAGCATCAAATTCAGATTCTGCACCGCCTGGCCCGCGGCGCCCTTGCCCAGATTGTCGATTGCCGTCAGCACCAGCAGCGTCTGCGAACGACGGTCGAGGACGAAGGCGAGCTCGCAAAAATTGGTCGCGCGGACGTTCTTTAGCTCGGGCAACTCACCGGGCTTAAGGATGCGCACGAAACGCGACTTGGCGAAGCTGGCTTCGAAGGCGGCGCCGACGTCCTGCTCGGTAGTTCCCGCGCGCGGGCGCATGAAGATTGACGTGAGGATGCCGCGGGTGACTGGCAGCAGATGCGGCACGAAAAGGATCGCGACCTCGCGGCCGAGGACGGAGCTGATCTCTTGCTCCATCTCCGGCGTATGCCGATGATTGCCGACTTTGTAGGCGCGGAAATTCTCGTTGACTTCCGCGAAGAGCTGCTCGACCGCGGCTTGCCGGCGGGCGCCGGTGGTGCCGGACTTGGCGTCGATAACGATTGAAGACGGGTCGATGAGGTCGCGGCGAATCAGCGGCAGGATGCCGAGCAGCGAGCCGGTTGGATAGCATCCGGGATTTGCGACCATGCGCGCTTCGCGCAATTCGCGGCGATGGAACTCGCTCAGGCCGTAAACCGCCTCCTTGAGCAGGGCCGGCGCCGGATGGTCCGCGCTGTAGGTTTGGCGATAGGCGGCAGGATCCTTCAAGCGGAAGTCAGCCGACAGATCGATGGTTCGGATACCGTTGCTCACGAACTCGGCGAGCAGCGGCGCGCCAACCCGCTCGGGCAGGCATGAGATCACAATCTCGGCGCGTCCCTTGATCAAATCCTGACGCAACTCTTCAAACGGCGGCAAGTCGACGCCCAGCAGATGGCGATAAACGTCGGCGACCTCGCGTCCGCTATAGTGCTCCGAAGTGAGTACCGTAATTTCGACAAAAGGATGAGAGGCGAGAAGGCGAACGGCCTCGATGCCCGAGTAACCGGACGCTCCCAACACTGCTACCTTAACCCGATCGTGCGAAGCCATCAGGAATACCCAAAGTGTTTGCGGAAATTTAAGCTCGGTTCAATCGGAATATCACGAAAGTGCCGCGCTCGCCAGTTGGTAGGCAACGTCACCGATAGGCGCATAAAAGCGGATGCGAGTCCCATCGACGAAAATAAAGGGTCCTCCGCGCGAGGCGGAGGACCCGGCAAATGGTCTCGCCGCGAGGCCTTAACGCTTAGAGTATTGCGGCCGCTTGCGCGCTTTGTGATGGCCGTACTTCTTGCGCTCGACCTCGCGTGGATCGCGCGTCAGCATTCCGTTCTTGCGCAACGCGGGACGCAGCGCCTCGGACACTGTGACCAGGGCGCGCGAGATCGCGTGCCGTACCGCATCGGCCTGTGCGGATGAACCGCCGCCGCGCACGCTCACGATCAGATCGTATTGCCCATTGGTCTCGGTGAGCTCGAAGGGCTCGAGAATGCGCATCCGCGAGGTGTCGCGCGGGAAGTAGGCCTCGAGCGACCGATCGTTGACGGTAATCGTTCCGGAGCCGGGAAGGAGTCTGACACTGGCGACCGCGGTCTTGCGCCGGCCGGTCGTGCGAGTCATGTTTTTCTTCTCTGCCATCGTGGGTCTGTTGCCTGTGCTTTGGTGGACGGAAGTCAGACGTTCATGCCTGTGGGTTTCTGCGCGACGTGCGGATGCTCGCCGCCGCGATAGACCTTGAGCTTGTTGAAGAGGCGCCGGCCCAGCCGGTTCTTCGGCAACATCCCGTGCACGGCCATTTCGAGCACGCGCTCGGGTTTGGTCTGCAAGAGTTTGCCCGCGGTGGTGCTGCGAATCCCGCCCGGAAAGCCCGTGTGACGATGATAAACCTTGTCGGTGAGCTTCTTTCCGGTCAGCTTCACTTTGGCGGCGTTAATGATGACGACGAAATCGCCCGCGTCCTGATTGGGCGTGAAGTCGGGACGATGTTTGCCGCGAAGTACACTGGCGGCGCGAGAGGCGACGCGGCCGAGCGCGCGTCCGTCGGCGTCGATGACGACCCAGTGGCGTCCGCGCAACGCGCTCTCATGCGAAACGCTTCTGGTCTGTTCGGTCAGCTTCAAGTTTCCTTACCCGTCGCGCGCGATCCGCGGTCGCTTTCTGGGCGACCGGGCGGCATCTGCGCCTTTAATTTTCGCCGTTAAAGTTTGGCGGGGCCGATGGGATTTGAACCCACGACTTCCGACGTGACAGGCCGGCGTTCTAACCGGGCTGAACTACGACCCCGCCCGAAACATCCATTTGTACATGGCACTTCGCGCAGACACAAGCATGATGTGTAGAACATGTTGGCTGCTTAAGGTAAACAGTCGCTCTCGCTAGCTCGCTTGACATAATGCACGCAAATGGAGCAGCGTGCGAATTGGCCGGCTGAAAAACGAAGGGGGGAAATCATGTTTTTCGTCCGCGGTTTGTCGTCAAACGGTAAGGAAGTCTTTGTCAATCCGGATCAGGTTTTATACGTTCGTTCGGCGGGTATGCGGCGCCACAAGACCGCGCTCGTGCTGACTCATCACAAACGCTTGATAGTCGATCAGGACACGCAAACGGTCAGGCAGCGATTCGAAGATTATCTCAATGATGTTGTGGAAGCCGACGGCGACGACGCTGCCAGCACGGGAGAATCCCCTAAGAATGGGCATCGCTCCTATCTGACTTAGCGGTCCACGGTTCAAGACCGAACACGCAGATCCACGCCGCGGCTTCGGCAACGAAAGAAATCAGCTTACCGCCGCGGTCGTCAGCGGCTTCGGCGCGTCGATCATTCCAACAAAAATCAATTTGCGGGTGCACAGAGAAGTGTTACTTTAGGCGCGGCGCGCGGACCGGTCACTGAACGAGACGCGCATTGCTCAAAAGGCCCGCCTATGTGGTTAGTAAGCTTTGCATTGCGCCGCCCGCTGTCTGTCGCAGTGATGGCGCTCCTGATGCTGGTGCTTGGGGCGCTCGCGTTTACCAGGATGAACGCCGATATCTTTCCTGCGATCGACATGCCGGTAGTGATCGTGGTGTGGGGCTATCCCGGGCTCTCAGCGTTCGATATGGAACGGCGCGTCGTGATTATCAGCGAGCGCGCGATGTCGACCACAGTCAACGATATCGAGCACATGGAATCGGAGTCGATCGCGGGCGCGGGGATTGTCCGCGTGTATTTCCATCCGGGGACGACCACCGCGGCCGGCATCGCGCAGATTGCAGCGATGTCGCAAGCGTTGCTCTCGATTTTCCCGCCCGGGATGGTCGCGCCCAACGTGGTTGATTACAACGCCGCCAACGTCCCGGTGGCGCAGCTCAACGTCTTCAGCGACACGCTCTCAGAGCAGCAGTTGTTCGATTACGGCTTGAACTTCATTCGCGTGCGCTTGTTCAGTATCGAGGGGTTGTCGGCCCCCTCGCCGTTCGGCGGACGCACGCGCTCGATCATGGTCAACCTCAATCCGACGCAGCTCTATGCCAACGGGCTGTCGGCCGAGGACATCGCGTCGGCGCTGGCCAACACTAACACCATCATCCCGGCGGGTTCGGTTAAGATCGGTAATCGCGAATATCGGGTGGAGCTCAACGGCAGCCCCGACCAGGTTGCGAAATTCAATCAGTTGCCGATTAAGGTAACCAACGGCACGCCGATTCTGCTCGGTGACGTGGCGCCGGTCACCGACACGCATCAGGTGCAAGCGAATGTCGTGCGCGTCGATGGACATCGCGCTACCTACATTCCAATCTTCAAGCACGCCGCGGCTTCGACGCTGAGCGTCATCGATCAGGTCAAGGGCATGATCCCGCTGATCCTCGAGACCGCACCGAAGGGGATGAAGATGAAGCTGGCGTTCGACCAGTCGGTCTTCGTGCGCGGCTCGTTATGGGGTGTCGTGCGCGAGGCCGCGATCGCGGCGGGCCTGGTAGCGGTGATGGTGCTGATCTTTCTCGGATCGGCGCGCAGCATGCTGATCGTCATCCTGTCGATTCCGCTATCAATCCTGACGGCGATCGTTTTCCTCCAGCTCTCCGGCCAGACCATCAACATCATGACGCTGGGCGGGCTAGCGCTTGCGGTCGGGATGTTGGTTGACGACGCGACCGTTGCGATCGAAAACATCCATCGCCATCACGCGATGCATAAGCCGCTATTGGTGGCGATCCTGGACGGCTCCGCTGAAATCGCGACGCCTGCGTTTATCGGCACGTTGGCGATTTGTATCGTCTTCTTTCCGGTGGTGCTCCTTTACGGGGTGGCGCGCTTTTTGTTCACCCCGCTGGCGCTGGCAGTGGTTTACTCGATGCTGACGTCGTATCTGCTGTCGCGCACACTGGTGCCGGTGATGGCGCGTTATCTGATGCCGGCGAATCATGAAGAGGTAACGGACAACGGGCTGTGGCCGCGCTTCGTGCGCGGATTCGACCGCCGCTTCGAGCGCTTTCGCGAAAGCTACCGCGATCTGCTCGGCGCCTTCATTGCGCGGCGCGGCTTCGGACTGACCTGCGTCGCGATACTAATCGGATTGTCGTTGTTCCTGGGGCCGGTGGTGGGTGAAGATTTTTTTCCGAGTGTCGACGCCGGCATGATGAAGATGCATTTGCGGGCCCCGAGCGGTACACGCGTCGAGGAGACCGAGCGCTTGGTCGACGGCGTTGAGCGCGGAGTTAAACGGGTGATTCCGGCGGCGGAACTCGACAGCATCAGCGACAACATCGGATTACCGGCGTTTGCCTATGTGCTGGCCTATTATCAGACCGATAGCGTCGGGCCGCAGGACGCCGACATCCTGATATCGCTCAAGCCGGATCATCATCCGACTGCCGCCTACCGCGACCGGATTCGCCGCATGGTGCACGAACAATTTCCCGGCGTAGAGGTCTATTTCCAGGCTGCCGATATCGTCAGCCAGGTGCTGAACTTCGGGCTCTCGGCGCCGATCGACGCGCAGATTTCGGGGCAGAGCCTGCAGTCGGACTATCAGATCGGCTTGCGGCTCAAGGACGCGATGACGCGGATACCAGGCCTGACCGATGTGCGTATTGCGCAACTGCTCGATTATCCGACGATTCGCGTGAACGTCGATCGGGAGCGCGCGCTGGAACTCGGCGTCGATCAGCGCGATGTTGCAACCGACCTGCTGATCGGGCTGGCCACTAATGCCCTGATTCAGCCGACCTACTGGCTCGATCCCAAAAATGGGGTCAACTACAGCGTGCTCGAGCAGGTTCCCCAGCATATGTACGATTCCGTGCAGGCGCTTGGGAATACGCCACTAACGCCAGCGGCGGGCAGTGGTGCGGCCGGTAGTCAGGAACTGCTTTCGAACATCGCCACGATTCGCCAGGACGTCGAGCCGGCCGTAGTCAACCATTACAACGTGCAGCGCGTAATCGACGTCGACAGCGGCGTCGAGGGACGCGACCTCGGCAGCGCCTCCGGGGCGGTCCAGCAGGCGATCGATTCGCTCGGCGAATTGCCGCGCGGCACCCGCATCACGATTCGCGGCCAGAGCGACGCCATGCATGAGTCGTTCGCGAGCCTGCGCCTCGGCATTGTGCTCGCGATCGTGCTGGTCTACCTGCTGATGGTCGCGAACTTCCAGTCCTGGATGGAGCCGCTGGTGATTATGCTGGCAGTGCCGGGCGCGCTCGCCGGCGTGCTTTGGATGCTCGCGCTCACCGGCACGACGATCAACGTCGAGTCCCTGATGGGCGCGGTGATGGCGGTCGGGGTGGGCGTCGCTAACGGTAACTTGGTCGTCATTTTCGCCAATGAGTTGCGCGAGCAGGGCTACAGCCCCACCGCCGCCGCGATCGAGGCCGCGCGCACTCGCCTCCGTCCTGTCCTGATGACCGCCCTCGCGATGGTGCTGGGGATGCTGCCGATGGCGCTTGCATTAGGCGAGGGCGGCGAGCAGAACGCACCGCTCGGCCGCGCGGTCATCGGTGGGCTATTGGTGGCGACGCTGATGACGCTGTTCGTCGTGCCCGCGGTCTATTCGACCTTCAGTGGCCATTTCAAGGGCAAGCATCAGCGCGACGCGGAACTCGAAGCAGTAACGCTGCCGAGCGCCTGAGTGAGCTAAATTTCAAGATGGAAGCAGACCCGAAAGACTACACGCCAAAGACTCCTGGCCGAACCTTCTATGTAGGATGGATCGTCACAGTGATTGTCCTGCTGGTCTTGACCGCGGGGTTCGTGCTGGCGCGCGACGCCCGGCTCAATACTCAGAGCGCCCAACTAGACAAGCACTTTGCGCAGGGAGTGCGGGTGCTGGTTGAGCCGGTCGGACGTTCGAAGCGCAGCCATACCGTGCAGATTCCCGCAACGCTCCACGGCTTCGTCGAGACCCCGATCTACGCCAAGATTTCCGGCTATCTCAAGACGATTAATGTCGACAAGGGCGATCGCGTGCGCAAGGGCCAGGTGATCGCGCTGCTGGATTCGCCCGAACTCGATCATCAGGTGGCCAGTGCTCGCGCCACTTATGAGTTTTCCCGTGTCACCGACCAGCGCGATCAAGCGTTGCTCAAAGAGGGCGTGATCGCGACGCAGGTGGCCGACGAATCGCACGCGCAAATGCTCGAGGCGGACCAGAATCTCGGACAACTCGTTGCGATGCAGCAGTACAAGGTAGTCCGCGCGCCCTTCGATGGAGTGATAACGGATCGCTACGTCGATCCGGGACATCTCATTCCGCAGGACACCTCTCCTTCAGCCGGGACAACGGCGGCGCTTGTCGCGATGGCAACGCTATCGCCGCTGCGAGTTTACGCTGAGATGCCGCAGAGCGTCGCGCCTTTCGTCCGCGACGGCGACCCGGTGATCGTCACCGTGACGGAATATCCCGGGCGCAAGTTCGAGGGCAGTGTGACGCGCCATCCGCAATCGCTCACGAGCGCGACGCGTACGATGCTGGTGGAAGTCGATCTGCTTAATCAGGACGTCGCGCTCCTGCCCGGCATGTACGCATCGGTGGAATTCAACGTGACCGTCCCGGCAGGGGGCCCAACCGTGCCCGACGACGCGTTGATCTTTCGCGACGGGAAACCCTACGTCCCGATAGTGCGCAACGGCCGCCTCAAGCTAGTGGGCGTAGCGCTCGGTTACGACAATGGCATCGATATCCAGATCACCGATGGCATCGCGCCCGACGACATGGTCGCGCTCAACGTGGGCCAGGCTGCGCGCGACGGCGATCCGGTGCGCCCGATTACCGCCGCCCAACTCCAAAATTAATTCCGCGCGAGGTCGAAATGTTAGGCAGTGTGAGGGGCTGGCGCTTCGAACGCGGGCTGGACAAAGACTTCATGGAGAAGTTGGAGTCGCTCGCGATGCGACCTGAGTGGTTTGCCGACGTTCTTGCTGACACCAGCCTTATCTTGGGCGTCCGAAAGAACTACGTGAACGTCTACCGGCTGGGCCAGTCCCTATTCAAGATCGAGCGCCCTAGCAAAACCGGGCCTCTGAAATTCAGTACACATCCGAAGTATCTGATAAATCCTGACTTGTATAAGCCGGTTTCGTTCGACGGATCGAAATTCATAGTAGACAAGCCCAAAATGCTGTTGGAAACGTATACTGGGCCAGAGACGTTGGATCGAATGAAACGCGCAGCGAGACTCTATCGTGGGGACGAAAAATATGGAGTGCATGCGGTCGTCAACGCCAATCCAAATGTTATCGACACGGAAGTAGCGTTCAGCCGCGAAGGGGAAGCGGACAAAGGACCAACCGCGCTGCGCATCGACCTCGCGCACCTTGAAGAAGTGGAAGGATTAATTCGGCTACGTTTTTGGGAGGCGAAGCTATTCGCAAACGCGGATATTCGTTCTGAGAGAGAAGGAGTGCCACGCGTCGTCGAACAGGTGCGGGGCTACCGAGACTTAATCGAAAAACACCGGGAGGAGGTCATCAACAGCTACCGTCGGGTTGCCTGCAATCTTGCGGAGATGGGTACTTGGGTAAAGTCCAACAGGAAGGTCGGCGCGCTTGTCGACCGGGTAGCTAAAGGAGAAACCCCCTTTATCGATGAGCCACCTACCGTGGGGCTAATCATCTATCGCTACGACGACGCTCAGTGGAAAAGCAAGCGCTGGAAGACCCACCTCGAGAAGCTGACGAATGAGCCGCATATGCCTGTCCGTCATGCAGGGGATGCGAAGAATATCCGCCTCGATGGGCGGTGAGCGCGAGCAGCTACCCATCCGTTCCCTAAGGGCTGCCCGAACGTCCGACTTGATAAAACCGGCTAGGTTGTGGTGCAATCGCGCTTCGCTGTGACGCTCACGGAACTTCACGACCAGAGGCGAGCGCAGCGGCTGCCGGTCTTTGCGCCCGGTATGTGATCGCCGGATTTTGACGGGCGCCGCGGTCGAACATGGGACATTACGCCCCGTTGATCACGGGACATGGCACCTTAAAGGTGTATTACGGAGATTTACGATGGCTGAGAATCTGAGAAGCAGAATTGTCACGCAGGGTGTGCAGCGTTCGCCCAATCGCGCGATGCTCCGCGCGGTCGGCTTTGGCGATAACGATTTCGAAAAGGCCATCATCGGCGTCGCCAACGGCTACAGCACCATCACGCCCTGCAATCTGGGCCTCGACATTCTCGCCAAACGGGCCGACGCCGCAGTCAAAGAAGCCGGCGCGATGCCGCAGATGTTCGGCACCATCACGGTCAGCGACGGGATCGCGATGGGTACCGAGGGAATGAAATATTCCCTGGTCTCGCGCGAGGTCATCGCGGACTCGATCGAAACCGCCTGCGGCGCGCAATCGATGGACGGCGTGA
>Ga0182024_10004423_pt1 | contig 32364 bp, 19 predicted proteins | sample P32metaG_FD_120480 | JGI IMG/M metagenome (GOLD analysis project Ga0182024, IMG submission 120480) | Permafrost microbial communities from Stordalen Mire, Sweden - P3-2 metaG (Illumina Assembly) | ecosystem: Environmental > Terrestrial > Soil > Wetlands > Permafrost | place: Sweden: Stordalen...
CAGATTCCCTACAAGCTCTTCCGGCCCGAGCTGGTGAAGATGGGCCACAATCTTTTCCAGGATTCCGACCTCGGCGTCGGCATGATGTTCCTGCCGAACGATCCCTACACGCAGGCCCGCTGCCGGCACATCACCGAGACGGTGCTCAATGAGCACAAGCTCTTCATCTTCGGCTGGCGCGCCGTGCCGGTGAACCGCGCGGTGCTCGGTGAAAAGGCGCTCAAGACCTGTCCCGACATCGAGCAGGTCCTCGTCGGCCGGCCCGATCCCAGCGCGATGAGCGACGACGAATTCGAGCGCAAGCTCTACATCGTCCGCAACCAGATCGAGGACATGGCGGAGAGTCTCAGCATCGGCGGCTTTTACATCCCGAGTTTTTCCAGCCGCACGATCGTCTACAAGGGGCTGCTCGCCGCGCCGACGCTGGAGAAATTCTATCTCGATCTGCGCGACCCGAACTACACCACGTCGCTCGCGCTTTTCCACCAGCGCTACAGCACGAATACCTTCCCGACTTGGCCGCTCTCGCAGTCGCTGCGCATGCTGTGCCACAACGGCGAAATCAACACCGTGCAGGGCAATCGCTTCTGGACCGCCGCGCGCGAGCCGGAACTGAAAAGCCCGCTCTTCGGCGACGCGATCAAGAAGCTGCGCCCGATCATCCAGCCCGGCGGCAGCGATTCCTCCAGCCTCGACAACGCGCTCGAGCTGCTCGTCATGGGCGGTCGCGACATTCTCCACTCGATGATGATGCTCGTGCCGGCGGCGTGGCATGGCGATCCCGAGACGCCGGTCGAGGTGAAGGACTTTTACGAATATCACGAGACGCTCAACGAGCCGTGGGACGGCCCCGCCGCGCTCTGCTTCAGCGACGGACGCACCATCGGCGCGGCGCTCGATCGCAACGGCCTGCGCCCCGCGCGCTACAAGATCACCGAGGACGGCTTCTTTTCGCTCTGCTCGGAAGTCGGCGTGCTGCAGATCGACGACGGTAAGGTGATCGAGAAGGGCCGGCTCGGACCCGGCGAGATGATCGCCATCGACACGGTCACCGGCAAGCTGCTCAAGAACGACGAGATCAAGGCGACCTACGCCAAGCGCCAGCCTTACGGCAAGTGGCTGCTCGATAATCTCCGCGACATCACGCCCACGCCGTCCCTCGACGCGGAAAAGGCGCCCGGCGCGACCCTGCTCCAGCAGCAGCTCTGCGCCGGTTATACCGAGGAGGAAATCTCCGTCACGCCGGCGATCCTCAAGACCATGGCGGTGACGGGTGAGGAGGCGATCGGCTCCATGGGCGATGACGCGCCGCTGGCCGTGCTCTCGAAAAAGCCGCGCACGCTCTATACCTATTTCAAGCAGCTCTTTGCGCAGGTGACCAACCCGCCGATCGACCCGATCCGCGAGAAGCTGGTCATGTCGGTCGAGGTGCTGGCCGGCCCGCACCACAACTGGCTGGAGGAAACGCCCGAGCATGCACAGCTCCTGCGCTTAATGTCGCCCATCCTGACCAATCCCGAGATGCGGCAGATTCTGGCGCTCGACCAGGCTCCCTTCAAGTCACGCACGATCTCTGCGACCTTCCCGGTCAGCGAAGGCCCCGACGGCCTGAAGAAGCATCTCGACCGTCTTTGCCAAGAGGCGGCGGCCGCTGTTGACGAGGGCGCGGGACTTCTCGTCCTGAGCGACTGGAAGGCCGATGCACAGAACGCGCCCATGCCCATGCTGCTCGCGGTGGGCGCGGTGCATCATCATCTCATCCGCACCGACCGGCGCTCACGCACAAGCCTGATCTGCGAAACGGCCGAGTGCCGCGACGTGCAGCAGCTTGCCTGTCTGCTCGGCTACGGCGCGCAGGCGGTCAATCCGTATACGGCCTTTGCCACACTGCAGGACCTGCTTTCGCGAGGCGAACTGAAGACCGACACGATGCAGATCACCGAACCGGCCGCCGCCGCGAAGAACTATCGCGCCGCGCTGGAAAAGGGCCTGCTCAAGATCATGTCCAAGATGGGCATCTCCACGCTGGCCAGCTACAGCGGCGCGCAGATTTTTCAGGCCATCGGGCTCCATCCCGACGTGATCGACTTTGCGTTTGTCGGCACCAGCTCGCAGGTGAAGGGGCTCGGTTTCCGTGAGATCGCGGAGGAGACGCTCGTGCGCCATACGCGCGCGTTCTCTTCCGACGCGGCGCTGGCCGATGAAGGCTACTTCCGCTTCCGCCAGAAGGGTGAAACCCATGCCTGGACGCCGCCCGTGCTTCAGAGCTTCCACACCTACGTCGGCATCAAAGGCGCCGACAAGGCGGGCAAGTGGGAGGATTACGCGAAATATTCCGCCGCCATTGAGGAAAGTGCGCCCGTGGCGCTGCGCCAGTGTCTCGCGTTGAAGAAGGGCACGCCGATTCCCATTGAGGAAGTCGAGTCGATTGAGGAAATTCGCCGCCGCTTTACCACGGCCGGCATGTCGCTGGGTGCTCTCTCGCCCGAGGCGCACGAGACCCTCGCCATCGCGATGAACCGCATCGGCGGCAAATCCAATTCCGGCGAGGGTGGCGAGGACCGCTCGCGCTTCACGCCGATGGAAAACGGCGACTCGAAGAACAGCCGCATCAAGCAGGTCGCCTCCGGCCGGTTCGGCGTCACGGCTGAGTACTTGGCCAGCGCGACCGAGATTGAAATCAAGATGGCGCAGGGCTCCAAGCCCGGCGAAGGCGGCCAGATTCCGGGCCACAAGGTCAGCGGCCTCATCGCCAAGCTGCGCCGCAGCACACCGGGCGTGACGCTCATTTCGCCGCCGCCGCATCACGACATCTACAGCATCGAGGATCTCGCGCAGCTCATCCATGATCTCAAGCAGGTCAACCCGCGCGCGAAGGTCTGCGTCAAGCTCGTCGCCGAGGCGGGCGTCGGCACGATCGCGGCGGGCGTGGCCAAGGCCTATGCGGACATTGTGCTCATTTCCGGCCACGACGGCGGCACGGGTGCGTCCCCGCTTTCCTCGGTCAAGAACGCGGGCGGTCCGTGGGAACTCGGCCTCGCCGAGGCGCACCAGGTGCTCCTTCTCAACGGCCTGCGCAACCGCGTCACGCTCCGCACCGACGGCGGCATGAAGACCGGCCTCGATATCCTCATCGCCGCGATGCTCGGCGCGGAGGAATTTAATTTTGGCACGGCGGCGCTCATCGCCACCGGCTGCGTTTACGTGCGCAAGTGTCATCTCAACACCTGCCCGGTCGGCGTCACCAGCCAGGATGAGAAATGGCGCGCCAAGTACAAGGGCTCGCCGGAAAACGTCGTCCTCTTCTTCAACGCCGTGGCCGAGGAAGTCCGGCGCTACCTCGCCAGCATCGGCGCACGCACGCTCAACGAGGTCATCGGGCGCACCGATTATCTCGAGCAGCGCGTGGTGCCGGATCATCCCAAGGCCAACCTGCTTGACCTGTCGACGCTGCTCGCGATGCCGAAGGTCGACGACATGACGCCCCGTTTCCACACGTGGGAACGCAACGACAAGCTCGAGGACCGGCCGCTCGACGAGGTGATTTTGCAGGACGCCAAGAGCAGCCTGCAGACCAAGCGCGCGCTGAGTCTCAGCTACAAGGTGCGCAACACCAATCGCAGCGTTGGCACCCAGCTTTCCGGCGAAATCGCCTATCGCTTCGGCGACGAGGGCCTGCCCGAAGGCACGCTGACGCTGAACCTGAACGGCAGCGCGGGCCAGAGCCTGGGCGCCTTTTTGGTCAAGGGCGTGCGGATCAAGTTGACCGGCGAGAGCAACGATTACGTCGGCAAGGGCATGAACGGCGGCGAGATCATCCTCGTGCCGTCGCCCAGCGCGAAGTTCGACCCGGCGGAGAATTCCATTTGCGGCAACACGGTGCTCTACGGGGCGACCGGCGGCTCGCTTTATATCCGCGGTCGCGCGGGTGAACGCTTTGCCGTCCGCAACAGCGGCGCGACCGCGGTGGTCGAGGGCGTGGGCGACCACGGCTGTGAATACATGACCAACGGACGCGTCATCGTCCTCGGCACGACCGGGAAGAACTTTGCCGCCGGCATGTCGGGTGGCGTGGCCTACGTTTACGATCCCAAGGGTGCCTTCGAGCAGCGCTGCAACCGCGCCATGTGCGGCATCGAGCGGCTCGCGGACGCGGAGGAGATCAACGCGCTCAAGGGCGTGATCTACCGCCATCTCGAGCTGACCGACAGTGCGCGCGCCAAGGAAATCCTCGCCGACTGGCCGAAATCGGAAGCGCTCTTCTGGAAGATCGCGCCATTGAAGCCCGTCAACCTGCAGGCACCGCCGCCACTCGCACCGCAGAACGTTCCCGCTCCGCCTCCAGACCCAGCCATGGTCAAGTCGTAGCTGGCGAGCGGCGAAGGCCTGATCAAAATGTAGCGGCGGTCTATGACCGTCGTACTTAAGGTTCCCTCTGGAATATCAGCGACGGTCATAGACCGCCGCTACAGGGTAGATCGTTGCTCGCCGTTACTTCCGCCGCAGCAGCTTCACGATCGACGACACCGGGTACATCCAGTTGAACTGGTCGCGGTGGCGTTCCATCGGCGGATAGGCCGGGTTGTAGCTCGAGAGGGTGATGACGTTCTTGTCGAGCTGCACATGCATGATCTTACAGAGCACGCCCTCCTCCTTCAGGTTGGCCACGACGATGTCGCCGTTGGTCGCCGGGATACTCGGCAGCAGGATGGCGATGTCGCCGTCGGAAAAACGGGGCTCCATCGAATCACCGCGCAGCCGCACGCCAAAGGCCCGCTCGTCGGACACGTCGCTCGGCACCACCTCGTCCCAATCGGCGGGAATTTCGCCGTAGTCGGCCGCTTGGCCGGCCTGCGCCCAGGAAAGCACGGGCAGGTTGCGGAGATTGTAGGCTGAGCCAACGTTGGGCGAGGTCTTGATCGGAGCCGCTCTCTCCAAGAGCAGGAAACGCGTCCGCAAGGCATTGCCGGGCGCGCGACCGCGCTCGATTTGCGAGAGATAAGCGCGATCGATGTCGAGCCGCGTGGCGGCGTCAGCCTGGGTCAGGTTTTGGCTCATGCGCCAGAAGCGCAGCCGTTCGGCAAAGTTATCCTGGATCATGGCAGATGGACTCATAGCGCGCGGTTTCCTGTGAATAACTTGTGAATTAAATACACAAAAGTCAACGTTTTTCGGCCTAGGATCGACCCCTACAGGTTACTATTGTTCCAATGTGGTTACACCTCTTTCATATTTTGGCTATCGGCTTGGAAGGACGCATAAGCTGACGGCATATTGTGAGCATGAAGAAATTAGCCTGCCTGCTTTTGACCCTGAGTGTCTTGAGCCCCCTTTCGGCCTCCGCCGCGCCTGATCCCTATTATCACACGACGTCGGTGGCCTGGATCGTGAGGACGCGCAACAACATGGATGTCGACGACAAGTACGTGACCATCATCGGCCACGTTACGCGCCGGATCGGCGACGACGAATACTGGTTCACCGACGGCACGGGCCAGGTGCGGCTCGACAGCGACAATTTTGACCTGCCGATTGGCCGCCGGATCGTTATCGGTGGCCGCATCGACCAGGCGTACCTGGGCTTCGGTCATCTGGAGGTCGACGTGCGCCGCTGGCGTTATGCCGCGCCCTATCATCCGCATGTCGTCCACACGACCACGGTTGTGACGCGCAAGGTCGTGAAGGCTTCGTCCGAGGCTCCAGCTCCGGTGACCGCGCCGGCCGCGCCGGCCGCGCCGACGACTTCCACGGCTCCCAATTCCGCTCCTGCGCAGACCGCGCCAGCATTGACCCCTCCGGCGGAGACGACCCCGACCCCGACCGCTCCCGCGCAGACGACCCCGCCGCTGGCGCCTCCGGCCGGGCAGTAGCACTTCGGTTGCGGCCGCGATCCTTGAGGACGCGGCCGCTAGGAGATCGAATAAATTCCGGCAACGAAAAGCACTCCGGTCAATCCCAGGATGAGGGCCGGGCGCGGATCGCGATCCGCGCGGCCCGCGACCGTCGGCGCGAAGGTGTGGATGAGGAGCGTGCTCACCACCAGCCACGCGACGTAATTTTGCAGCGGAACGGAACCGTCGCGCCAGTGCCAGTAACTTTTTACCGAGGTCGCAAACGGTTCCAACAGGGCGTCGTAGAGGGTGGCTACGAAACCCGCAGCCAGCGCCTCGCCCCAACGTGGGAGGTGGGGCGCCACACCACGCACGAGGAAGAGCGCGTTGGTCAGGACAACGTGCCACGCGAGCGGAATGGCCAGAGGCACCACGCCGAGGACAGGGCCGAAGCGGTCCGTATAGGCGTACGCACCGAAGGGGAAACCGGTCATGGCGCCCAGCGTCTCGACCGCCAGCGACAGGAGAATGACAAAAAGCGCCCAGCGGCGCGCGGCCGCGGCGCCCCATTGCCGCGCGGCGAGCAGGTGCGTATTGGCGAAGGCGAGCAGGATGAGGAGGGGGTCGCCCGTGCGCACGCAGAGCGCGACGAACGCGTGCAACCACGCCGGCAGCGGCCACGCCGCGATGGTTGCGGGGCCGATGCGCCCGAGGGTGAAGATGAGTCCGCAGGTGAACCAGAAAAGGAACGCACCGAGCAGAATCTTTTCGAGCAGCGTCCAGCGTTTCATGCGTGCTCCCGCTGGATGAGCTCGGCGACCATTCTGCCGCTCAGCAGCACGAGCGGAATCCCGCCACCCGGGTGAGTGGTGCCTCCGACGTAATAGACATCGCGGCGCTCGGGATCGCGCAGTGGCGGGCGCAGCAGCGAGGCGCGGATGGAGTGTGAAGCCCAGCCGTAAAGCGCTCCGTGATGCGCGAGATCGCGCCGCGCGAAATCGGTCGGCGTAAAGATTTGTTCGGAGACGATGCGATCTGTCAGATCGATGCCGAAGCGTGCCAGTCGGGCGATAATGCGGTCGCGATACGCCTGCGCTTCCTCGTTGCTCCACGGCTGCGCCGGATCGCGCGCAGGCACGTTGACGAGGACGAAATAATTGTCGTGATCGGCCGGGGCCCGGTCCGGGTTGTGACGCGCACTGATGGAAATATAGATCGTCGGTTCGCCGGGCGCGACTCGCTGCTCGTGAATCTCGGAAAACTCGCGCGGATAATCGTCCGAGAAGAAAATATTGTGATGCTCCAGCCGCGCATCGCGGCCTCGCACGCCCAGAAAGAGAATCAATCCCGAGGTGGAAAGCGGGGGCGCGAGCAACTGCTTTTGAGCTCGCGGCGATGCAGGCAGAAAGCTGGTGCGCGCGGTCAACGCATCGCCATTGCAGATGAGCACGTCGGCGCGGGTGGTGTGACCGTCCTGCGCGGTCGCTTCGCCGTCGCGCCACGAAATCGCCGTCGTGCCGAAGCGGAAGACCACGCCGAGCTTCTCCGCCAGTCGCGCCAAGGCTCGGCTGATTTCCGGCAGGCCGCCGCGCACGTACCAGCCGCCGAACTCTGCCTCGACGAACGGGATGATGTTGAACGTCGCGGGCGTGCGGTAGGGCGACGAGCCGTTGTAGGTCGCGAAGCGCAGGAAAATCTGGCGCAGGTGCGGATCGGTGATGCGGCGCTCGACCTCCTGCGCGAGCGTGCGCGTGGTGGCGACCTTGCCGAGATGACGCAGCTTTCCCAGGTTGCCGAGCGAAAATGCGCGCCAAAATTCCGAGGGCGGCCGGTTGAGATAGGCCTCGCCGGAAAGCTCGTAAATACCGCGTGCGTAGTCGAGAAAGCGCGCCACCTCGGGCCGACGCCAGAAGGCCGCGTCCTCGTCGATGACGGTGCCGTCGGTCCAGAAATAGCGGCAGCAGGAGTCGAGTCGCACCAGCGTGAGGTGGTCCTCGATCCGCTCGCCCGCGTCGCTGAAGAGGTCACGAAGAACCTGCGGCATGGTCAGGATCGACGGACCGGTGCCCCAGGAAAATCCGTGGCGGCGCAACTCCTGCAGCTTGCCGCCGGGCGCGTCGTTTCTCTCCCACACCTCCACGGCATGGCCTGCGCGGGCGAGACGGATCGCCGCGGCGAGTCCGCCCAGGCCCGCGCCAATGACAAGAATATTTTTCACGTGGGACGACTCCTCCGCAGGAGCGCGCTCCTCGACAAATCGGTCGGGCGCGGTAGTTATGTTCAGCATGAAAGCAGCCGCCGGGCGATTGGCCAACATCTTCGCGGGAGGAAACGCACCGTGAAGACGCTGCTCTCCCGGCTCGACGAGGCGCGGGCGCTGGCGGTGGACATCGCCAGCTTCGGCTTCGTCAACCTGATGCAGGCGCGGCATCGGCTGCCGCCCGATTTCCGCGCGCGCTGGGATGTCTTCACCGCGGAGTGGGCCGGTCGTCCGATGGAGGATTATTACCAAATTCCGACCGGTTTCACGCCGCCCGAACTGCCCGACCACGGCCGGCTCCGCTTCGCGAGTCCCTTTCCCGGCGATTTCCCGGAGAACAACACCGCCGCCTTCGATTTTTTTCCGTGCGAGCGCGGCTGGACCGCGCCGACCATGCTGCTCGCGCACGGCCTCATGTCGGTCAGCGACGTGGGTTACCGGATGTGGGCGCGGCGGCTCAACGCGCGCGGCTGGAACGCCGTCTTCATCCATTTGCCGTTCCATTACTCGCGGCGACTGCCCCGACATTTCCATGGCGAGTTGGCGGTGGGCGGGGAATTGCTGCGCACCGCAGCTGGCCTGCGTCAGGCGGTGGTGGAATGCCGCATCGTACTGCAGCAGTTGGCGCGCAAGGGCGGAAAACTGTTCGGCGGCTGGGGCACGAGCTACGGCGGCTGGATCATGGCGTTGCTCGGCTGCATTGAGCCGCTCTTGCAACGGCTGGTGCTGGTCGAGCCGATTCTCGATATCGACAACGCCATCTGGCGCGCGCCGAGTTCCATTACCGTGCGCGCCGCGTTGCGCAAAGTGGGTCTTACCCCGGAGGATACCGCGGGCAGCATGCGGTTGGTGTGCCCGGCACAGCAGCAACCGGTCATGGAGGGTCGGCACATCCTCATGCTCGCGGGCCAATACGACCGCATCGCGCCGCCGGACGAGATCGAGGCCCTGGCGCGGCGTTGGCGCGGATCGCACTTCGCCTGCTTCCCGCAGGGACACGTCGGCTACACGCTCATGCCGGAAAGTTTTCGCATGGCGCAGCAGATTTGGGCCTCCGATTTCAACGAAGGGCGCTCATTTTTCGATCTTCCGCACGAGCCGAAACGGGCTTGAAGCGTTGAGTGGACGCCGGTTGCGTCGACCGCTCCTCACGGGCCTGCCGTGGACGCATTGACTTTTAGGCTGAGGGCCGGATGATTGATCCATGCAGAAGCTTGCCGCTTCCCGTCTGGTAATGGGTCCCTTCGACGAGGGACTCATCCGCGAGACAGTCACGCAGTTGCGTGGCGAGCTGGCCGCGGCGCCGACTTTCGCCCTCGTTTTTATCACGCCCGATTACGCCGATCGCGCGGCCGAGATGCTCGAGTTGGTGCGTGTCTACGGCCATGTCGCGACCGTCGTCGGTTGCAGCGGAAGCGGTATCGTAGGCCCGGCGCGCGAGCTGGAGGAAGGCTCCGGCTTTTCGATCATGCTCGTCTCGCTGCCGAACGGGCACGTCACCGCGCTGCCCTTCGACCAGGACATGGTCGATGCGAACTCCGGGCCGGAATTCTGGCGCGCGAAGACCGGCTGCAAACCGGCCGACGTGCGCGCGTGGCTCGTGTTCCTCAATCCCTTTACGCTGAACATCGAGGGCTGGCTCAAGCAGTGGAACCAGGCTTATCCGCAGGTGCCGATTTTCGGCAGCGTGGCAGGCGGGATCGAGGGCGATCCCGAGGCGTGGGTGCTGTGCGACGCGGGCGTGGTGCCGGGCGGTGTGGCGCTGGCGTTGACGGGTGATTTCTCCGTGCAGGCCGTGGTGTCACAGGGCTGCAAGCCGATCGGCGAACCGCTGACCGTGACGCAGGCCGAACGCAACGTGCTGCTGACGCTCGGTTCGCGCCCGGCCTACGAGGTCCTGAGCGACGCCTATAAGGAACTGACCGACACGGAACGCGAGCAGGCGCGCAATCATCTCTTTGCCGGACTGGCGGTCAGCGAATATCTCGACGAATACAAGCGGGGCGATTTCCTCGTGCGTAACATCATCGGCGCCGATCCCAAGAGCGGCGCGGTGGCAATCAACGCGGTGCCGCGCGTGGGCCAGACGCTGCAGTACCAGTTGCGCGATTCGCGCATGGCGAGCGAGGAATTGCGCCGCCTTCTGCGCGAGCAGGCGGCGATCCTGCCGGAAAGCCCCTTCGCCGCCCTGCTCTGCACGTGCCACGGCCGCGGGCAGGGACTGTTCGGCCGGCCGCATCACGATGCCGGGCTGCTTAACGATTATTTTCCCGGATTGCCTACCACGGGCATCTTTTCCAAGGTCCAGATCGGCCCGGTGGGCGACCGCAGCTTCGCGCACGGCTACACGGCGGCGATTGCGCTGCTCACCCCGGGTGCACCGAAACGGAAGTGAGCGAGAAGGTGAACGCGGCCCCGATTTCGCCGGACGAACTGGCGCAGCTCAATGTCAAGCTCGAGCAAGCCACCGCGCCGGCGCGCGTGCAGTGGGCGCTCGACCGCTTTCAGCCCGACCTCCTGCTTTCCACGAGCTTCGGCGCGCAGGCTGCCGTCTCACTTCATCTTGCCACGCAGCTCTGGCCGGAAATTCCGGTCGTGCTTATTGATACCGGTTACCTGTTTCCCGAGACCTACCAGTTCGCCGATGAGCTGACGGCGCGGCTCAAGCTCAACCTGAAGATTTATCGCGCGGCGGAAAGTCCTGCGTGGCAGGAAGCGCGTTACGGTCGCGAATGGGAAAAGGGCGTCGAGGGCCTCGAGCGTTACAACCAGCGCAACAAGGTCGAGCCGATGCAGCGCGCGCTGCGCGAGCTCGGTGCGCGCGCGTGGATCACGGGACTGCGCCGCCAGCAGGCGAAATCACGCAGCGAGCTGGGTGTGGTCGGGTTGCAGAAGGGCATCGTCAAGATCCAGCCGATCATCGATTGGACCGATCGCGACGTTTTTCAATATCTCAAGAAACATGACTTGCCCTATCACCCGCTCTGGGAAAAGGGTTATTTGTCCATCGGCGACACGCATACCTCCCGGCCTGTCAGTGAAGGCGTGAGCGAGGAAGAAAGCCGCTTTTTCGGTCTCAAACGCGAGTGCGGCCTGCACGAACCGGCCGAGGACGGCGCGGGGATTTAGCATTCGTTACGACCGCGGCCCGACGATCAACGGGGCAGGAACACGGCGTCGAGGGTATCGCTGTAGGCTTGGTTCCACGCCGGATTAACGAGCAGCTGCGCATAAACCTTGTCTTCGCGCGGCACAAGGATGGCCGCGGGCTTGGGTTCCGTGAGCAGCGACTGGCCGGACAGCTGGCCGAGATAGAAGGCGGAGACGCGATTGTAGGTCTCAGGCTTATAAACGAGGTCGTAGCGCCCATCCATCGAGACGCGCATTTTTCCGCGCAGCTGCCACATCGCGTAGCTGCCGTAGTTGAAGGGCGTGAGGAGATCGCCCTGGATGTCCTTTTCGCGCAGAAAGTCAACCGCACCGATGGGGCAGGAATCGGCGCTATAGGTCAACCGGAGGCCTTCACCGGGCAGCACGCGGAGGGCGATGAAAAACGGTACGATGACGCAGGTGGAGCAAAGGCCCATGTAGGCCAGGCGTCGAAGGGGAGTTCGAATGCGACTGGTGCGCGGCGACGTGGGCAGTGCGGCGGGTAGCAGCGCACCGAGGGTGAGCGCAAAGAGCGACGTATGCCGCGCGGAGGTAAGCGAGAGCAGCAGCATGGCGAGGATGAGCGTCACGGCCGTGCGGTCCACCCGGCGGCCGTGGCGGCGGCGCAGGAGATAATGCAGCGCGAGAATCGTGACGATCAGCAGCAGCTTGTAACCGAGGTAATCAATCGAGAACCAGCGGATCGGTGCCCATTCGCCGAAACCCTGGCGGGGAGCGGTCAGCGCGCGCAGCGTGGAGATCCAGAGATTGACGCCGAATGGATTGACCAGCGTGACGAGCGTGCAAAGGCCGAGACGAACCGCCCATTTTTTCCACTCGTCTGATTGCCAAAATTCAACCGCGGTGACCAGTGCCAGCCACGCCAGCCCGATGGAGAATCCGCCGTGCAGGTTCGCCCACACCAGCATGGTGAGCGCGTAAGCCCACGACGGGATGCGCGCGCCGGTACGCTCGCACTGGAACCAGTAAAGCCAGAGCGCAAAGAAGATGTGGGTGAACGCAACACAGCGGAGCGTGGAGAAAAACGAGGGCAGTAAGGCGAGCAGGACGAGCGCATAGAAGGCGGCCATGGGCACCGACGGCCGCTGCCCCCGCACGCCGGCCCAGACGACGAGCGACAGGGTCACCGCCAGCGTGATGAGCTTGAGACCGACGAGGGCGCTGCCAAAGAAAACGCCCCCGTCCGTCGCGCGATACATCGCGTCGAAGAGGACCGCGCTGCCCCATTCGTGGTCGGCGATGTTCTTGTAATCCGCAAGATAGCTGAACGTATCGCCAAGCGGAAAGTGGCCCGTGTGCGCGAGGTAATCGCCCAGCGCCAGCCGATGCCAGAGGTCGGGGTCTGCCCCGTTGTGTACCGTGCCGTCCGCCCAGACGAGGATGAAGAGATAAAGCCAGAAAAGGACGCGGCCCACGGTCGCCATGCCCCAGCGCACCATAAATTGAGCGTGCTGTCATGCGTTGCGGAGGAAAACTCGCTCCCGCCTTGTTGTCGGGGCAGGATGCGCTAAGCTCACCGGCCTATGAATCGCGTTGGCATTGGTTACGACGTCCACCCGCTCGTCACGGGCCGCAAGCTCTTCCTCGGCGGCATCGAGCTGGCGCATGACAAAGGCCTTGAAGGCCACTCCGACGCCGACGTGCTCATCCACGCGCTGGCGGATGCCGTGCTCGGCGCGCTGGGCGCGGGCGACATCGGCCATCATTTTCCCAACACGGACGAGCGCTGGCGGGGCGTCAGCAGTCTCGTTTTCCTGGAGCAAATCCGCGACCTGCTGGCCCAGCGTGGCGCGGTACTGGAGAACGTCGATGCGTCCGTCATCGCCGAGGAACCGAAGATCGCGCCCCATCTCGACAAGATGAAGGCCAAGCTCGGCGCGGCGCTCGGCATTCCGGTTGATCGCGTGAACCTGAAGGCGACGACCAATGAGAAGCTCGGCTTTGCCGGGCGCGGCGAGGGTATTGCGGCGATGGCCGTGGCCTGCGTGACATTGCCGGAACAGAAATAGGCGCGACGCCGGCAGATCAGGTATCATGTGCACCTCCGGCTGAACTGATCCTTCGACAAGCTCAGGATGACCGAACCTTTTTAAGACATGCCCCGCGAGATCAAGCTCCACAACACGATGTCCCGCCAGGTCGAGCCGCTGCGGCCGCTCGATCCCTCCGGCCAGCGCGTGAGCCTCTACGTCTGCGGCCCGACGATTTACAATTACGGCCACATCGGAAACTTCCGCACCTACGTCGCGGTTGATCTGCTGCGGCGCGCGCTCAAACATTTCGGCTACACGGTCGATCACGTCATGCAGTTCACCGACGTGGACGACAAGACGATCCGCGGCGCTCGCGAGAAGGGCGTGCCGCTGCGCGAGTTCACGGCGACGTTTCGTGAGGCCTTTCTCGCCGATGCGAAGACGCTGAACATCGAGATTCCCGAGCGCACGCCGAACGCCACGGACCACATTCCTCCCATGGTCGCGTTGATCCAGAAGCTGGTCGACAAGGGCGCGGCGTACCAGTCCGACGACGGCTCGGTCTACTTCCGCATCGCCGCGTTTCCCCGTTACGGCTGCCTCTGCCATCTCGACATGGCGAACCTCGTCGCGGGCGCCCGCGTGAACCAGGACGAGTACGAAAAGGAGGGCGTGGGTGACTTCGTCCTCTGGAAAAAATGGACGCCGGCCGATGGCGACGTGGGCTGGGAGTCGCCGTGGGGCAAGGGCCGGCCGGGCTGGCACATCGAATGTTCGGCGCTGAGCATGGAACATCTCGGGCCGGAGATCGACATCCACGGCGGCGGAACCGACCTGCGCTTTCCGCATCACGAAAACGAGATCGCGCAGAGCGAGGCGGCCACCGGCCTGCCGTTCGTGCGGAGCTGGTTCCACGTCGAGCACCTGTTGGTGGATGGCCAGAAAATGTCGAAGTCGCTCGGGAACATGTACACCGTCCACGACGTGCTGGCGCGCGGCTACACGGGCCGCGAGCTGCGCTATGCGCTACTCAGCGGCGCGCACTACAGCAAGAATCTCAACTTCACCTGGCAGGGCATGGACGACGCGAAGACGGCGCTCGCGCGGATCGATGAGTGGCGGAAGCGGATTTCGCCGCTGGCCCTAACGACGAGCGATTCAGACAAGCAACTTTCTTCCTCGAATTTGGAGGACGCCATTGATGTCTCGCTTGCGGAAGACCTGAACATCAATCAGGCGCTGGGCGCTCTTTTTACGTGGATCCGGGTTTCGAATAAGAAACTGGATGAAGGTACGTTGACCTCGGTGGAGGCATACGCATACGACAAGGCTTGGATTAAATTCGATTCCGTTCTGGGCCTCGGTGAACCCAAGACCGACATTCCTGCTGAAGTCCAGATTCTCGTCGACCAGCGCTCCGCTGTTCGCAAAGCCAAGGATTTCGCGCAGAGCGACGCGCTGCGCAAGCAGATCGAGGCGCTCGGCTGGAAGGTGAAGGACGTGAAGGAGCGGCAGGAGTTGTCGCCTCTTTAAGTGTAGCGGCGGTCTATGACCGTCGCATTTGTTGCCTTCCCTCCGGATCTCAGCGACGGTCATAGACCGCCGCTACATTAGGAGAGGCCCGGCTTGAGAAGCTCCCACTGCCACAGGCACCAGCGGTTCTCGGCGATGAGCGCGAGGGCCGCGTTCTCCGGGTCGCGCGAAATGTCCTGCAGGATCGATTTGGGCGCGATGACGGTCGGGTCGATGCCGAGGTCGTGCGCGACCTTGTCGCGGTGGGCGCGCACTTTTTCCATGCGCACTTCAGCGGCGCGGTCGCGCTGCGGGCGTTCGGCACGTGGCAGGCGCGCGATCGGCTCAGCGCGGCGACCGCGATCGATTGCCTCCATCAACCGCTCGCCGCGTCCGGACGAACTGCGCCGCGGCCAGCAGGGAGCGCCCATCGGCGGCACGCGCGGATGCTCCGCGCACCAGCGCGCGAGATCGAGCACGAGCTCGTTGTGCATGACCTTGAAGACGGGCAGGTCGGTCGATTCGGCCTCGCGCTCGCGCCAGTACCAAAGCTCGCGCAGGATGGCCAGCGCCTCCGGGCTGAAAAGCGACGAGCCGCTCAGGCGCCACTCGGTCTCGGGATCGCTCTCGCGCACGAACTGGCTGGAGGCGACCACGCGCGCGCATGATTGCTCGTGCCACGCGAGCCGGTCTTTTTCCGCGAGCTGCCGTCCCATCGTCTCCGCGATCGGCTCGAGGTACTCGGTGTCCTGCACCGCGTAATCGATCATCGTCTGCGACAGCGGGCGGCGCGACCAGTCGGCCTTCTGGCTGCCCTTGTCGAGCGTGACGCCGCAGTACTGCTGGACCAGCGCGCCGTAGCCGAACGCGCTCAGGCCGAGGAGCTGCGCGGCCAGCATGGTGTCGAAGACCGCCTGCGGCTCGGGCGCCCCGGCGCGGCGCAGCATGCGCAGGTCGAAATCGGCGCCGTGCAGGATCCAGGTATGGCGGCTCGTCGGCGGCCAGAGGTCATCGAGGGGAAATTTATCCAGAGGGTCGATGAGGAAATGCTGCTGGTCGTGCGTGACCTGGATGAGGCAGACGCTTTCGCGGTAGTGATGCAGGCTGTCGGCCTCGGTATCGAGCGCGATGGGGAAGTAGCCGCGCAGGCTGCTGATGAAATAGTCGAGCGCCTTCGGCGTGTTGACCCAGAGAAACTCGACCTTCGAAGACATGTGGCGTTCAGGATGACGGAAGACGGCCCAGGGATGAAGGAAGAAGTTTCTAGCCCGCTACTCCCGAGGCGAGCGTGGGCTGGAAATGGGGCGGCTCGGACTCGGGCGTGAGTAGGGTCACCTCAACATCGCGCAGCCCGGCCGCGGCCAGCCACGCATGCAGGTCGGCCTCGCTGAAACCGAGCCAGTAATCGCCATAAAGTTCACGCGCCTGGTCGAAGTGGTGCTGGTTAAGATCGAGCACGATGAGCCGGCCGCCCCTTCGCAATAGTCGCGCCGCGGCCGCCAGCGCCGCCTGCGGATTCACGGTGTGGTGCAGCGCCTGGCTGAGAATGACGAGATCGACACTGCGCGGCGGAATCGGCGGATCGGCCAGGTCGCCCAGCCGGTATTCGAGATTCGCGATGCCCTTCTTCTTCGCCTCCGCGCGGCCGAACGCGACCATCTTGGGCGAGTTGTCGACGGCGATCACCTTCTCCGCGCGGCGCGCCAGAAGTTGTGAAAGCCAGCCTTCGCCCGCGCCCAGATCGGCCACAATGACGTGCGGCACGAGCTGCGCGAGCAGCGGCCCGATCTCCGTCCACGTCCGGCCTGGACAAAAACTTTTGCCCAGGCGACCCGCCACGCGGTTGAAGTAATCGCGCGCGGCAGTGCGGCGCTTTTCGAGGATCAGCTTGAGTCCCGCCGGATCGGTCTTTGCGGCGGGAACTTCGCGCAAGGTCGTCCACGCCGCCTCCAGGATGTGGCGCTTCTCGGCGGGCATCTTTTCGATCAGGGAATAATAGGTGCGCTTGCCCTCACGGCGCGGCTCGACCAGGCCGACGCGGCGCAAATGGGCGAGATGGGTCGAGATGCGTGACTGGCCCAGATGCAGGATTTCCTGCAGCTCCGCCACGGAAAGCTCCTCTTTTTCGAGCAACGCCAGAATGCGCAACCGCGTCGGGTCATGCAGCGTCTGCCAGAGGGCGCGATAGGACATCGCCCCATTACATCCACATATCGGGATGGGTCAATGTTTTATCCTCGAATGAGGAATCGTCATCCCCGAAAACCCAAAAGCCTAAGCCCATTCAGGCAGACCAGCACCGTGCTGCCCTCATGCCCGACCACGCCCAGCGGCAGCGGCAGTTGAAACCCGAGTGCTGAAATGATCAGCACGACGATGACCGCCAGTGCAAAGGTCAGATTCTGGTACACCACCCGGCGCGTACGGCGGCTGAGCGCGAGCGTGTAGGGAATGCCTTCCAGCGCATCGCTCATCAGTACCACGTCGGCGGTCTCCATCGCCACGTCGGTGCCCGCGGCGCCCATGGCGATGCCCACGTCAGCCGTGGCCAGCGCGGGTGCATCGTTGACGCCGTCACCCACCATCGCGGTACGGCCCGCCTCCTTCAGCCTTTGGATCACGCGCACTTTGTCCTGCGGCAGCAGGTCGGCGTGCACCTCGTCGATGCCGCACTTCTTCGCCACCGCCGCGGCCACACGCGTCCCGTCACCGGTGATCATCACCACGCGCTTCACGCCCAGGTCGCGCAGGCGCTGCACGATTTGCGGCGCCTCCTCGCGCACCTGGTCGGCCACGGCGATGAAGCCGAGATAACGCACCGTCGCGTGCTCGATTTCGCCAATAATTTCGCCCACCAGCATGCCGGTCTTGCCCGCGTCCTGCATGGCGTTCATTTGTTGCTCCAACTCGGTGCGCTCGGGTGATTCGTAGCCGTCGAAATACTTGAGATTACCCACCGCGATGCGTCGCCCGACCACCTCGGCGCTCACGCCGTGGCCCGCGACCGACTGGAATTTCAGGCAACGCTCAATCGGCATGAAGCGTCGCTTGGCCTCGGCCACGATGGCGCGGGCGATGGGATGTTCGCTACGCGCCTCGATCGCCGCCGCCAGCCAGAGCAGTTCCTCCTGCCGGCAGGCAACGTCCGCCGCGCTCTGGCCCGGCTGGGCAATGATCTGCACGTCGGTAACGACGGGTCGGCCCGCGGTCAGCGTGCCGGTCTTGTCGAAGGCGACGATCTCAACCGCGGCCGCGCGCTCGAGATAAACGCCGCCCTTGAAAAGGACCCCGCGCCGCGCCGCCGCGCCGATGGCCGAAAGGATCGACGCAGGCGTGCTGATGACCAGCGCGCACGGCGACGCCACGACCATCACCGTCATGGCGCGGTAAAACGTCGCTTGGAACGGGTGATGCAAAAGCAGGTAGGGACCAAAGATGAGCGCCAAGGTGAAAAGGATGACGCCCAGCGCGTAGTACTGTTCGGCCTTCTCGAGGAAGCGTTGCGTCGCTGCCTTCTGGCCCTGTGCCTCCTCGACCATCTCGACGAGTTTCGCCAGCGTCGATTCGCGCGCCAGCTTGGTCGCGCGCATCTCCAGGCCGCCGTGCTCGTTCAGCGTGCCGGCGAAGAGCGTGTCGCCCGGTTTCTTGTCCACCGGTAGCGACTCGCCGGTGATCGACGCCTGGTTTACCGTGCTCGTTCCCTCGGTCACGACACCGTCCACCGGAATGCTCTCGCCCGGTCGCAGCACGACGATGTCACCGACGACGAGTTGATCGACGGCCACGAGCAGCGTCTCCGTGCCGCGTTTGCAAAGCGCGACCTCGGGCCGCAGTTTCATCAGCGCGGTGATGGCCGAGCGGCTTTTCTCAATGGCCATTTCCTGCAGCGCGTGTGACAGCGAGAAGAGAAAAAGCAGCATCGCGCCCTCGAAGGCGTGATGGACATAGGCCGCGCCGAGCGCTGCCAGGATCATGAGCAGGTCGACGTCCACCGTGCCGCGCAGCAGCGAACGCGCGCCGTGGATCGTGCCGTGCCAGCCACCGGTCAGGTACGCCGCGAGAAAGAACCAGGGTGCCCACGCCCCAGGCAAGCCGAGCGCCGCGCCGAATCCGCCCAGCAGCATGAAAAGCAAAGTCGCGATGACGCTGAGCAGCTCCAGGTCGAACCACCACGGCGCGGGCGCGTGGACATGGGTATGAGAGGCATCATGGTCTCTGCCGCCCTGCGGGCACGTTCCTCCCGCGTCCAGGGTCAGGGCCGCTTCGTCACTCATGGCCTCACCTTATCGCAGCGGAGAGGCGCTGTCATCCCGCAGCGTGAAAGGCAGCCGGCTACCAGGTTGACGGCTACACGGCAGGAGTTGCCCGCACCGCCGCATCGTCTATGCTGAAGGCCATGTCCTTCTCCGAGGTGTTCCGCGATCCCGCGCTGACGCAGAGCCGCATCCTTCGCCGCTTTGCTGATCTGCTCGCACCGAAATCGGGCCCGGAACTCGAGACGCTGGCATCGCAAGCCGAACAACTCACGCGCCAGTTCTTTGGTCGCACCATGCGCCTCTTCGCGCCGCTCTATCTCTCCAATGAGTGCGTCAACATCTGCAAGTACTGCGGCTTCTCGCGCGACAACCCGATCCTGCGCGTCACCCTCAGCCTCGACCAGGTTGAGGCCGAGGCGCGACATCTCGCCGCGATGGGCTTTCGCAACGTCCTGCTCGTCGCGGGCGAGCACCCCAAGTTCGTCTCTTCCAGTTATCTCGCCGACGTCACCGCGCGGCTCGGGAAATTCGTCCCGGCGCTCTCGCTCGAAGTCGGCCCGATGGAAACGGTCGAGTATGAGCCAATCGTGCGCGCCGGCGCGGAGGGTCTCGTCGTCTATCAGGAAACCTACGACCGCACGGCCTACGCCGAGCTGCACACCGCCGGGCCGAAGCGCGATTTCGACTGGCGGCTCGATTGTCCCGAGCGTGCCTACGCGGCCGGGTTCAAGCGGCTCGGCATCGGCGCGCTCTTCGGCCTCTCGCCGTGGCAGCAGGAGGCGCTGCATCTTGCCGCGCACGTCGACTATTTGCTGCGCCATTGCTGGAAAGCGGCGCTCACCGTTTCGCTGCCGCGTCTGCGTCCGGCCGCCGGATCGTTCGAGCCGCGCTTCGCCTTCGATGACCGCGCGTTCGTCCAGACCATCCTCGCCTTGCGGCTCTGCTTCCCGCAGGTCGGCATCACTCTTTCGACGCGCGAACCCGCCGCGCTGCGCGACCGGCTCGCCCGCCTGGGCGTGACCATGATGAGCGCCGGTTCGCACACCGAGCCGGGCGGCTACACCGGCGCGGGATCCGAATCGCTGCACGTCACCACGCGCGGGAAAGCGCAACCGGTCATCGCATCGGAAGGCGAGCACCTGTCCGCGACGGAGCAGTTCTCCATTTCCGACGAGCGCTCACCCGCCGAGGTCAGCGCGAAGTTGCGCGAACTCGGCTTGGAACCCGTCTGGAAAGACTGGGACGCGGCGCTGGCTCCCGTTTCCTGAAGAGCGGGAGATTTCCAGTGCGGGCAACCGGCGGGATTTTTACTTCTCCGAAGCCTGAAACTCGTGGATGGACCAGAAGCCGCCACTGTTTCCCAGGTTCACCAGCCGAATGTATTTCGCCGTGCGCGGAGTGAATCCGATGCGCAGGTCCGCGGAACCCTGGCCGGCCGCGACCGGATCGCCCCAGTTCGTGCCATCCATGGAAAGATAGAGTTGAAAGGCACGCGGGTAATCCCCGGGTGAGGCAACGGTGTCGATCCGTACCTTGGTCAGCACGTGCGGATCATCCATCTGCACGTCGACCTTGTCGCCCGACCTCGCGGGACGCGCCGTCGTCCAGCGTGTCGATTCATCGCCGTCGAGGGCGAGGTGGGCGTCGCTGGAATTCGCGCTCGGATCCATCTCCCATCCGGTTGTGGGAAGCGCATCGGTGGGCGCAAAGGGAACGCCGATCGAGCTTCCCGCGACGTTGGTAAACTCCATGCCCTGAGGCAGGTCGTCCAACTTGTCGGCGATGACCGTGTCCGGGCCGGTGATCATCACGTTGGAAAGATTCACGTTCTCTGCTGGCGTATCGCGGTCCAGGAAAACGCTCGGATTGCGGACATAGGCATTGGTCAGGGAGACGGCGCCTTTGTTCTTCAGCGAGAAGGTCGCCGAGCCACTGGCGGCGATCACCACTGAGCTCATCGCCAGGTTGCCGCCGTTGACCCCGATGGCCGGAGCCGGGCCGCCCCATGCATCGAAGCCGAGCATGTTCAGCGTGCCGGTGAAATGCTGGTCAAGGCCGACGTAACTATGCTCACCCGTGAAGGCGTCGACTGTTGTCACCTGCTCGTTGATCAGCGGCATGTCGGCCGCGCCGATGCGATCGGCCCAGATGGACCAGCGGCACTGATCGCCGCCCTGGCCCAGGCACCATCCCGAGGGTCCAGTGGTCGTGCCGGTCAGGACCAGGCCGCGGCTGACGCCGAAGACGAAATTCTGAAAGACGATCTCGTTCGTGCAATCACCGATGACATAAGCGTCCGCGTGGTCCTTGGCGTAATGCTCGGTGGCATCCGAATAGCGGTCCGCGTGATCGCGGCTCTTCTTGGAGGGCGAGTTGGGATAGTTCGACGTAAAGCTGTAATAGGACGGGTTAAGCTGGCAGTTGAGCAGACGGCCACCGTTGCTGCCGCCGCCGATACGAAACGCCTCGCGCAGCGCATGCCCAGCGACGTAATCGACAAAGTGGTCGTCGCATTTGATGGTCGCGAGATCGACCATGCGATAGGCGACGGTACAGGTGAGATTGATCAGCCATACGCCCTGGCCCGCGCCGCGGATCATCCACGGGTAGGGGACGACATTCGTCGTATCCAAATCGGGATAATTGAAGGTCAGACCGCGCACCCCGGCATGGGCCGAAACGGTGAGAAAGGGCGGGCCGCTTTCGTTGCCCTCATCGGCGGCGACGTCGAGGATCGAGCCCCGCGTCTGCGAGCTATGCGGGCCTTCGCTCACGCCGCGCAGTTCCACGCCGGTTGGGACCGTCAGTGCGCTCGTGATCCGGTATTCGCCGGGTGGAAAGAAAACGGTGCCACCGCTCGTCGCGACCGCCGCAATGGCTTTCTTGACCGCATCGGTATCGTCCGTCGTGCTGTCGCCCTTGGCGCCGTAAGCATCGTCTGTTACCACGGCCAGGTTGGCATTGCCGGCACCGAAGAATTCCGTCGAGGTGTTGTAGGGATCCACCGGCATGGTGGAGACATACGGCACCGACTTGATCTGGCCGCTTCCAGTCGACGTTCCATTGACGGAATCCACCGCAGGCGTGCAGCCGGCCAGGCCCACATAGCCTGTGTCGTTCTGGATGGGGCCGTTGATGACGCAGCCGGTTAGGAGAATCTGGCCCGAGCCCAGCAGCTGGATCGCCGCCTTGCTCGCGGTGATGCGGCTGTTCTGGATCTGAAGAGTATGGGTGAAGGTCGAGTCGCCAACGATGCCCAGCTCGGAACCCGTGATATCGGTGTCGTAGAACATCATGCCGCAGTCGGAAACATTCTCGCACTCGATCGCAGTCTTGCAGTTTGTGAACCGGAAGCGCGCGTTGTTGCCGTTGGGGTAGTTCTTGTCTTTCTTCCCGATGTCCTCTGCTTCCAGGCTCGGCAGGGAATGGAAGCCGATATTGTAGCCGTCGAGATCAACATCGTAGGCATACGACCAGTCGTTGCGGCGCATGGCGATTCCCGTGCCGTTCTGGGCCATCCATTCGGCGTGGGGACCGTTGGCCGGCGGCGCGCCGGGAAATCCCGAGTCCGACCAGAAATGCGGCGACAGGCGAATCTTCTCCATTCGTCCGATGTCCGAAGTCGAATCGATCTTGATGCCCGTCTCGAGCACCGTGCCATAGATGTTCCGCAGAAAGAACATCGCAGTGCCTTCCGGCCCGCAGGCGAAACCGCGATAGGCGTTCACGAAGGTGATGTCTTCCAGGTCCATGCCCGTGCCTCCGAATTGCTTCACCGTGACAGGATAGGGAACGACGGAAGAAGCGTTCTGGTTCGGGTACCAAAACGTGATGTCCTTCACCGCGGCCGCGCCGAAAAGGCTGATGCCCGGTGCTGCTTCGGCGTCGCCGGCATTCGCGGTCATTTCGAGGACGGTTCCCCCGAACGGCTTGCCCGGCTGGGGAGCGGTCCAGTCGCCGCGCAGCGTCACGTTGGCGGGCAGAACGATGGGCGAGGACAAACGATAATGCCCGGTGGGAAACCAGAGCGTGCCGCCGCCGGCACGACCCAGCAGGCGGGTGCCCAAAATGATCGCCTGCGTGGTGTCCTGGTCCTTGGTGGGATCGATGCCGAAATCGGTGATGTTATAGGCAGCCATGACGATATCGCGCGTCGGGAAGGTTGGCTTCACTTCGTGCCAATGAACGGCGGGTCGGGGAAGCTCAGTGCCGCCCAGCACTGCGGGTCCGTAGACGTGAAGCTCGTGGATCGACCAGAAATTACCCATGGGCTCGATGCCCGGAGGGAGCGTGATGCGGAGGTACCGGCAATCCTGGGGCGGGTCGACCGTGATGGTCGTGATGACCGATCCGGCGCCGGTCGCCACGCTGTTCCACTTTTGACCGTCGGTGGAAACGGAGAGCTCGTATTGCCGGGGGTAATCGTTGGGCGAAGCGGTCGCGTCGAGTTTCACCTCAGAAACAGGCCGGCTCTCGCCCATGTCGATCTGGTACCATTGGCCGGATTTCTCAGGGCCGCCGCTGTCCCAGCGCGTCGTGGGATCTCCATCGATGGCCATCGGGGCATGATCAGAAAAATCACTGGCCGTCACGTTCCACAGCAGCGAATCAAGCGGCTGGTCCGGTTCGTCCGCTTGGACGACTTGCGCCATAAAAACGAGACATAAGAGGGAAAGGCCGCAAGCAGGGAGTTTCATGAAGAGGAGGGGGAGTGACTTTAAGTGGCGCGCCCTAATCAGAATGCGCCGCAGCTTGAGTTCTAAAGAACGCGATGTTATCACTCGCAAAACCTGTTTCGGAAAGAAAAGAAAATCGACCGTTCCTCCTCGATACAGGCCGATCGTAAGTTCAGCCGCGGTTCTCCCGACATCGAATGATTATTAGTTGCAAGCCGGAGCATAAAAAAATGATGAGCCATTCCTTCTTTCTCCGCCGCCTGGCGATCATTTCAGGCTCATTTGCGACACTGCTCGTGTCGATTGCCGCGGCGCAGGCGCATGTGAATTTCGACCACGCCTTTGCGCCCTCGGAAACATGGGTAAAGGCCCCGGAAAAGCCCCTCCGCGACGACATCAGCCTGAATGGTTCCTGGCAGTTTCAGCCCGTCGCGCTTCCGTCCAGTTTCAGGCAGGGGAATGATCCCGCGCCGGCACTGCCCGATCCCACGGAGGACGGTTGGGACAAAACGCCTCTCAAGATTCCTTCGCCGTGGAACGTCAACAGCTTTGCCGACTCGAAGGGCCTGGGTGGCGATTACCGCTGCTACCCCAGCTATCCGAAGTCATGGGAAACCGTCAAGATGGGCTGGCTTCGGCGGAACTTCACCGTACCGGCCGCGTGGAAAGGCCGCCGGATTCTCATCCATGTCGGCGCCGCGGCGGGTGACCTGCAGTTCAAGATCAATGGCCAGGACGCGGGCAAAAAATTCGACGTTTTTTTTCCGTTCGATCTCGACGTGACCGACTTGGTCCAATATGGCGCGTCCAACGAGATTCTCGTCGGCGTCCGTAAGCCGGAGCTTTTCGACCAGCAGGGACAGTTCGGGCGGCGGACCTACCAGGGCGGTTCGTTCTGGGGACAGCAGGTGGTCGGTATCTGGCAGGACATCGATCTCGTCGCCGTGCCCGTGGTGCGTGTGACCGAGGTTTTCGTGCAGCCCATGGTCGATCAGGACACGCTGAAAGCGGAGATCACGCTCCATAACGACACCGCGATGGACGCGACGGTCGATGTCGCCGGTTCCGTCTATCCGTGGCTTTCGCTGGCTCCCAAGGAAGGCGTCGATGCGCCCATCCCCGCCTGGAAATTGGGCGATGCCGCGTCCCTCAATCTTTCGGGCTCGCCGGTCAAGGTGCCGGCGCACGGCGACATCACCGTCACCCTGCAGAACAAGGTGGGCCCGGCGCTTAAATTCTGGACGCCTGACGACCCGAATCTCTACGGCCTGTTGGTCAACCTGAAGAGCGGCGGTCAGCCGCTCGATTGCAAGTACACCCGCTTCGGCTGGCGTCAGGTCACCATTGTCGGGTCCAAGCTCCAGCTCAATGGCCAGCCCCTGGTGCTTAAGGGGGATTCCTGGCACTTCATGGGCATCCCGCAGATGACGCGCCGCTATCCGTGGGCATGGTTTACCGCGCTCCATGACGCGCACTTGAATGCCGTACGTCTGCACGCCCAGCCCTATCCCGAGTTCTATCTCGATGTGGCCGACGAGATGGGAATCATGGTCCTGGACGAAACCGCCATCTGGGCCAGCGACGGCGGCCCGAAACTCGACAGCGACGCCTTCTGGCAGGACACCGAGGGCCATATCGAGCAACTCATCCGGCGCGATCGCAGCCATCCCAGCGTCTTCGGCTGGAGCGTTTGCAATGAGGTGCGGCCCATCGTTGTGAACGTCTTTCACAATCCCCCGGGCATGTACGACAAGCTGATCACCTACTATACGAAGTGGAACGATCTCTGCCATCGGCTTGACCCGACCCGCCAGTGGGTGTCGGCCGACGGCGATGACGATGGCGGCGGCAAGCTGCCGACCTTCATGGTCCATTACGGTGACGAGGGGACGATGAAAAACGCCGACAGCCAGGGCAAGCCGTGGGGCGTGGGCGAGGCCAGCAGCGCCTATTACGCCACGCCGGAGCAGGTGGCCAAAAATTATGGCGAGCGCGCGTATGAATCCTTCCTCGGGCGCATGGAAGGCATCGCGGTCGAGACCTATGCCCACCTCCTCAACCAGCGAAAGTACGACGCCAGTTATCGCAGCGTCTTCAACGTCGTTTGGTATGGCCTGCAGCCGCTGCCCCTCGGCCTGCCCGATACGACCAAGCCGCCCACGCTCGACGACGGCGTCTTCTTTCCTGCCTATGTCGAGAACCAGCCCGGCGTGCAGCCGGAGCGGCTGGGTCCCTACTCCACCACGCTGAATCCCGGCTACGATCCGAGCCTCCCGCTCTATCAGACGTGGCCGCTCTTCGATGCGATCAAGGACACCCAAGCCGAGCCGCCGGTCGATTTCCCGTTGAGTAATCCGCCAGCTGCAACCGCGGACCAAGCTCCCGCTCCTCCCACGCCAATTAAGAGCATCGGCATCCTGTCCGGCACGGGCGGAAAATTGCGCGACCAGCTCACCGCGATCGGCGTTCCGTTCGATGATTTGAAAACCACCGGCGTGCCCGATCTGCTTTTCATCGACGGGGCGAATCCGCCGGACGACGAGGCGAAGCAGATGATGGGCTCCGTAGCCAGCATGGGTGGAACCATCGTCATATGGGGTTTGAGCCAGGACGGCCTGGCCAACCTCAATTCCCTGCTGCCTCTGCCGCTGGAACTGACGGACCGGCAGAGTTCCTCCCTCCTTAAAGGGACGGATGATCCACTGACCGCGGGCCTGAAACCGTCCGACATGTACTTCTCCGAACTGACGCCGCAGATCATCCTCACGAATGGAATCGGCGGCGCCTTGGTGGACAAGAGTTCCGTGCTCTTGAAGGCGTGCGATACCAACTGGCTGGTATGGAACCAGCAGGCGGAATACGCCAAGACGGCGATGATCCTGCGCTCGGAAAAAGAGGCCAAGCCCTCCGGCGCTGCGCTGATCGCGGTCAAGGTGGGCTCAGGCAAGCTCGTCGTTTGCAACCTGCCGGCGGATTCCCCGCTGTTCAAGGCGCAGACCTTGGATCGACAAATCCTGGCGAACCTCGGCATCCCGCTCAAGGCGGCGGTCGATGTGGGCGGGCCAGTCCTTCAAACGGGCCAGACGGTGCGCACGCTGGCCTGTGGCCGTTTTGAAACCAACGGCGCCACCCCGGAAAAGAATTTCGTCGATCCAACGAAGGGCGACGATATGCGGGACAACAACGAGGTGAAAAACAAGCGGTGGCATGTCGCGACCTCGAATGGCGGCGTCTTCGATCTGCGCAGCGCGCCGCTGGACGGTCCGGGCGACAACGCCGCGACCTATCTCAGCTTCTGGGTGTGGAGCAGCCGCTCGCTCGACAATCTTCTCGTGGAGCCCAACGTCCCCAAGCTGGATTTGAATCTCCAGACCACCGACGACCTCCAGATGTGGCTCAACGGAAAACCTGTTTCCGTCGCCGCCGGGACAACCGCAGGAACGCTCCTTGCCTCGGGGCTGCCGCTCCAACAGGGCTGGAACAATTTCCTGGTCCGCCTGGCGCACGGCACTGGCGACGACAAGTTCCAGGGGCAACTGGTCTGCAATCAGCCCGACTACTTCAGCGACCTCAAGTCATCCCTGGAAAAGCCGTAGTCGAGTCGTGGCAGCTCAATTCATGGTCTCGCTCGAAGGCGCGTCCATCCATAAAGCACGCTTGCGGCAGCCAGAAGCGCCACATCGCGCAGCAGGACGTGCGGCGCGCTGATCGCCGGGCCGAAACAGTCGCACTCCAGTTGGAGATGTCGCGCCACGGCGGCGCTCACGGCGGTCGTGTAGATGCCCAACAGGATCACGGTGGAGAAGGCGGCACAGCGCAGACGCCAGCCGGTGATGAGCATTCCGCCCAGCGCGATTTCCAAAAATGGCAGCGTCAGGGCCGCGGCGGGAATGAGGATCGTCGGAAGAATTTGGAAATGGTCAATCGCCGTGGCGAACGCCGCGGGATCGGAAATTTTACCTGTGCCCGCGACAATCAGGACGATTCCCAAAAGGAAGCGCAGCGCCAGAAAGGCGATTCGTGCGGCGAAGTTCATGAGGCATACCCGATCGGCAGTCCGGCTTTTTTCCACGCATACCATCCCCCGGGAAAAACGACAACATGCCGGTAACCGGACTTCTCGAGAAGCCGCGCCGTCGTTTTTGCGGCGGGGCACGAGACGTCCGAGCAATAAACAATGATCAGCGTCGCCTTGACGAGAGACGGAGGGAAAGACACGGCCGCGCCCGGCGCCTGCAGGTTGGAAAGAGGCAGGTTGATGGCACCCGGAATGTGGCCGAGCGCGAAGAAATCCCAGGGCCGCGCATCAATGATGGCCACGCCGGGCTGCCCCACCATCTTTTGTAAATTCGGCAGCGTGATTTCCGGTGAGGAGCCATCCGCAGGATTATCGATCGGTCCCTGATAGGACAGCAGGCTCAAGGGCGCGGACCGAAAACAGTTCACCGTCACACCAAGGGCCAGCGATAATCCGGCGACGACCACAAAGCCGATGAGATCGGAAACGATGGGGGAGCGAAAGAAACTCATTCCCGTCCGGCTGCTCATGCGATCAACAGAAGAGACTTCCTAGTGCACGGCGCTCTCGACGCGCCGGAGTTCCTCCGGCGAGTGGACGGGAGGGCGGCTGGCGAAGTCGGCGATCTTCTCATCCGGCGAGGGCAGATTCAGCCACCAGAAAAAATAAAGGCCGACACAGGCCAAGAGGAAAATCGGCGTCGTCGTCAGCAGGCCCTCGACATTGTGGGTCAGCACCTGCATCGGAATCAGGAAGAGGCAGACCTGCCAGACCAACGCGCAACCGACGGTGCGGATATCGTTGCGATGCTCGCGGCCCCAGCTTGCTTTTTGCTCGGCCGAAAGCTTGCTCCAGAAAGGCCGCCAGAAACCGAAGGGCCGCGTGGTGAGATAGAAATAATGGACGACGGCATGGGGCGTCTCGTCGCTGATGAGCGATCCCACCACGGTAAAGGCAAGCGAGACGCCGGTCATGGTGACAAACTGGATCCACTCGGCCATGGCTGGATCGTAAATGCGCTGCAGCACGGCGGCGACGCCTCCGGCCAGCAACCCGGCGACCATGCCCCAGGCATTCGTCCGCCACCAGTAAAGCCGCAACAAGCCGGGTCCCAGCGCACCCGCCGTCAGGCTCATGATGAACCAGCTCCAGATATCGTTGATGCTCGAGGCACCCGCCCCCATGAGAAAACTGGCGACGATGATGAAGGCCGAGGAAAGATAGGCCATGGAGATGAGCTCACGGTTCTTCGCCTGGGGCCGCAAAAAGTTTTGGTAGATATCGCGAACGAACAACGCGCTCGCCGTGTTCACCTGGCCGGTAAGTGCGCCCATGAGCGCCGACAGCAACGCCACGATCAGCAGCCCGCGCAGGCCGGGCGGAATCTGATGCAGCAGAACGGCGGGAAGAATGACCTCGGGATTGACCGTGCCGCGCGAGCTGACCATCGGCAGGGACGTTTTCCAGTCCGGCCCCAGGATTCCACTGAGTTTTTCGATAAGTCCCGGCGGCGCTGTCTGCGGATGGTAGACGAGCTGGTCGGTATAGACCTGCCAGTTGTTGTCCGTCAGGGCCGGATTCGCCGCGCGGATCGCGTCAGACGCGTGGGAAATGACGTTGCCGCCCGGGATGGCGCTGGAAACCCAATAAATGCCCAGGATCGCAAACCCGATCATCAGCGGCCAGCGGAACATCACCGTTATGCCCTGAAGCAGGCACTGCAGGCTCGCCTCGCGCGTATTGCGGGAGGCGAGATAGCGGCTGTCACCGCCCGTCGCCATGCCGCCCAGGATATTGCGCAGCAGATAAAAGAACGCCGCCATTTCCAGCGCCTGATAGGCCTCGTAACCCTTGGGCATCGTCACATGCCACGCGGGCGCGGAGGCGATCCAGGATTGATTGCCCGTCACCCGCGCGGCCGCCTCGTTCAGGGCCGCCGCACTCGGGACATGATGCCAGGCGATGACGCTGACGATCACGCAACCGACAATCATGATGGTGCCTTGCACGAGATCGGAGAGCACCACGCCATAGAAGCCGGCCAGCACGGTATAGATCGAAGCCAGCCCCAGGATGGCCAGCGTCAGCCAGACCGGATCGACCGGAAAAACAGTCGCCATGAAAAGCGTTGCTCCCCGGACCAGATAGCCGAGCAGGCCCACCGTCGTGATGATGCCCACCAGCGCGCTGACGAAGCGCACCACTTCACCCGAAAAGCCCGCCCCGAAACGATAGGTATTCCATTCGGCGATCGTCATGCAGCCGGAACGGCGGTGCCATTTCGCGGTGTACGCGAGCAAAAAGGCCAGTACCAGCACCGCCCCGCCCCGGAATTCGATATAGAGTCCGCGCGGGCCCAGCAGATAGAGAAACGACGTGATGATCATCGTCCCGGTCAGGTCAAACCAGGCCGACATCCCGGAAACGCCGAGCAAATACCAAGGCAGGTTACGGCCCCCGAGAAAATAATGCTCCATGCTGTGGGCGGCCAATCGCGACGCCGCCAAACCCACGATGAGAATGATCACCAGGAACGTGCCGATGATCCAGTAATCCAGGTTGGAGAGGGCGATCATGATCTGTGTGGAAGTGCTCGAAAGCGAAAATCAATCCGTCCAGATCGAGGATAGGACGCCAAAGCTTATCATCGACCATTATGCTGACGGATGGAAGAACGAGTCAACCAAATGCACGTTTAACCGGCCTCGATTCGTCGCTGCATATTTATTACGCGCGCGTGCCTCATTCGGCTGCGCGTGATCGGCGAAACAAAAGGACGTGGGCGGTGTTTCCATAACCTGCGGGTGACCAAAAGTTCCGCCAAGAGAACAAAATTGGCGATTTGGATTCAGGGTGGACAGATCGCGCGTTATCCGTTTGTCTTCACCGTTATTTAAAGAAAAAAGAGCATGAAAATTTTTCGTTCTATCCTCCGAGCCACCTGCACAGGTGTAACCGCCGTCATCATACTTTCGACTCTGGTTCTTATCGGAATCCAAGGCGCGTCGGCCGACGCCACGGTAGACCACGCGACTCAAAGCGTGCTGGTTGTGGCCGATGGAAACGCCATCCGCCTGCAGCCCTGGTCGGCCGGAACCATCCGGGTCGAGGCCGCTCCGGGACAGACCATCCCGGCGAAGCAAAGTCTTGCAGTCATTGCGACCCCGAACGCGTCCGGTTGGGACGTGCAGGAAACGGACGACAACGTATCCCTCAAGGGACCCCGAATGACAGCCGTCGTGGACAAGAAAACCGGCTTGGTCTCGTTCCTGGATGTCAGCGGCAAAACGTTGTTGCAGCAATCGGCCTGGACCTTCTCGCCGGCCCAAAACCCTGCGCGCGACGCATTGAATGTGGGCGCCTCCTTCCACCGTTCGCCGGGAGAACATTTTTATGGCGGCGGAGTCGTCAACGAGCTGCGGCAGCCGACGACCCATCTTCAGCTCTCCAACGGCAATACTCAAATCCGCATTCCCATTCTCTATTCGAATTTGGGCTACAGCATCTTTTGGGACAACGCCAGCCGGGGTGATCTTAACCTGACTCCCGACCAGGTCAGCTGGCACGGTTTGGCGGGGGACCTGGCCGATTACTACGTCATGGCCGGCCCTACGGCGGACCAGGCCGTCGCCGAGTACCGTAACCTGACCGGCGCGGCGCCGCTGTTCCCCAAATGGGCCTACGGCTTTTGGTTCAGCAAAAACAAATTCGACAACCAGCAGCAGATTCTCGATGCGGCAAAAAAATTTCGCGATGAGCAAGTTCCCGTCGATGCACTGGTGCAGGATTATTTCTACTGGAAGCCGAGCTCAGACTCCCACGATTGGACCGACTGGGGCTCGCACCATTACGTGGAGGACCGCTACCCCGACGTGAAGGGCATGATCAATACGCTCCATACGGAGGACAACATTCACTTCATGGGCGTCATCTGGGCGAAGTTTGATCCCGACACGGACCATGCGAAGGAGCTGGAAGCCGCTTATGCGCTCAATCCGCCCCTCGCGGATTGGGCCGGTTCGACGCTTCAGTATTACAATCCCTTCGACAAGACGGCTCGGGAGATTTACGGCCGCCAGGTCATGGACAGCCTACTGTCGCTAGGACAGGACGCCTTTTGGATGGATGGAGCGGAGCCCGAGGCCGATTTAAACAAGTACGCGGCCCTCGACTCCGACGGCACGCCGATCTCGCGCATCATGGATGCGTTTCCGCTGATGCACACGACCGCCGTCTACGATGCGCAGCGCGCCGCGACGAGCGACAAGCGGGTCTTTCTTCTCCCGCGCAGTTCGTGGGCTGGAGAGCAACGCAACGCGGCCGCCAACTGGACCGGAGATATTCATCAGGAATGGAAAGTCCTGGCTTGGCAAATTGAGGGGCTTCAAAACTACAGCGTCGCCGGACTCCCCTACATCACGACCGATGTGGGTGGTTACAGTGCGGATGACGCTCCGGGCGAATCGGACCGTGAGCTTTTCCTGCGCTGGTTCGAGTGGGGCACCTTCTGCCCGATCTATCGCGTGCACGGCGTGGCGCGTCCTTTTCCGTGGGAATACGGCCCGGAGGGCGAGGCGATCATCAAAAAGTTCGACCTGCTTCGTTATCGCCTGATGCCCTACATCTACACGGAGGGCGCGCGTATCACCCAATCAAGTGGCACCCTC
>Ga0182024_10004424_pt1 | contig 32350 bp, 27 predicted proteins | sample P32metaG_FD_120480 | JGI IMG/M metagenome (GOLD analysis project Ga0182024, IMG submission 120480) | Permafrost microbial communities from Stordalen Mire, Sweden - P3-2 metaG (Illumina Assembly) | ecosystem: Environmental > Terrestrial > Soil > Wetlands > Permafrost | place: Sweden: Stordalen...
CCCCGGAGCCGCCCCCGCCCCCGCCGCCGCATGTGCCGACGGAAGCGGAGATCTGGGCGTCGAAGTCGGTGGCCGAACTCAATAGCGAGAAGCCGCTCGACGACGTCTACTTCCTCTTGGACAAGGCGGACCTGAGTGATGCCGACCGCGCGAGCCTGCAGAAGGACGCGTCCTATCTGACGGCCCACGCGAGCGCAGTCATCCTGATTGCCGGGCATTGCGACGAGCGCGGCACCGCGGAGTACAACCTGGCCCTCGGCGAACGGCGAGCCGCCGCGACCCGCGACTACCTCGTGAGTCTCGGCGTGCAGGCGTCGCGGATCAACGTGGTCAGCAAGGGCAAAGAAGAGCCCTTCTGCGCCGACCACGCCGAAAGCTGTTGGGCCCAGAATCGCCGGGGGCACTTCGAGTTCACGGCGAAGTAGCTCCGCTCAGTTGCTCGGCTGGCGCGGGCGCGGGGGAGTCCACTCCCTGGCGTCCGCCTATCGCCCGGCGAGTTCTTCGGCGATTCGCGTCGCGGCTTCCCTGGGTTTCTCGGCGGCGGCAATCGGGCGACCCACGACAAGGTAGGAGCTGCCCGCCTCGATCGCGCCTACCGGCGTAGACGTCCGTTGCTGGTCGTCCTTGTGCGGGCTTCCGGCCGCGCCGCTCGCGGCGCTGCCGCCGCGGATGCCTGGCGTGACGATCACGAAGTCGGATCCAATGGCGCGACGAATCGCCGCCGTTTCCTGCGGCGACGCCACGACGCCGTCGAGACCCGCGGCTTTCACGATTTTGGCCAGATGCACGGCCTGGTCGAGCGGCGAGGCCGCCACGCCGACGGCATTCAACGTCGCCGCGTCCAGGCTCGTCAGCACCGTCACGGCAATCACGAGCGGGCGCGTCCGGCCCGGCTCGGTCGACCGCTCAGCGGACTCCCGGGCCGCCTCGAGCATGGCCGCGCCCCCTGAGGCGTGAACGGTGAGCATCCACGCGCCAAGCCGTGTCGCCGACGCAATGGCGCCCGCGACCGTATTCGGAATGTCGTGAAACTTGAGGTCGAGGAAGACCTTGTCGCCGCGGGCGACGAGGGTGCGAACGATTTCCGGTCCGGCGGCCGTGAACAGCTGGCTGCCGACCTTGAAACCGGCGACCGCGCCCCGAAGCGTGTCGGCCAGCGCGAGAGCCTCTCGGGCCGTCGCGACATCGAGCGCGACTAGAACGCGGTCCACGCGGGCTCCGGTGTCTTCACGTCCACCTGTCCAACCAGCGCGGCCACGCGCTCGATGTGATGCCGATCCAGGTAGGCGTCGATCCCGGCGATGAGGGGCTCCCACAAGAACGGGTCGACGAAGTTGGCGGTGCCCACCTGCACGGCCGAGGCGCCGGCAATCAAGAATTCGATCGCATCGGTCGTCGTCTGAATGCCACCCATGCCGATGATGGGCACGGTCACGGCCTGGAAGCACTCGTAGACCATCCGCACGGCAATCGGACGAATGGCCGGGCCGCTCAGTCCGCCAAACACGTTCGAGAGCTTGGGCCGGCGCGTCTCGACGTCGATGGCCATCGCGAGGAAGGTGTTGACGAGCGAGATGGCATCTGCCCCCGCGTGTTCGGCGGCGCGCGCGAACGACGCCACGTCGGTGACGTTGGGCGTGAGCTTGGGGATGATGGGCAGCCGCGTGACCTTCCGCACGGCGCTCACGACGTCGTGCGTGCCCATGAGGCTGCAGCCGAACTGGATGCCGCCTTCTGTGATGTTGGGGCAAGAGATGTTGAGCTCGATGGCCCCGACGCCCTCGGCGTCCGAGAGGACGCGCGCGACCTCGCAGTACTCGTCGATGGTCGTGCCGCAGATGTTCACGAACACTGTGGCGCCGAGCCGGCGCAGCTCCGGCAGTTTCTCCGCGACGAACCGGTGCACGCCGATGCCCTGCAGACCAATCGCGTTCAGCATCCCGGCCGGCGTTTCAACCACGCGCGGCGGAGGGTGACCCTCGCGCTCCGAGAGAAACAAGCCCTTGACCGCGACGCCGCCGAGCGCCGCGAGGTTCACGCTCGGGGCGTACTCGACGCCGTAGCCGAAGCAGCCCGACGCGGCGATGACCGGATTGGCGAGCGTGAGCGAGCCGATACGAACGGACACGTCGGCCATCAGTGTCCCACCGACGCCAGCGCGTCCCAGACGACCGCCGACGCATTGAAGACCGGGCCGTCGAGGCAGGATCGCACGAAGTGACTGCCAGCGCCGTGATGCACGCGAACGACGCAACTGTAGCAGCCGCCCATGCCGCACCCCATGTGTGGCTCGAGCGAGACGAACGTCGGGCGGGTGAATCGCGCGCCGAGCGCCGCGACCGCCCGCATCATGGGCGTCGGCCCGCAGGCATAAATCGTGATCGCGCCGCCCCGGTGCGAGGCCAGCGCTCGTTCGAGCGGTGACGTCACGCGGCCCCGTTCGCCATGCGTGCCGTCCTCGGTCGTGAGCACGAGGCGCGCGCCCAGCCGTTCGAAGAAGGCTTCATGAAATAGATCCTGGCGGCTGCGGCCCCCGTAGAACAGCGTCATGGGCGTGCGGCGGGCCGCGAGCGCCTCCGCCAGCGTCGCAAACGGCGCGAGGCCGACGCCGCCCGCCACCATCCAGGCCTCGTCAGGGGGATCCACCGGGACGAACGCGCGTCCGAGCGGACCGAGGACCGACAGCGTCGCGCCGGGTTCGGCGTCATAGAGGAGCGACGTGCCGGTGCCGACGCGTTTGTTCAGCAGTGACAACCCCGTTGTCGTGCCCGACGCGTCGCGGAGCACCTCGAACACCGAAAATGGACGGCGCAGCATCGGGTCGAGACCTGCCGACGGTTTGATCATCACGAACTGACCGGGCGCGGTGTCGCGGGCGATCGCTGGAGCGCCGAGAGCGATCACGTTGTAGTCGGACGAGAGCCGCCGGTTCGCCAGGACTTCGGCGGCCGTGTCGATCGGCATCCCGCAAAGTATAGACTCGAACCCGCTGTGCGGTACTTGCGCATGCTCACGAACGCGGTCGCCGCCGGCGTATTGGTCGCGACGTATCTCGGGGTCCTCGTGCTCCAGCTCAACCCGCAAATCCCGATCGTGTCGACGACGGCGTGGCGCTGGTTGCGCACGCTCGTCGCCCTCTACGGTCTGTATCTGAGCGTCGGCGTGACGCTCGTGCTCGTAGTTCGCGAAGCGCTCGCGTCGCGTCCGCTGAATCCGGCGTGGCTGAGCGTGCGCCTGCTCGCCTGGTTGAGCGCCGCCGGCGCGGTGGCCGCCTCGGTGCTGACCTGGTTCAATCTCGAGGGGTTCCACGCCGTGCTGGGCGAGCCGGCCGCCGACGCGATGCGTCGGGGCGCCTCGGCAACGACGACCTTTGCCGTGGTCCTCGTGGCGATCGCCCTGGTGCGCTACTCGTTCGGCCGGCGCGGCACACCCGCGACCGCCTTGCTGCTGATCGGCTCGATGGCGGGGTCGGTCGTCGTGCCGCTGTGGGTTCGTGGGCCGGGCGATTTGCCGTCGGTGCATCGCCCCCCCATCATCTACGGCTACACGGGGCAGTCGGCGCCTCATGTGCGCCTGATTCTGCTGGACGGCGCGTCGCTCGGGTACGTGCGTCAACGCGTGGCGGCGGCCCTGCTGCCTAACTTCGGTCGGTTGCTCGATCATGGCGCGGCGATCGACCTGGCGACGCTCAAACCCACTGAGGCCGTGCCGGTCTGGGCGGCGGCGGTGACCGGGAAGTATCCGCCGAAGAACGGCGTCCGGTCTGACGCCAGCTACCGCATCTATGCGGACGACGAGGACCCGGTCAACCTGCTCCCGGACTACTGCTTCGCCCGGTCGCTCGTCCTGCAGAGCCTTGTGCGCGAAGACCGCGAGTTGACCTCGGCGTCGCTCCTGGCCCGTCCGATCTGGGACATCGGCACCGATTATCGCGTCATCCCGGGCATCGTGAACCTGCCGCTGACGCGTCCCTCGCACATCCTCTGGGGCTTCCTGGTCAGCGACAACTTCGATCAGGCCGCCACGTCGCCCCTTCGACTGAAGGACGCGAGCGCGGCCGACCCGACGACGGCGGTTGAAACGGCGCGCGACGTCTTCGACGATTGGCAGGCGAGACCGTGGACCGATGCGGTCCCCGGGGCCACGGCTGACGAGCCCGTGCCGGCCGGCATGCCGACGTCGGCTCTGCGCGTCGCCCTGTGGGATCACGCGTATGCCGAGACCGCCGAGGCGCTCGAGCCGGAGTTCGCGCCGAGTTTGACTGCGGTCCGCTACGCTGGATTGAACGCGTTCGGATCCTGGTTCCTCCAGGAGGCCCAACCCGAACGGTTCGGTCAGGTGGCCAGCGAGACCGGTGGGCGGTCGGTTCTCGACCGCTACTACGAGTACATCGACGGCGAGATCGGGCGCGCGCTGGCCAAGCAACAGGGGGCGCCGAATGACCTCCTGCTGGTCGTGTCCGGGTTCGGGATGGCGCCCGTGCCATGGGCCAAGCGAGAGGTCGCGCGCCTCCTGGGGTTGTCCGATCCGAGCGGCGGGCACGATGCCGCGCCTGACGGATTCCTGCTGGCCTACGGGAGCAACGTCGCGCGCGGGCAATTCCCGCGCGGCGCCATCGTCGACCTGGCGCCGACCGTGCTCTATTACCTCGGCCTCCCGGTGGGACGAGACATGGACGGCTTCGCGCGAACCGACTTGTTCCTGGCGAGTTACACGACCGACCATCCGATCACCTACATCGCGACGCACGAGAAGTGAAATGCACTTGTCAGGCTTGAAGGCTTGAAGGCTGGAAGGCGGGGAGCCGTCCCGTGTTACGATTTGTCCACTGACACTCTTTAACGCCGCCCCGAGAGGCGGCGAAGAGGTGACCATGCGATATCCGTCCGCTCGCCGTCGTTCTTCGAATCGCGAACCCTTCCAGCGCGGCCGTCTCACGACTTGCTTCCGCCGGAGGTGTCCATGCCGATCGTGATGGACGCCGACCGCGTCTCGCGATCGCTCGCGCGAATCGCGCATGAGATCCTCGAGCGCAACAAGGGGGTCGATGATCTGGCGTTCATTGGCATTCGCACCCGAGGCGTGCCGATTGCCGAGCGCCTGGCGGTGCACATCAAGCAGATCGCCGGCGTCGACGTGCCGACCGGCGCGCTCGACATCACGCTCTACCGCGACGACTTGATGCGCCATGCCGTGGCGCCGCAGCCGGTCGTCCGCCGCACCGAAATCCCGTTCTCGCTCGACGGCCGCCACATCCTGCTCGTGGACGATGTCCTCTACACGGGCCGCACGATCCGCGCGGCGCTCGACGCGCTCATCGACTTCGGTCGGCCGAGCGCGATTCAACTCATCGTGCTGGTCGATCGCGGCCACCGGGAATTGCCGATTCGCGCCGACTACGTCGGCAAGAACGTGCCGACGTCCCGCCAGGAGAGCGTGCAGGTGCGGCTCCAGGAACTCGATGGCCGGGACGAAGTGGCGGTCGACGTCGTGGAAGGCGCCGAGCCATGAGCCCCGCCGCGACGTCCCTTCGCAGCCGCCATCTGCTCGGCATCGCCAGCCTCGAGCCCGATGAGATTCAGCTCGTGCTCGACACCGCGCTCGCGATGAAGGAAATCGGCACGCGCGCGATCAAGAAAGTTCCGACGCTGCGCGGCCGGACTGTCGTCAATCTGTTCTTCGAGGCCAGTACCCGCACGCGGCTCTCGTTCGAGCTGGCCGAGAAGCGCTTGAGCGCCGACACTCTGGGAGTCACGACGACGGGGTCGAGCGTGACCAAGGGCGAGACACTCGTCGACACGGCGCGCACCCTGGAGGCGATGGCTCCAGACGTCATCGTCCTGCGCCACGAGGCCTCGGGCGCACCCCATCACCTCGCGCGCGTCTGCAAGGCCAGCATCGTCAACGCCGGCGACGGGATGCACGAGCATCCGACGCAGGCGCTGCTCGACGCGTTCACGATGGTCGAGCGCAAAGGGCGCCTGCAGGGCCTGCGCGTGTCGATCATCGGCGACCTGGTGCACAGCCGTGTTTTGCGATCGAACGTGCTGCTCCTTACGAAGATGGGCGCGCACGTCACGGCCGCCGGCCCGGCGACGCTCCTACCGCTGGGGCTCGATCGGTTGGGGGTGCGCGTCGAGACGTCCATGGACGCGGCCGTCGACTCGGCCGACGTCGTCATGATGCTGCGCGTGCAGCACGAGCGCATGCGCGGCCTGTTCCTGCCGTCGGTGCGCGAGTACTTCACGTGGTACGGCCTCACGCCAGAGCGCATGGCACGCGCCGCGCCGGACGCGATTGTTATGCACCCCGGTCCCATGAATCGTGGCGTTGAGATCGATTCGGTCGTCGCGGACGGTCCGTGGTCCGTCATCCTCGATCAGGTCGCCAACGGCGTTGCCGTCCGGATGGCCGTGCTCTATCTCCTCGCCGGGGGCGAGGAATAAACCCATGAAAGTCCTGCTGAAGAACGGACGCCTCGTCGACCCGGTGGCGGGGCGGAACGGCCATTTCGACGTGCTGATCGTCGATGGTCGGGTGGCGCGTGTGGGCAAGGACCTGCCGGTCGACGACGCGCAGGTCGTCAACGTGCCCGCGTCTCACGTCGTGTGCCCAGGATTCATCGACATGCATGTGCACCTGCGCGAGCCCGGCCAGGAGCACAAGGAGACGATCGCGAGCGGTGCGGCCGCCGCGGTCGCGGGCGGCTTCACGGCGGTCGCGTGCATGCCCAACACGACGCCGGTGAACGACCAAGCCGCGGTGACCAAGCTCATCGTCGAGCGGGCCGCGGCCGCCGATCTGGCGCGCGTCTATCCGATCGGCGCCGTCTCGGTCGGATCCCAGGGCGAACAGCTCGCCGAGATTGCCGATCTCCGCGCCGCCGGCTGCGTGGCGATCTCGGACGACGGCCGCCCGGTGGCTACGGCCCTCTTGATGCGGCGGGCGCTCGAATATGCCTCGATGTTCGGGATGCCGGTGATCGACCACTGCGAGGACCCGTCGCTCAAGGGCGACGGCGTCGCACACGAAGGGCCGATCGCGGGGTTGCTCGGCCTGCGCGGCATTCCGTCCGTGGCCGAATCGATCATGGTCGAGCGCGATGCCGCGCTGGCCGAGCTCACACGGGGGCACGTCCACATCGCGCACATGAGCGCGCTCGAGTCACTCCGCGCGGTCCGCGCCGGCAAGGCGCGGGGTGCGCGCATCACCTGCGAGGTCACGCCCCACCACTTCACGATGACGGACGACTCGTTGGAGCGCAACGGCGGCTACGACACGAACTTGAAGATGAATCCGCCGCTGCGGAGCCACATGGACCGGGACGCCATGATCGAGGGCCTGCGCGATGGATCGATCGATGCCATCGCGACCGATCACGCGCCGCACCACGCCGATGAGAAGGACCTCGAATTCGACCGCGCGCCGTTCGGCATCGTCGGCCTCGAGACGGCGGTGTCGCTTTGCCTCGACCGGCTCGTGCACGCCGGCGTCATCGGATGGCCCCGACTCGTCGAGCTCCTGTCGGCCAATCCGGCTCGGATCCTCGGCGTCTCGGGTGGCACGCTGGCCGAAGGCGGACCAGCCGACATCACGGTCCTCGCACCCGAGGTCGCGGTCACGATTCGTGCGGCCCGTCTCCGATCGAAGTCCAGGAACACGCCGTTCGACGGATGGTCGCTGACGGGCGCCGTGGCCGCGACGATCGTCGGCGGGCGGCCGCGGTTCGTCAACGCCGACACCGGGTTCACATGGGAGGCGAAAGGGTAGCGTGACGCGACGAGACGACTTGAGGCGCCAGGCGCTGAGCAACCTGCGGGAGTTCGAGGTGCTGATGCTCGACGGGCACTTCGACTACGGCAACGGCTACCACGGCCGGGCCTACCTCAACCCGCACAGGATCTTCCGCCAGCCGTCGATTGTCTGGCGGCTCGCGCAGGACCTCATCGAGATCATGCCCGACACGCTCGTCCGGGCGGTCGACGTCGTGGCTGGGCCGGTGATGGGCGGCGCGCTGCTCGCCCACACGCTCGCCGGCCTGCTCGATGGCCGTCGGCAGTTGAGTCATCCGCCCACCAGCTTCGCGCCGCTGTCCGTGGACGAGAGTGGCGCGCTCTCGCTCCGGCCTTTCTATCGCTCGGTCGTGGCAGGGAAGGGCGTCCTCATCGCCGACGACATTCGCAACACCGGCAAGACGTTCGAACGCGCGAAAGCCGTTCTCGAAGAGGCCGGCGCGCGGATCGTCGCCACGATCGAGATCTGCGACCGCCTCGAGGCCGTGGTCGATCTCGGCGTGCCGAACATCGCGCTCGCCGAGTACCCGGCCCCGGAGAACTTCGCCGCGAGCGACTGCCCGATGTGCCACGCCGGCGCACCGGTGACGCAGTTCTGATGTGACGCTATCGGCCGCGACAGCCCGGCCTCACGATCGTGCGCGACGCGCTCGAGCACCTCTACCGTTCGTTCGACGCGCCTGAATCGGCGCTCGATCCCGTCCAGATCGTCCGACGGTACTCCCGGCTCGACGATCGCGAGGTCGTCGCGTTCGCCGCCGCCGGGCTGGCGTTCGGTCGGGTGGCCTCGGTGATGGCCTCGATCGAGGCCTTGTGCGGGGTCCTCGGTCCGCATCCCGCCGACGCGATTCGATCGTTCAACCCGTCGGTGGATCGCGCGCGATTCGATCCGCTCGGGCACCGGTGGACGCGCGGACGAGACCTGGCGGCGCTCGTCTGGATCCTTCAGCGGATCCTCCACACCAGCGGGTCGGTCGAGCGTTTCTTCGCGGCCGACGCCGACGCCCACGCGCCCGACGTCGGCCCGGCCCTTGAGTCGTTCTCGACGCGGGCGCGGGCGATCGATTTGAAGGCCGTGTACGGCCGGGTCCCGCCGACGCCCGGCGCGTGGTACTTCTTCTCGAGGCCGTCCACTGGATCAGCCTGCAAGCGGCTGAATCTCTTCTTGCGATGGATGGTGCGACAGGACAACGTCGATCCGGGAGGGTGGACGTCCGTGCCCGCACGGCAACTCGTCGTGCCGCTCGACACGCACACGATTCGCGTCGGCCGCTGCCTGCGACTGACCCGCCGCCGCACACCGGGTTGGCGGATGGCGACGGACATCACCGCCGCGCTGCGGGTCCTCGATCCGGACGACCCGGTCCGGTTCGATTTCTCGCTCTGTCATCTCAGCATGATGGGCGCGTGTGGGTACGCGTCCGCGCAGGGCGACGCGCAGTGTCCGCTCCGCGGCTACTGTCGGCCCGCACGGACGCGCAAGAAGAAGATGCCTTAGCCTCCCTTCCAGCCTTCAAGCCTTCGATCTTCGATCTTCATACACAGCGAGCGTCTTCGCGACCATCGTGTCGACGCTGAATTCGTCCTTGACCCGCTGGCGCGCGGCGGCGCCGAGCGTGCGTTGCAGGCTCGGGTCGCCGAGCACCTGGACGATGGCACGAGCGAGCGCCGTCTCGTCTTGCGGCGGCACCAGCACGCCGGTCGATCCGTGCTCGATGGCCTCGGGAATACCGCCCGTCCGCGACGCAATCACGGGTCGCGCGCAGGCCATGGCGTCGAGCATCGCGGAGCCCAGACCTTCCGTCACGGAACTCATGACGAACACGTCGAACGATTTCTGGAGTCCGACGGCGTCCTCGCGGAATCCCGTCATGACCACGTGCCGCTCGAGTCCCAGCTCCTTGATCTGCCGCTCGAGCGGCTCACGCAATTCGCCCTCGCCGACGATGAGGAAGCGTGCGTCCGGGATTTCGCGAATCACTCGTGCCGCGGCCGCGACGAAGTGCCGCTGGCCTTTGTGCGCCACGAGGGCCGCGACGTTGCCGACAAGCGGCGCGCCTTTAGGCAGCCAATACTCCCCGTGCGCGTCGACCGGCGGCTGCCGATCGATCCAATCGACGTTCACGCCGTCGTGCACCACGACGATTCGATCGCGGGGGACGTGGTCGACCTCGAGAATCCTGGCAATGCCGCGCGAGGCGGCGATGAAGACGTCGACCTGACGGTACTTCCAGCGCGAGAAGGCGTGGCTCTTGAGGTGGAAGTCCACGCGCCGTGCGGCGACCAGGAGGGGCGGCCGCTCGAGGCGAGCCGCCATGGGCAGGGCCATGCCGGCCAGCGCGACGCCCATCGGATCATGGGCGTGGATGACGTCCGGTCGAACGTCGGTGATGATGCGCCCGAGCGCCCACGCCGCGTGGACGTCGAATTCGCTTCGCGGCATGAAATGGTGAAACCGGAGACCCTCCTGCGCCCGGCGGCGCAGCTCGCCCGCCTCATGCGCGACGAGGACTGCCGGGGCGCCCAGCTCGCCCAGGCCAGTGACGAGTTGCAGGACCTGGTTCTGACCACCGCGCCACGTTTCGGCGGTGTCGATGTGGAGGGACGTGAGGGGCATCCCCGGTCAGCGGCTGCTCGGCGTGTTCGGGGCGCCGCTCGGCGCGCGGCCCAGCGCCCAGAGCTTGGCGAACTTGAGGAACACGTAGTGCGCATTCATGGCCGAGATGATGAGGCCCGGCGCGCCGTCGCCGAGGCCGCGCCGCAGGACGTAGTTGCGCAGGAACGCGGCCGGAGGGTGGACGACGAGGTCGACGAGGCCCGCCCGGCGCCCCGCGGCGTGCATCTCCTCGGCCGCGAGCGTCGTGTAGAGGTCCATCGTGCGGTGGTGATGGCTGATGTCTCGGTAGGCGTAATGCTGCAGTTCGTTCGTGAGGTGTCCCGGCGGGCCGGCCCCCTCGGCGATCGCCACCGACTCATGGACGCGGCGGATGGGCCATTGGGCGCGGCGGCGATCGTACAGACGCAGTTGAAAGTCCGGGTACCAGTCGGTCGTGCGAATCCAGCGGCCGAGGTGCCAGGTCACACGGGGCACGCGATACCCGGCGCGCGGCGGGGTCGTGCGCAAGAGCACCTGGATTTCGTCAGCGAGCGCCGGCGAGATGCGCTCATCGGCGTCGACCGAGAGGATCCAATCGTACGACGCCTGGCTGGCGGCAAAGTTTTTTTGGGCCGCGTAGCCGGGCCAGTCCCGCACAATCACGCGCGCGCCTTGCGCGCGCGCCAGGTCGGGCGTGCCGTCCGTGCTGCCGCTGTCGACGACGAGCCGCTCATCCGCCCACGCCACCGACGCCAGGCAGGCGTCGATGTGGGCGGCTTCGTTTTTGGTAATCACCGTGACGGAAAGTTTCGTCACGGTGGGGACTATAGCAGGGTCTAACTGACCTTTTGGAGACGGTCGAAGGCCATGAGGTCAACGTTGTACTGAATCTCCGCCTGAAGATAGGAGACCCTAGCCTGCGAAAGGATCAACTGCTTCTGGATGAACGTAAACGGGTCGGATAAGCCCTGCTCCTTCTTCCGGGTCTCGGCCTCGAACTGCTGTTGGCTGGCGTCGAGCGCCGCTTTGGCGGCCTGCACGACCTGAAAATCCGTCTGCACGTTACGCGCGGCCTGCCGTACCTGCGCCGCCACCGTCAGCTCGAGGTTGCGCAGGTTTAGGACCGCTTGCTGTTCGGCCAGTTGCTGCTGCGCCAGCGTCGCCTCGGCGGCGGTGCGACCGATCGGGTAGCCCACGGTGACGCCGAACGCCCAAGACGGATACGCGCCACCGAACGCCTCGCCCAGCACGGAGCTGAAGCTCTTCGTGGTCTGCCCCGAAGAATTGCCCGTCAAGCCGTTGTAGAGGAACTGCGTGCCGCCGACACTCGTGGCCGAGTATTGCGCCTGCGCGTTCACCGAGGTCTTGGTCAAGTCCGCGTCGAGGCGGGTCGTTCGCTTGGTGATTTCGAGATTGCGTCGAGCCTCGATCACGTCGATGCGGTTGGCCAGGGCATTCACGACCGCGGCGTCGACGTCGATCGTCCGCGGCTCGACGACGATCTCATCCTTCGCCTCGAGCTTGACGGTCCAGTAGTCCGGTCGGCCCGGGTCCAGGATGAGCGTTCGAAGCTGGTCTTCCGCGGACGCGACCCCGCTCTGGGCTTGAATCAACAACGCCTTGTTCTGCTCGACCTGCACCTGGTTCGTAATGATGTCGACTTTCGCGGAGATGCCGACCGCCACTTCCGCCTGGGCATCGTGGAGCCCCGTCTGTGCGAGATCGTAGTTCGACTGGTTCACGACGAGCGACGCGTTGGCCGCGATGAGCTGCAGGTAGGCCAGGCGCACCTGGTCCTGCAGCTCGATGGTGTTCAACTGCAGACCGAGGTCGGCCACTTCGCGCGCCGTCTGGCTGTTCGCGAGCCCGGCGCGATTCGCGTCGGTCAGCAAGCCGCGCAGAAGCGGCTGGGTGAAATTGAAAACGACGTTCGAGTTGATTGACGGGTTGAAGACCGGCGAGGGCTGCGTCGTCGTCGAGAGGCTGTTCTGCCAGGACGCCTGGTACGTACCGCCAAGCCAGGGCAGGCTCTGGGTCACTTGGGCGCCGCCACTTTGTGTCGCCCCCGAGATTGAACCGGACGTGAGCTGCGTGAAGCTCGACGGCAGGCTTGTCTGTGATTGCGTCGAGAGGTTCGCGGTCAAGGTCGGCTTGAACGCCGCCTCCGCGCCCGCCACGCCCTCCGCCGCGATGTCGACGGCCAGGCGCTCCGACTTCAGGCCGATGTTCGACTCGATCGCCATCGCCACGGCCTGGTCCATCGTGAGCTGCAAGACCGGGCCGCCCTGCGCCGCGGCCGGCGCCGGCGGTGTCACGACTGTCTGACCGGTCTGCGGGGGCGGCGCCTGTTGAGCGCCTTGGCCGGCACCCTGGCCGGCGCCTGTGGCCGCAAGCGGCGCCGCGAGTGTCAGCATCGCGCTCACCGAAAAGGCGGTCCACGATCGAACACCACGATTGGCCATTCGAGTCCCCATGACACCAGTCTCCATTTCGTATACTTAGGCGCTTGCGCGCCTGTCGCGTTTCCGGGACACTGCGTTCCCGGCCCATGGAAACGCCCCGCGGCGCCCATGTTTTTGCCGCCGGTTATCGCACGCGCGGAGGAAGAGTGCAAACCATGCGCCGTACTTTGACTCTGGTCGTGTTCTGTGCCGTTGGCATCGCGCCAATGGCCGCCAACTCGCGGCCTGCCAGCGCGGCGGCCCCGGGCGCCCCGCCGGCCGCCATGTTGACCGTCGACAGCATCATGCGCGGACCCAAGCTCGTCGGCTCCGCGCCGACCAACGTGCGATGGTCGGCGGACTCGTCGAAAATCTATTTCTCTTGGCAGAAGGCCGCCGACGATCGCGCGACGACGTACGTCGCCAATCGCGACGGCACCGGCCTCGCGCCGTTCACCGGCACGCCAGACACGCCGGTCGCGGGTCGCTTCGATGGCGCGCGTCGTCGCATGGTCGTGGCGGAGAACGGCGACGTGGCGATCGTCGACGTCGCGACCGGCGTCCGTCACGTCATCACGCACACCTCGGCGCGCGAATCGAATCCCCGCTGGGCGCGTCATGACACAGCGGTGACGTTCATGCGCGATGGCAACCTGTTTCTCGTGCCGCTCGCCGCCAGCGATCAGCCGGCCGTCACGCAGCTCACGGACGTGATACCGCCGGCCGATGCCGGCACGACCGCTGCGAGCGGTCAGCGGGCCGGCGCCGGCGGCCGCGGCGGGCGCGGCGGTCAGACGGGCCAGGGCGCGCAGGGCTCCCAAGCCCAGCAAGGAACGACCGGGGAGCTCACAGACGCGCAGCGGCTGCTGGCGGAGGAAAACCAGAAGCTCATTCAGTACCTCCAACAGCAGAACGGGCAGCGCGGCGGCGGCGGAGGCCGCGGCGGCCGGGGTGATGCGGGGGGCGGCACCGGAGTGGCGCCGGTGCCCATCGCGCGCTTTCAACTGGGCGCCCGCCAGACGGTCGTCGACCTCGAGTTGTCGGGCGACGAGCACACCGTGTGGGCCCTCGTGAGCGAACGGCCCGAAGGCACGGCGCGCAATCAGGACGTGCCGAACTACATCACGCGCTCCGCGTATCCCGAGATGATCACCGGGCGCACGGATGTCGGCGACGTGAGGGGACGGACGCGGCTGGCCGCGATCGACGTCGCGGGAAACAAGGTCACATGGGCCGACGCCGCGGCGTTCGCCGGCATCGAGCGCAAGGTCGCCCCTGGCGATCCCGACACGCCGCGGGTCCTCGACTGGTCGTTGCCCGACCAGTCCGACGATGCCTCTCAGGCGGTGGTCTCGATCCGGTCACAGGACCATAAGGACCGCTGGCTCGTGGTCGTCAATCCGACGACGGGGCAGCCGGCGATCCTCGATCATCTGCACGACGACGCCTGGATCCGCCAACAGAACTTCGCCGGGACCGCCGGCGGTGCCGCCGGGACCGGCATCGCGTGGCTGCCGGACAACAAGCGATTCCTGTTCTTGTCCGAGAAGGACGGCTACATGCACGTCTACTCGCTGGACGTGACCGCGGCGTCGCCTCAGGCCCAGGCCCTGACGTCCGGCAAGTGGGAGGTCACCGACGCGCGCCTCTCGGCCGACCGTCGGTCGGTCTTCTTGACGACCAACGAAGTGCATCCGGGTGAACGCCACTTCTACACCATGTCGGTCGACGGCGGCGCGCGGACGAAGCTCACGACGATGACCGGTTCGAACGAAGCGACGGTGTCGCCGGACGAAAAGTCGGTCGCGTTGATTTACTCGTACTCGACGAAGCCACCGGACCTGTACGTGATGCCCTTCACGCCGGGCGCGACCGCCAGGCAGGTCACGACGTCGCCGACGCAGGAATTCCTGAACTTCACGTGGATCGACCCGAAAATCATCACCTACCAGACGCGCGACGGCCAGGAGGTGTACGCGCGCCTGATGACGCCCGAGATGATCGGCGCCAAGCGCGACCCGCATCATCCGGCGGTCATCTTCATTCACGGCGCCGGCTATCTGCAGGAGGCGCATAAGTACTGGTCGTCGAGTTATTACCGCGAGAACATGTTCAACAACATCCTCGCTTCGCGCGGCTATGTCGTGCTGGATCCCGACTACCGCGCGAGCGCCGGGTACGGCCGCGACTGGCGCACGGCCATCTACGAGCACATGGGCGGCAAGGATCTGGACGACGTCGTCGACGGCGCGAAGTTTCTCGTCGCCACGGAGAAAGTCGACCCGAAGCGCATCGGCACGTACGGGGGCAGCTACGGCGGCTTCCTCACGTTGATGGCGATGTTCACGGCACCGGACACGTTCGCGGCCGGTGCCGCGCTGCGGCCGGTCACGGATTGGTCGCACTACAACGACAGCTATACGTCAGAGATCCTGAACACGCCGCAGACCGATCCCGAGGCCTACAGGCGAAGCTCGCCGATGTACTTCGCCGACGGGTTGAAGGGCCGGTTGCTCATCTGCCACGGCATGGTCGACACGAACGTCTTTTTCCAGGACTCCGTGCGCCTGGTGCAACGCCTGATCGAGCTGCGCAAGGAGAACTGGGAGTTCGCGCCGTTCCCGGTCGAGAATCACACCTTCACGGAAGAGACGAGCTGGGCGTCGGAGTACAAGCGGATTCTGAACCTTTTCGAAGACACGTTGCGGAAGTAGCCTCGCTCATGGATCAGCCGGCTGTTCTCCATCTGTTTCGATCGTCCGGGGCGCTGCTCGAAGGGCACTTCAAGCTGTCGTCGGGGCTGCACAGCACGGGGTACCTCCAATGCGCCCTCGTGCTGCAGCATCCGGCGCACGCCGAAGCCCTCGGGCGGGCACTCGCGCCCGCGCTGGCCTCGCTCGGCGCGACGGCGGTTCTTTCGCCGGCGCTCGGCGGCCTCATCATCGGGCATGAGGTCGGCCGCGCGCTCGGCATCCGGGCCCTCTTCGCGGAGCGGCAGGATAACGTTCTCACGTTGCGGCGCGGGTTCCATCTCGACGCCGCCGATCGTGTCGTCGTCATCGAGGATGTCGTGACGACGGGCGGGTCGACGCGCGAGACGATGGCGGTCGCGCGTGCTGCAGGCGCGATGGTCGTGGGCGCCGGCGCGATCATCGATCGCAGCGGCGGCCACCAAGGCCTCGACGTGCCGTTTCACGCGCTCGTGACGCTGTCGTTGGCAAACTATCCGCCGGCGTCGTGTCCGCTCTGCGCCGCCGGTCTGCCGGTGACGAAGCCGGGAAGCAGAAGGTAGAATCTGGAATCTCAAATCTAAAATCTAGAATCTGAAATCGACAATCGTCGATCGATTGACGATTTGAGATTGCAGATGTCAGATTCATGCGCACTTTGAAACTGACCGTCGCCTATGACGGCACGAACTACGTCGGCTGGCAGCGTCAGGAGAACGGCCTCTCGATCCAGCAGGTGATCGAAGAGGCGTTCGCGCCGCTCATGGGCGCAGGGCCAGCCGGCGGGCCGCCGCCGGCGGTCGTTGGCGCCGGGCGCACCGACGCCGGCGTCCATGCGCTCGGGCAAGTCGCAAGCGTGACCATGGACTGTGACCTGACCACCTCGGCCGTGCAGGGCGCGCTGAATGTCCGGATGCCGCTCGATGTGCGTGTCGTCGAGGTCGCCGACGCGCCGATTGGATTCCATGCGAGGTCTCAGGCGGCAGGGAAGACGTACCGGTATCGTGTGGCCACCGCGCCTGTGCTGTCGCCCTTCGATCGGCTCTACGTGTTTCACGCGCCGGGTCGTTACGACGTGCCGGCCATGCGGACGGCCGCGGCGCTCCTGGTCGGCCGTCGCGACTTCGCGTCCTTTCAGACGACGGGCTCATGGCCGCTCGACACGGTGCGCACGATGCTTCGTCTCGACGTTCAGGAGACGGGCGACGAGCTGACGATGGAAGTCGACGGCGACGGCTTTCTGCGCCACATGGTGCGCGCGATCGCCGGCACGCTCCTGGAAGTTGGCCTCGGCCGCCGGGCGCCGGAGACGGTGACGGCGGTGCTCGAGGCTCGCGATCGCGGCGCCGCCGGCCGGACGCTGCCGGCGTCGGGATTGACGCTCGTCACGGTAAGGTATTGAGCGGGCAGTGCGGGCGGCGTGTCGCGGCCTCGACGAGGAGGGTGTGATGAAGCGTGTCTTCGGTCCGGCCGCGGTGACCTTGTGCGCGCTCGGTGCTGCCGGCGCGCTCGTTCGGGCTCAAGGGTCAGCGCCGGAGGGGTTCCCGGCGGCCGGCGCGTCTCCGACCGTGACGCTCGTTTCGGCCGGGGCGGAGCCGCGCAACCCGATCCGCTACGCGATTTCGAATGGGCGCAAAGAGCACGTGTCGATGGACATGACCCTGGGTTTGTCGATGGACATGGCGGGCATGCCTCTGCCGGAGATGCAGCTACCGACGATGCGCGCTGGCGCCGACGTGGCCGTCACCGACGTCTCGTCGGCCGGTGACGCATCCTACACCCTGGCCTTCACGGACATGGCGTGGGTCAACGCCGCCGGCGTGGATCCGGCGATCTTGACGGCGCTGCAGTCCATGGGGGTCGACGTCAAGACCATGAGCGGGAGCGCCACGGTCAGCCCTCGCGGCATCAGCCGCAACATGGTCTTCGACACGAGCCGCGTCGCGAACCCGCAGGTGGCGCAGATGCTGACCTCGATGTCATCAACCGCTCAGTCGCTGACATTGCCGTTCCCTGAGGAGGCTGTCGGTATCGGCGCCCACTGGGAAGCGCGGCAGACACTGGCGATCAACGGCGTGCAGACGTTTCAGAAGACCGGCGTCGAACTCGTCTCGCGCGACGCCGCGTCCTGCACGGTCAGGACGACGCTCGAGCAGACGGCGTCGGCCCAATCGGTGGCGCTGCCGGGCCTGCCGGCGGGCGTCGACGCCTCGATCGAGAGCATGACGGGCGCCGGCACGAGCACCATGACGATTCATTACGACTCTCTCGTGCCGACGGTCGAGGGGAACATCAAGACGACAGCCGTGGTGAACCTCGGGATGGGTGGCGACACGCAGCGGGTGACCGCGCAAGCGACCGTCAACCTCAGGGTGGCGCCGGTGAAGTAGAGAAGAGACCGCACCTTTCGCCTTTTGCTAAGATCTTTGCGTCTTATGTCGATGACCGACGTGCTCGCCGCCCTCCTCCCGGGGTCGCCCGAGGAAGCGCTGGCGCGCCGCATCGACTTCGATCGGCTGCCGCAGCACGTCGCGATCATCATGGACGGCAACGGTCGATGGGCCGCCAGCCGCCACTTGCCCCGCGTCGAGGGGCACCGGGCCGGGATCGAGGCCGTCCGAGACACCGTCGAGACGTCCGCGCGGCTTGGCATCTCGGTCCTGACGTTGTACGCGTTCTCGGTCGAGAACTGGAAGCGGCCAGATGCCGAGATCACGGCGCTCATGGGCCTGCTGCGCCATTACTTGCGCCTCGAGTTGAAGACGCTGCTGAAGAACAACATCAAGTTTCGTGTGATCGGGCAGCCGGATCGGTTGGGCCGCGAGATTCGCGACGAGCTGACGATGGCCGAAGCGCGGACCGCGGGCAATGGCGGGATGCTGTTCAACATCGCGCTGAGCTACGGCGGCCGTGCGGAGATCGTCGATGCGGCGCGTCGCGCGATTCGCGAGGGCCTCGCGGCCGACGACCTCGACGAGGCGACCTTCGCGTCGTTTCTGTACACCGCCGGTCAGCCGGATCCCGACCTCATGATCCGGACGAGCGGCGAAATGCGCGTGAGCAACTTCCTGCTGTGGCAGATCGCGTACGCGGAGATCTGGGTGACCGACGCGCTGTGGCCTGACTTCCGAGCGCGCCATCTGTTCGAGGCTGTGCTCGACTATCAGAAGCGCGACCGTCGCTACGGTGCCATCGCGTCCCGGATCGCGGGAGCCGGTAAGGGTTAGCGCCCTCGCATGACGCGCGTCCTCAGCGCGGCGGCGCTCGTCGCCGTCCTCGTCTTCGCCGTGTGGTTCGGCCCGGCGTGGGCCACGCTGGCGCTCGGCGTCCTCGTGTCCGCGATCGCTGCCGCAGAGCTCGTGGCGCTCTCCGCCGCACGCACATCCCTGGGCAGGCCGCTCGCCGCGCTCGCCGCCGGTGTCGTCACTGCGGCCTTCGCCGTCGACGGTCCGATCGCGACGGCGACCGCCACACACTCGGCGACACTCATCGCGGTGCTCCTTGCGTCCGGGCTGCTGGCCGGTGCCGGGGCGCTGTCGAGCGGTCCCCCGGCACCAGGCGTGCTTTCGACGACGGCCCTGACGTTCATGGCGCCGCTCTACGTCGGGTTGCCGATAGGCGTCTTGGTCTGGGTGCAGACGGTGTACGGACGCGAGGCGCTCCTCCTGCCGATCGTCATCGTCGCGGCCAGCGACACGGCGCAGTACTACACCGGCCGAGCGATCGGGCGCCGCAAGATGGCGCCGGTCGTGAGTCCGGCCAAGACGATCGAGGGTGCGGCCGGCGGGCTCGTCGCCGCCGCGATCGTCGGCGCGCTCCTCGCCCCGAGATGGCTCGGTGTCGCCGTGACGCCGAGCCGCCTCATCTCGCCGCTGCTCGGCGCGGGCGTCGGCGTCATGCTCGCGCTGGCCGGCATGGTCGGCGACCTGTTCGAGTCGTTCCTGAAGCGCAGCGCGGGCGTGAAGGACAGCGCCTCCCTGATCCCCGGTCACGGGGGCGTGCTCGACCGCGTCGACAGCCACCTGTTCGCCGCTCCGCTGTACTACCTCTTCCTCCGGTACGTGATGTGAAGCGCCTCGCGATCCTCGGATCGACCGGCTCGATCGGACGAAGCGCCCTGGAGGTGGTTGAGGCCCATCCCGACAGGCTCGCGGTCGTCGCGCTCGTGGCCGGCGAGAACGCGGCGCTGCTCGCTGAACAGGTTCGGCGGCATCGGCCGTCGCTCGTCGGTGTCGCGACTTCGGCCGTCCTGGACGACCTCAGACGCCGGGTGCCAGCCGGTGAGTGCCCCGAGACGGCGGTCGGGGCCGAGGCCCTCATCGCCGCGGCGACGCATGCCGATGTCGATATCGTGCTGTGTGCCTCGTCCGGCACCGCGGGCCTCGAGGCCGCTTTGGCGGCCATCGATGCCGGGAAGACCCTGGCGCTGGCCAACAAGGAAGTGCTGGTGATGGCGGGCGCGCTCATGGTGGACGCCGCGCGCCGCCGGGGCGTGTCGATCCTCCCGGTCGATAGCGAGCACAACGCGATTCATCAATGCCTGCACGGCCGGCCGACGAGCGAGGTCCGGCGGCTGATCCTCACCGCCTCGGGTGGTCCCTTTCGGCAGCTTGACCGCGCGGCGCTCGCCAGCGTGACTCCAGACGATGCGCTGCAGCACCCGACGTGGCGGATGGGGCGCAAGATCACGATCGACTCGGCGACGCTCATGAACAAGGGCCTCGAGGTGATCGAGGCGCATTGGCTGTTCGGCACGCCTGCCGGCGCGATCGACGTCGTCGTGCACCCGCAGTCCGTCGTGCACTCCATGGTCGAATTCTGCGACGGCTCAATCCTCGCGCAGCTCGGTGCACCCGACATGCGCCTGCCGATTCAGTACGCCTTGTCCTATCCGGAGCGATGGACGGCGCTCGCGGCGCGGCTGAATGTCGCGCGGCTGGGCACGCTCGAGTTTGGCCCGCCGGATCTCGATCGGTTTCCGTGCCTGCGGCTCGCCTATGCCGCCCTCGAGCACGGCGGCGTGTGGCCGGTGGTCTTGAACGCCGCGAACGAGGTCGCGGTGGACGCGTTTCTCTCGGGTCGGGTGCCGTTCGGTTCGATCCCCTCGGTCATCGAGCAGGCCCTCGAGGCCGCTGACACAATTGTCACCGCGCCTCGAACCCTCGCCGACGTCCGCGCGGCCCATACCTGGGCCCGCGCCTTCGCGATCGAAACTCTGCGTACGCTACCATCGTCGTAGGTATGAGGTGACGACACTCTTCGCGTTCCTGTTCGTGCTCGGCGTGCTCGTGTTCGTTCACGAACTCGGACACTTTCTCGTGGCGCGCGCCTATGGCGTCCGCGTGCTCACGTTCTCGCTCGGCTTTGGACCCAAGCTGCTGAAGTTCAAGGCGGCCGGCGGCCACACCGTCTATTGCGTCAGCGCGGTGCCGCTCGGAGGCTACGTGAAGCTCGCGGGCGAGACGGTCGACGACGAGCGAAGCGGCGCGCCCGACGAGTTCCTCTCCAAGAGCAAGTGGATCCGGTTTCAGGTCTACCTGGCCGGGCCGACGATGAACCTGATCCTCGCCTGGGCGCTGCTGACGATAGTGCTCTCGCGAGGCGCCGATGTGCCGCTCTATTACACGTCCGCACCGGTCCTCGGCAGCGTCGCCGCCGGGAGTCCGGCCCAAGCTGGCGGTCTCGAAGTCGGAGACCGGATCGAGCGGGTCGCGGGTCGATCCATGGCCACGTGGGACGACGTCGACGAGGCGGTCTCGACGAGAGCCAATCAGGACCTCGCGATCGACGTCCTGCGGGCGGGCCAGTCGCTGACCCTCCACGTGACCCCGCGCGCCGTGACGAAGTTCGATATCGGCGACCTCGGCGTCGGGCCGATTCTGCGGCCTCAGGTCGCTCTGGTGACGCCTGGCGGCGCGGCGGAGAAGGGCGGCGTTCGGCCAGGCGACGTGATCCTCTCGGTCGGCGGCCAGCGCGGACTCGCCCAGGACGCCGTGACCAAGCGCATTCAGGCAAGCGCGGACCGGCCACTGGCGTTCACCGTCGAGCGCGCCGGCCACCCGGTCGATCTCGTCCTCGTTCCCGAGAAGCGCGGCGGCGTGGGGGTGATCGGCGTGTCGATGACCGCCGCCGAAGTGCGGCGGATCGCCCCGGGGTGGCGCCACGCGACCGTGCTGAGCGTTCAACAGAACTGGGATAACGCGGCGATGATTGGGCGCACCCTGAGAGGGCTCGTGACGGCCCAGACGCCTGTCAAGCAGTTGATGGGGCCGGTCGCGATCGCCCAGCTCTCAGGCGAGTACGCCGCCGCCGGCTGGCTCCCGCTCCTCGACTTCATGGCGTTGATCAGTCTCAACCTCGGACTCATCAACCTCATGCCCGTGCCGGTCATGGACGGCGGCCAGATCGCGATTCTGGCGCTCGAAGGCGTCTCGCGTCGCGAGATTAGCGGGCGCGTCAAGGAGCGCATCCTCGTCGCCGGCGCGGCCTTCGTCGTACTCCTGATGGTGACCGTGATCTACAACGACGTGATGAGGCTCGTGAAGTAAGGCCGCCCAGCCTTCAGGCCTGCACGCTTTGTCACTGTTTTTTCAAGATCGGATACGTCTTCGCGTCCTTCAGCAGATCGTCCAGATAGTTCCAGATTGTCAGGCCGTCGTCTGACGTCGGCTCGATGAGATAGAAGGCCAGTCGCGCCAGCGGCTGGTTCATCGGCACCATCCACGATCCGGGCGGTGCGGTCACGGTTGTGGCCGGTGGGTTCCACGTGCCCTCGAGCCAGTGCAGGTTGTGCGTTCCGTAATCGATGGACGGCGCGTTGCACTGGAAGGAGCTGTCCGAAATCGCGAACGCCGAGAGGTTCGACACGGGTGATGTGATCTGGCGCATCTGGACGCCGTGGCGCTTCAGCAGCTCGATCGCCTTCGTCGCCTCGGCCGGCACGTAGTAGGCTGACGGCACGACCGCGGTCGTCGTCGGTTCGAACCAGAGCATGTCGACCATCTGCTCGTGATGGACGACGTCCTTGCGGAGGTTCATCATGCCATCGGTGTTCGGGTTCTTCTCGTCCTCGACTTCGCCCATGAGGACGTCGATCATGCCGTCGCGCTTGATCGCCGCGCGCGTGCCTTCGGTCTTGCCGACGAGGGATTCCTTGTCGGCCGCTTGGACCGCCTGCTTGAGCTTCGCGGCGTTCGCGGCGGCGAAGTTGAGCGATTCTTCGAGGAAATAGCTCGTCGCCTTGATGCGATCTTCGAACGTCGCGTACGCGTAGGCCTCGCTCAGGAGCGCGAAGCGATTGCGCATGCCCACATAGTTGTTGTGGTAACGGGGCAGGTCCTCGAACGTGGCCCAGATGCGCGGCGTCGCGGGCGTCGCCGGCGCGCCGACGGTTTCCGGCGTCGGGCTGCCTGGCGCGCCGCGGCCTGGCGCCGCCTGGGCCGCCGCGCCCGTGCCGCCGGCGCCCCGCCCGCGGCCCGCTCCTCCGGCACGGCTAGCCGCTATCGCTCCGCAGGCCTCGGGGGTCGGCGCGCCGCCGCGCCCGCGACCAGCCCCGCCGCCTCGCGTGCCGGTCGAGACGTTGCCGTAATAGAACGTGTCCCAGCCGTGCTTGTCCTTGATGCTCTTCGTCACGAACGGGAACCACGCGTCCTTCATGATCGACATGATCGCGTCGTTCGTGTCGGGGTTGAGCGGTGGCGCGTAGGTGAGGTAGTAGCCGTGGGTCGATCCGTCCGACGTGTGCAGGTCGAAGCCGACCTCTGGGTCGTAGTCGATCCACAGCTTGGCAAAGGCCTGCGCCTCCGGCGTCTCGAGCTTCATGAAGTCGCGGTTGATGTTGATGCCCTGCGCGTTCTGGCGCGTGCCCTCGCCGTTGATCGGCCCGTTCTGGCGCTGACGGTTGGTGAGCGAGAACGCCTCGTTGCCGTCGGCGTTGAAGATCGGCGTGATGAGGAACACCATCGACTTCAACCAGTCGTCGTGCTTGCCCATCGCCAGCTCGCGCAGCAGGATCTGGGCCGATTCCTTGCCCTCGACCTCGCCCGCGTGAATGTTCGCCTGAATGTGCACGCGCAGCTTGCCGCTCGCGCGCACCGCCGCCGGGCCCGCATCCTTGAGATCCGTGCCCACGACGGCGAGCGGCATCGCACGCTGCTCAGACGTCATCCCGTACGTCGTGTAGTGCACCAGCGCCGGGGCGGCATCCGCCACCGCCTTCATGAAGGTCACAACGTCGGCGTAGGTCGAGGTGGACTTGTAGTCGCTGGCCTCGGCGGTTGTCTTGAGCGTGGCGAGTGAGGCGAGTCCGGCCGGCGACGACGATACGGGCTGAGGCTTGGCGGTGCCCTTGGACCCGGGCGTCGCCGGCGCCGCCGACTTTCCGCAACCAGGGACCGTCAGCAGGCTGCCGACCGCGACCGTGAATGTCAGCACGAAAGATGCACGCGAAACCATTCGAGGCGCCTCCGCGTGCATCATACGGGAAACCGAGGCGAACGCTGCCGCTCGGGGATAGAATCCCGGGGCATCGGAGGCCGGACATGACGACGACTTCGCGGGTCAGAGTGGGAGCGATGGCGGCGGCGCTCGCGGCCTTCGCCGTTTCGGGCTGCTCGGGCACCGGCGGTTCCGCGAACACCGCTCAGGGCGCGAGCGGCGCGGCCAAGGCCGATGCGTCGGGCACCCTGGACGTCTGTGCCCTCCTGCCGGTGGCGACGGTCGCGTCGATCACGGGCGAGTCGCTGACCGGATCGACGTCGAACGGCATTGGCGGCCGCCACGCGTGCGAATACGGCGCCAACACCGGGGCGTCAGTCGTGGTCGTGCGGCCGGGCGGCGCCGCCGACTACTCCCAGACGGCCGGGTCCGGCGACACGCCCGTGTCGGGCCTCGGCGACAAGGCGTTCTACAACCCGAGCGTCGGCATCGTCGCGCTCTTTGGCGACACCGAAGTGCAGGCCCACATGGAGCAGCCCGGGGCACTCACCCAGGACCAGATTTCCGCCATGGAGCAGGCCATGGTGAAAGCTCTGCAGCCGAAGCTCTGAAGGCCGGTCGGTCGGCGCGTCTCGGCTGGGACGGCCGGCCGGTCCGGCGAGCCCCAGTCCGGTCTTGACATGGACGCACGTGCCGCCCCATCGTGTCCGTGAAGCGTGTCCATCCCCGTTCCCATTTCCGGTGAGCCATCCCTGAGAGGGCAGCACGTCTCGGTGGTGGGCAAGCTGGGTGTGCTGTCGAGGCGGGACGCTCGCGCGATCGTCGAGCGGCTCGGCGCGACATTCCACGCGGACGTCACGCCACGCACGACCGTCGTCATCGGTCAGGCCGGCGGCCCGGACGTGCCGGCGCACGTCGCGCGCGTTCTCTCGGAGGCCGACCTGTGTCGTGAGGCCGGCTTGCCGGATCCCGAGACGCTGCGCGCGCACTACTACGGCGCCCGCGACCTGCGCGGCATGTACCCGGCCCTGCGGGACGACCACCTGCGCTACTTGGAGAAGTGGCGGCTCGTGCGGCCCGTCGCAGGTCGATATTCCTTTGCAGACCTACACGTCATCAAACACGCCGCGGGTGAACTCGAGCGCGGTGCCTCGCTGAACGGCGTGCTGCGCGCCCTGGCATCCGAGCGTGAGGGACAACTGGTGCTGGATTTTCAGCCCGCCGGTCCGGAGCGGACGCCCGCGCGCGTGGTTGAATTGCCAGCATCCGCGGCGTTGCCGCCGTTGCCCCTGGATCGGTCACAACAAATTGCCGCCGCCAACCAGGCCTTGGCTGCCAAGTACTTTCTCGAAGGCGCGGAACTGGACGATGGCGAGGACCGGGACTTCGAGGCGGCCGCGGCGTCCTACCGGCGGGCGTTGCTGTTCGATCCGACGCTCGTGCCGGCGCTCGTGAATCTGGCGAACGTGCATTACGAGCGCGACGAACTCGTCGAGGCCGAAGCGCTTTACGAGAAGGCGCTGCGGATCGACGCCGACTGTTTCGAAGCGTGCTTCAACGTCGGCAACATTCACCACGATCTTGCGCGTTACGACGACGCCGTGGTGGCGTATCGCGACGCCCTCGCCATCAACCCCGGATATCCCGAGGCGCATTTCTACCTCGCGGTGACGCTCGAAAAGCTGGGGCGCTCGGCCGAGGCCAAGGCGCACTGGCGGCAGTATCGGGAGCTCGCGCCGAATGGCGAGTTCGTCGAGCTGGCCAGGGAATTCTCCGACTGAGCAGGCGACCGGCCGCACGCTCGGGGGGCTACTCGAGCAGGCGCAGGCCGAAGGCGCGCTCGATCTGCTCGAGATCGCGCCGCTCGCTGGGGTCCGCGAGGGTCAGCGCGTGGCCCTTGGCATCATATCGACCCGTGCGGCCGACACGATGCACGTAGGCATCGAGGCCGCGCGGCACCTCGTAATTCACGATCAACTCCACGTCGTCGATGTCGAGGCCGCGGGCGGCGACGTCGGTGGCCACGAGCACTTTCGTGCGGCCGGCGCGAAACGCCTCGATCGCGGCGGTGCGGTCCTTCTGGGATCGGTCGGCGTGAATCGCCGCGGCGTGCAGGCCCATCGAATGCAGCTGCCGCGCCAGCCGATCGGCGCCAATCTTCGTGTTGACGAAGACGATCGTCGTCCCGGCCGTCCGGCGCAGATACTTGGCGAGAAATGCGATCTTCTCGCGGCCGGGCAGCACGCGCGCTTCGTGTGTGATGCTCTCCGGGCCCCGGCGTGACCCAACCAGCACGAATATCGCGCCTGGGGCGAGAGCGTCGGCGAATCGCATGACCTCGTTGGGCATCGTCGCGGAGAAGAGCAGGGTCTGTCGCGCTGCCGTCGGCGGCATGGCCTCCGCGATCCGCCGGACGTCGGGCCAGAAGCCCATGTCCATCATGCGGTCGGCCTCATCGAGCACGAAGATCTCCACCTTCGAGAAGTCGCCGATACCGCTCCGCATGTGATCCAGCAACCGGCCCGGCGTGGCGACGACGATGTCCACGCCGGCTTTGAGGGAGCGCTCTTGCGGCTCCATGGGCACGCCGCCGTAGACGGCCGCGCTCGCGATCGGCGCGTGATACGAGAAGCCCTGGATCTCGTCGTCGATCTGCGTCGCCAACTCGCGCGTCGGGGCCAGGATGAGCGCTCGGGTCGCATGGTGTGAGGCCTTCGGTCCGGCCGCTTTGTCCTCGCGAAGGAGCCGCGCCAGGATCGGCAGCACGTACGCCGCGGTCTTGCCGGTGCCCGTCTCAGCGCAGCCGATGACATCCTTCCCGGCCAGGGCGTACGGCAGCACCGCACTTTGAATCGGCGTAGTCTCGACGTAGCCGCGCTGGTCGAGCGCGTCGACGAGATCGGGATCCGCAATCAGGGTCGAGAAACGAACGGGCGCGGGATCGAACGCCGCGGAGACGCGCGTGGGCGGCGTTGCCGCGGGCCTGGCGGGCTGATGCGATCGGGCGGGCGGCGCGCCGCCGGCGCCGCGTCGTCGTCGGCGCGGCGGGCCCTCGGAGTGGCCGTGATCGGTCACGCGTCCACCTACCGGGCGCGGAAGGTGATGATGCCGCGCACCGGATCGTACGGCGAGACGCCCACCGTCACTCGGTCCCCCGGAACCACCTTGATGCGGAAGCGGCGCATACGGCCGCTCAACTGGGCGAGGACTTCCATTCCCGAATCGACTTGCACGCGGTACAGCCCACCGCTGTGAACCGCCACGACCGTACCTTGAACGTCAATCAGATCGTCCTTACTCAAATTGGTCAGCCCTTCCTCAAATGCTCAGTCTATCAAGGCTTAGGGCGTGAAAGCTGTTGAAGGCTTGGAGGCGTGAAGGCTTGAAGACCTGACGGTGTAACGGCCTGAAAACCTTGCAGCAAGGCTCCGAACCCCAGGCTCTCAAGCTCTACGCTTCAGGCCTCCACGCCTTCAAGCCTCAGGGCTTTCCTCCCAACGCCTTGACCGCGTCCTCAACCTGTTGGGCTAAGGCTTCGTAGTCATCGCCGGTCAGGCGGAGGGGGGCGCCGAAGGTGACGCGGACCGGTCCGCGCGTGGGCCAGCGCGCTTTCTGATGGAGCACCCGTTCCAGCCCTTCCAGCCGAACCGGGACGACGGGCAGGTCGAGGCGGGCGGCGATCATGCCCACCCCCGGGCGGAAGCGGTCAATCGCCCCGGTCATTGTCCGCCTGCCTTCCGGAAAAATCAGAATCGAGTAGCCCTCACCCGCGATGTCGCCGATGTAGCGCAGGGTCTGGCGTGCGCCGGCCTCCCGCTGCGGGAGCGGGAACGTGTTGAAGAAGGCACAGGCGAGGTAGTAGTTGAGGCTGTTGGTGAACCACGCGCGCCAACCGTACTCGCGGCGGTTGAAGTGCGCGGTGAAGAACTCCTTCGCCATGGCGGTCGCGAGCCAGTAGCGGCGGCGAGCCGGGAGCGCGAGCATGATGGCCGGCGTGTCCAAGTGGCTTTGATGATTCGACGCGAACACGACCGGGCCTTCGACGTCGGCAAGATGCTCGAGCCCGTCGACCCGTAACTGCATGAAGATCCGGCCGAGCGGCAAGATCCATGTGGGCAGACTCAGCCGCCGGACCCACCAGATCAACCGCCAGCGATTCCACGACGGGAACACAATCGGGCCGTCCGCGCGCCGAGCGACACGATCGTCGACACGCGAGCTGCGCGGCGTCGCCTCCGGCCCGGTGTCGCGGCGCGAGTCACGCAAGTCGTTCGGCTCGAGCAGGCGCCGAAGATCGCCGAGGCGCTGTTCGCCGCTGACATCCGTCTCGTCGAGCGTGATTCGGAAGACCTCCTCGAGGGCCATCATCAACTCGACCCGATCCAGCGAGCTGAGTCCCAGCTCGTCGAGCGTCGTGTCCGGCGTGAGCGTGCGATTCGACACGAACCGGCGGACGACCGATTCAAACGTCGCGCCGGTCGTCGCGGCGCTGGCCGCCGTGCCTGGAGCCTCGCCCATCACCCAGCGCCGGATTTCATGACGCTTGAGCTTCTCGGTCCCGTCCGTTCGAGGAAACGCGGCGCCGGGCCAAACGGACGAACTCCAGACGCGCTGGTGATCCTCGAGCGTCAGGTTCGCGTGGCGGACAATCGTCTCGGCATCTTGGCCAGGCTCGAGGATCAGCACCGCGTGTACGCGCTCCTCGCCGCCGACCGGCACGCCAACGACCGCGGCGTCCGTCACGCCGGGCTGCGCCGCGAGCACGCGCTCGACATCTTCTGGGAACACCTTCATTCCCTGAGCGGTCGCGATCATTTCCTTCTTGCGGCCCTTGATCTGCAGCCGGCCGCTGGCGTCCATCTCGCCGATGTCGCCGGTGTGAAACCAGCCGTCGCGAAGCACCGGCGCTGTACCGCCACTGGTCGGGTCGTAGTACCCGGTCGTGACGTTGTCGCCCCGCACCAGGACCTCGCCGTCGTCGGCGATCATGACCGTGACGCCGCCGATCGCCGTCCCGACGGATCCCTTCGACGCCTTGAACGGATGATTCAACGTGACGATGGGCGCCGTCTCGGTGAGACCGTAGCCCTGGATGACGAGGAAGCCCAGGTTGCGCCAGAAGTTCTCGAGGTCGGGTTCGAGCGGCGCGGCGCCGCAGATCACACACCAGAATTTCCAGCCGAGCAGCCGATGTGCACGCCGGTAGCGCCACCAGCGACGAAGAAAATGATGGCCTGCGAGCACGTCCGGTCCGCTGGTTTCCGGCAGCACGCGCTCGAGATGTTCGCGCAGGACCTGCAGGACCTTGGGGACGCAGACCAGCACGGACACCCGACGCGATCGGATCTGGTGGACGATCTCGGTCGGGCTGTAGCCATGCGAGAAGACGACGGTGCCGCGGATCATTGGCGGCACGAAGGTGGCCATCGACTGCCCGAAGAGGTGGCTCATGGGCAGCAGATTCAGGAATCGGATCGGGTGAAACGGGCGCTCGTAGCGCAGATACTTCTTGACCTCGCGCTCGATCGGCACGATGTTCGCGAGGACGTTCTTGTGCGTGATGGTGACGCCCTTGGGCTCGGCCGTCGCGCCCGACGTGAAGATGATCTCGGCGAGGCGGGACCCTGACGGTCCCGCGCCGACACCGCCAGGCGCCGGTCGCGAGGGCTCGCGCTCGCTCGCTGGCGCGGCCGTGTCCGCCAGCCGCCAGATGGGCGCTGAGACGCCTTCGAGAGACGGCACTTCGGCGCCGACCAGCACGGCCTTCGCGCGGACGATCCCCGCGATTCGAGCGACGAGCTCGCTCGATGCCCGATAGTCGACCGGGACCAGCACGGCACGGGCCAGCAGCGTGCCCCACAGGGCGACGACCCATTCGGCGCGGTTTTCCGACCAGATGACCACGTTGTCGTCCGGGCCGATCCGCGCCTCCGCAAGGCGCGCGGCGAACGCACGCGCGCCTGCGGCGACCTGCCGATAGGTCGCTTCGCGCACGCGATAGCCGTCGTCGTGGACGATGAACGGCTTGTCGACGACAGCGAAGTCCTCGAAAAAATCGAGGAGCGTGTCACGCGGCATGTCGACACATAATACGGAATCGGCACTCGGGGCCGGCGATCGGTCACGGGGCGAGGCAGCGGAGGAGCGATCGATGAAGCGCATGGCGACGATGGTGGTGACGATGGCGCTGGCGGCGCCCCTGTGGGCGGCGCAGACCATGGGTACGTCCCAAGTGGCTGGACGCGTAGGGGCCACGCCACAAGGGCCGGCCTATGTGGCGCCGAAGAATGACGCGGTGCCGCCCGCCGATCCGTACGTCGACGACGTACTCAAGACCTCTCCTCGACACGGCGAGTGGGTGGACATCAAGACCGCCACCGGCGGGACCGTCAAAGCGTGGCTCGAGTATCCCAGCGCGTCGACCAAGACCGGCGTGGTCATCGTGATCCACGAGATTTTCGGGCTCACAGATTGGGTCCGAGGTGTGGCGGATCAGGTCGCGAAAGACGGCTTCATCGCGATTGCGCCGGACCTGATCTCGGGCATGGGCCCGAATGGCGGCGGCTCAGCGGAACTCGGTCAGCAAGGATCGACCCAGGTGATTCGCACCCTCACGGCGGAGGAACGCACGGCGCGTCTCGATGCCGTGATGGCATACAGCAAGACAATCCCGTCCTCCAACGGCAAGACGGGCGTGGTCGGCTTCTGCTGGGGTGGCGGGTCGAGTCTCAGCTACGCGATCTCTCAACCGGGCCTCAACGCCGCCGTGATGTACTACGGTCCGGCACCGACGCTGCCGAACTCGCAGACCATTGACCTCAGCGGATTGCCGACCGTGAAGGCCCCGATTCTCGCGCACTATCCGGGCAACGATCAGCGGACGCTCGTCAGCGCGCAGCCGATCAGCGACGAGATGAAAAAGCTCGGCAAGAGCTTCGAGTTTCACGTCTATGACGGTGCCGCGCACGGCTTCATGCACCAGCATTCGGAGGCCGACACCAAGGCCGCGGTCGAGTCATGGCCGCGGACCGTCGCGTTTTTCGACAAGAACCTGAAATAGACGCCCGTTACTTAATCGAGAATCCGCCGGACACCACGAGGATCCGCCGCTTGCCGCGGCCGGGGAAGAGCGGCGGATCGCTGTCGTTCCCCTTCGAGAAGTAGAAGCGCACGTCGAAGCCGATGGCGAGGTGCCTGTAGCGGAACCAGCGGGCTCCGTAGCCGGCATTGACAGTCAGTGCGTTCGGCGGTTCGCCAAGCGGCGCGTCGCCGAGAAATGAATCGATTCGCATCGGCCCGGCGCCGCCGCTGATGTAACTCCAGCCGCCGCCGTGTCCGAAGTTCGCGGAGATCTCGGGCGAAAAACCCGTGATGTAGGTCTGCGCCAGGAGCGCCTGACCGCCGCTCGGGTTGGCGACCGGCGCGGCGCCGCGCCCGAAGAGCCCTTCGGCGCCGATCCCGATCGCCGCGCTCCGCCCGCGAATCAGATAATAGTTGCCGCCGAACGCCAGGCCAAAGAGGCGTGACGGCAGGTCGGTCGCCGCCAGGCCCAGGTCGTTCGCGGTGGTCGCATCCTGACCGACGAAGACCGTGAAGCCCCGGGCGTCCAATTCGAATTTCGGCAGCGGCTGAGGTTGTTGCGCGAAGGCGGGCGCGACCGACGACCACAGCGCCATCGCGGTCGCCGACACCAGGACTCGGGCTCGCATCGCCACGAGCGTACAACAGGTAGAATCCCGCGATGGGGCTCGTCTCGCTCGAAGCCATTCGTGAGGCCGCCGATCGCATCCGGCCAATCGCCCGCCGCACGCCGATCCTCGACGTGTCCGATCAGGCCGCGCGACCGCTGCGGCTCAAGTGCGAGCCGCTGCAACCGGGTGGCGCGTTCAAGATTCGCGGCGCCACGAACATGCTGATGCGTCTCTCGCGCGAGGCGCGGGCTCGAGGCGTGATCACGTACTCGTCCGGCAATCACGGCCAGGCCGTCGCGCTCGCAGCCTCCCGCCTCGGCGCGGCGGCCGTGGTCGTCGCGCCCACGACCGCGCCAGCGATCAAAGTCGCTGGCATGAAGCGCTGGGGCGCCGAGGTGATCTTCGAGGGCACCACCTCGGCACATCGGCTCGCGCGGGCCTTGAAGGAAGCCGCCACGCGCGGACTTACCATGGTCCCGCCGTTCGACCACGAGTGGATCATCGAGGGCCAGGGGACGTGCGGCCTCGAAATCATCGAGCAGGCTCCGGACGTCGACGTCGTCGTCGTCCCGGTAGGCGGGGGCGGGTTGATCTCGGGCGTCGCCGCGGCCGTGAAGTTGTCGATGCCCGGCGTCAAAGTCGTCGGCGTCGAGCCGGCCGGCGC